>ERZ795055.253-NODE-253-length-58698-cov-18.638081_pt1 | contig 58698 bp, 53 predicted proteins | sample MGYA00375139_ERZ795055 | MGnify/ENA primary metagenome ERZ795055 (study PRJEB30184, sample SAMN05720283) | anaerobic digester metagenome | isolation source: active sludge of municipal wastewater-treating anaerobic digesters | place: USA | collected 2015-01-23 ... | reverse complement strand
CGAAAGAAACGCTGCGATTGCCCGCCACGACCAGGTGGTCGAGTACGCGCACGTCGACCAGGGCCAGGGCTGACTTGAGCGCGGCGGTGAGCAGCTCGTCGGCGCGACTGGGCTCGGCCAGCCCCGAGGGGTGGTTGTGGGCCAGGATCAGGGCCGCGGCGTTGTGCGCCAAGGCCCGCTTGACCACCTCCCGAGGGTAAACACTGGTCTGCGTGAGGGTGCCGGTGAACAGGACTTCGTCGGCGATCAGCCGGTTCTGGGCGTCGAGGAACAGCGCCAGGAAGACTTCTTGACCCAGGCGCCCGAGGCGCAGGCTGAGGAACTGACGGACCTGCGCGGGCGAATCCAGCGCTGCACGTTGCGCGAGTTCCTCGCCCAGCGCGCGGCGCGCGAGTTCAACCACGGCCTGCAGTTGTGCGAACTTGGCCGGCCCCAGTCCCGGCAAGGCGCCAAAGCGCTCCAAGTCGAGCGCCAGTAGGGCGTTGAGGCCGCCGGCTTCGGAGAGCGCCAAGCGCGCCAGGTCGACGGCGGAGCGTCCCTGGACCCCGGTGCGCAGGAAGATGGCCAGCAACTCGGCGTCGGTCAGCGCCTGCGCGCCGAGGGCGAGCAGGCGCTCGCGGGGGCGTTCACCCTCGGGCCAGTCCTTGATGGTCATGCCTGGGCCCTCCACTAGAATCGTGCGCCATGACGCATTCTTCCCCTGAGGCGGTGACCGAGCCAGCGGCCGTTCGCCCCGGCGCCTACCTCACCCTGCATTACCGGCTGAGCGTGCTCGACCCCGAAGGCGGCGAGCACGCCGTGATCAGCACGTTCGATGGTAAGCCTGCCACCTTGCAGATGGGCACGGGTCAGTTCGCACCCGAACTCGAGGCGCGCCTCGTCGGTCTGGTCGAGGGCAGCGAGGCCGTGCTCGACTTCGCGCCCGAGCAGGCCTACGGGCCGCGTCGTGCGGATCTCGTGCAGACTCTCTCGCGCGAGACCTTCGACGCCAATGCCGAGGCCGGCAGCGACTACGCGGCCGGCGATCCCGTGCGCTTCACCTCGCCAGACGGCAGCGTGTTCTCGGGCGTGCTCAAGGCGCTTGGGCCGCAGAGCGTGACCGTGGACTTCAATCATCCCCTCGCCGGGCGCGCCCTGCGGCTCGCCGTGCGCATCATTGGAGTGCTCTGATGGACGTGGTGCTGGCCCAGCCGCGCGGCTTCTGCGCAGGGGTAGACCGAGCGATCGAGATCGTCGAGCGCGCGCTCGAGGTGCACGGCGCGCCGATCTACGTGCGCCACGAGATCGTGCACAACAAGACGGTGGTCGACGACCTGCGCGCCAAGGGCGCCGTGTTCGTGCGTTCGCTCGACGAGGTGCCGTCCGGTGCGACGGTGGTGTTCTCGGCGCACGGCGTGGCGCGCAGCGTGGAGGCCGAGGCCGAGGCGCGTGCGCTGCGCGTGTTTGACGCCACCTGTCCGCTGGTGACCAAGGTGCACGTCGAGGTGGTGAAGATGCGCGCCGAGGGGCGCGAGATCGTGATGATCGGCCACGCCGGGCACCCGGAAGTCGAAGGCACGATGGGCCAGGTCGAGGACGGCATCCTGCTTGTCGAGACGGTCGACGACGTGGGCCGCCTCGAGGTGAGCGACCCCGCGCGGCTCGCCTACGTCACGCAGACCACGCTCTCGCTCGACGACGCGGCGCGGGTGATCGAGGCGCTCAAGACGCGCTTTCCCCTGATCGCCGAGCCCAAGAAGGCCGACATCTGCTACGCGACCCAGAACCGCCAGGACGCGGTGCGCTTCATGGCCCCGCAGGTCGACGTGGTGCTGGTGATCGGTAGCCAGACGAGTTCGAATTCCAACCGCCTGCGCGAGGTGGCCGAGCGCTTCGGCGTGCCGGCCTATCTCGTGGACCGCGCCGAGCAGCTCGACCCCGCCTGGGTCGCCGATGCAGCACGGGTGGGGGTGACCGCCGGCGCGTCCGCGCCCGAAAGGCTCGTGGAAGAGCTCATCGCGCATTTGCGGGCCCTGGGCGCGCGCAGTGTGCGCACGCTCGACGGTGTGCGCGAAAATGTGACCTTTCCTCTGCCCCGCGCATTGAGCCGGGGCCAAGCCGCAGGAGACGCACAGTGAAATGGCAGGTTTTGGGGGCGACGCTGCTCGCCCTCGGTGTGGCGGTGACGCCGCCAACGGCGCACGCCCAGAAGGTGGTCGAGGGGGTGCGCTTCGATTCCACGCTCGACCTCGGCGGCCAGCGACTGCAGCTCAATGGCGCGGGCGTGCGCAAGCGCATGGTGTTCGACGTGTACACCGCGGGGCTCTACGTGGCGCAGCCCGGCCAGGACGCCGAAAAGCTCGCCGCCCAGGGCGGCGCCAAGCGGGTGGCACTGCGCTTTCTGCGCGAGGTCGATTCGGAGCTGTTCGTGACCTCGCTGCACAACGGCCTCAAGGCCAATCACCGCGAGGACCAGCTGGCCAAGTGGCGCCCGCAGGTCGAGTCGCTCACGGCCACCATCAAGACGATCGCTCTGGCGCGCCGGGGCGACAGCATCAACTTCGACTACATCCCGGCCGAAGGCATCCGCGTCACCGTCAACGGCGCCACGCGGGGCCCCGTGATCCAGGGCGAGGATTTCTACAGCGCCGTGCTGCGCGTGTGGATCGGGGAAAAGCCCGCCGATGAAGGCCTAAAGAAGGGTATCGTCAACGGCTGAACGCGGCGTGCCACGACGCGCCGCGGGACTACCACAAGGAGACGCTCATGCATGCTTGGTTCAGGAATCTGGCGCTGGCCGCGGGGCTGGCCTTTGTCGCCACTGGCGCCTCGGCGCAAAACGCGGTGGACGTCGAGGGCATCAAGTTTGCGCCGACGGTCCAGGTTGGCGGCCAGTCGCTAGTACTCAATGGCGCCGGAGTCCGCAAGAAGTTTGTCGTCAAGGTCTACGCTGCCGGACTGTACGTGGCGAAGAAGTCCACCGACGCGGCGAGCGTCATCAACGACAAGGGTCCGCGGCGTGTGAGCCTGGGCCTGTTGCGCGACCTCGATGCCGACACCTTCATCGGCGCCCTGAACGACGGCCTGAAGGACAACCTGAGCGAGACCCAGTTCGCTGCGCTGCGCCCGAGGATCGAGGCGCTGAACGCCACACTGAAGTCGATCGGCGAAGGCAAGAAGGGCGACCTGATCAATTTCGACTACACGCCCGAGGGCGGCACGCGCATCACCGTCAACGGCCAGCCCAAGGGCAACGCCATCGCCGGCGACGACTTCTACGCGGCCGTGCTGCGCATCTGGCTGGGCGACAAACCCGCCGACGCCGCCTTGAAGAAGGCGATGCTCGGCGGCTAGTCCTTCGTGGGCGTGCGCGCGCGGCTGGGCGAGGAACCGGACGCCTCCGCTTTCGACGCCATCGTTGCGGCGCCCTTCGGGGCGCTCGGCGTTCTAGCCCCGGAGGGCGTCGTGCGCGAGATCGTCTTCCTGCGCACCGCGCCGGCCAGGGCGGGGAGCACGGCTGCCGCAGCGGCGGCGGCGCGGCAGATCGCGGCTTACCTCGAGGACCCGCGCAGCGCATTCGATCTGCCGCTCGCGCTTGAAGGCACGCCCTTCAGGCGGCGCGTCTGGCGCGCGATCGGCGCGATCCGCCCAGGCGTGACGCGCACCTATGGCCAGATCGCGGTCGAGCTCGGTTCGGCACCTCGCGCCGTCGGTCAGGCCTGCGGCGACAACCCGCTGCCGCTACTGATTCCCTGCCACCGCGTGGTGGCGGCCGACGGCCCAGGCGGCTTTGCCCACTCGGCCGCGGGCTTCCACCAGACCGTCAAGCAATGGCTGCTCGCCCACGAGGCGCGCGCGCGCAGCTAGGCGGCGCCGAGCTGACCCCGGCGCAGAGCGCGCTGATCGACACTTTTGTCGACGCGCTCTGGCTGGAGGACGGACTGGCGGCCAATTCCCTCGCGGCCTACCGGCGCGACCTCGAATCGGTCACGCGTCATCTTGGCGACACGCCCCTGCTCGCGGCCACCGAGCCGCAGCTCGCCGCGTGGTTCGCGGCAGCTCACGAGACCACGCGCCCGGCAACCGCCAACCGCCGGCTCGCCGTGCTGCGCCGCTTCTTCCGCTGGGCCTTGCGCGAGGGTCGCGTGCGGGCCGATCCCACCCTGCGGCTCGCGGCGGCCAAGCGTCCGGCGCGCTTCCCGAAGTCGCTGTCCGAGGGGCAGGTCGAGCAGTTGCTGGCTGCCCCCGACGCGGAGTCGACGCTCGGCCTGCGCGACCGCGCCATGCTCGAAACCCTGTATGCGACCGGCCTGCGCGTGTCGGAACTCGTGGGCCTGACGCTGACTCAGCTGTCCATGCAGGAGGGCCTGGTGCGCGTGATCGGCAAGGGCGCCAAGGAGCGCGTCGTGCCGCTGGGCGAGGAGGCGCGCAGTTGGCTGGAACGCTACCTGGCGCGAGCTCGCCCAGCGCTGCTGGCCGGGCGCACGGCCGAGGAGGTCTTCGTCACCCAGCGCGGCGCGGGCATGACGCGCCAGGCCTTCTGGCAGCTGATCAAGCGCCACGCCGCGGTGGCCGGCATCACGGTGCCGCTCTCGCCGCATGGACTGCGTCACGCCTTTGCGACCCATCTGCTCAACCACGGCGCCGACCTGCGCGTGGTGCAGTTGCTGCTGGGGCACGCCGACATCTCGACCACGCAGATCTACACGCACGTGGCCCGCGAGCGCCTGAAGAGCCTGCACGCACAGCACCACCCCCGAGGCTAGGCGGGCAGCGCCGATACACTCGTCCCATGAGCAAGCACGCCCACGTCAGCGAGACGCCAGCCACGCAGTGGCTGCGCCAGCGCGGCATATCTTTCGAGGAGCTCGTGTACGACTACGTCGAACACGGCGGCACGGCGGTGTCCTCGGCCGCGCTCGGCGTGCCCGAGCACGCCGTGGTGAAGACCCTGGTGATGCAGGACGAGGCGGCCCGACCCCTGATCGTGCTGATGCATGGCGACTGCAAGGTGTCGACCAAGGCGCTGGCGCGCCAGTGCGGCCGCAAGCGCATCGAGCCCTGCACTCCCGAGGTGGCGCAGCGCCACACCGGCTACCAGGTGGGCGGGACCTCGCCCTTCGGCACGCGCAAGCCGCTGCCGGTGTTCGTGGAACGCAGCGTGCTCGATCTGCCCCGGCTCTACATCAATGGCGGCCGTCGCGGCTATCTCGTGGCGATCGAGCCCGCGGCACTGGCCGGGCCGCTGGCCGCGCAGCCCGTCGACTGCGCCTTGCCTGACTAGGATTCGCTCCCGCCATGCTTTCGAGCCTGATCGCCATCGCCGCCGCCTACCTGCTGGGCTCGGTGCCCTTCGCAGTGATCGTCAGTCGCGCCTTCGGCTTGGCCGATCCTCGCAGCTACGGCTCGGGCAATCCGGGGGCCACCAACGTGCTGCGCTCGGGCAACAAGGCCGCCGCGCTGCTCACCTTGCTGGGCGATGCCGCCAAGGGGTGGCTGGCGGTATGGCTGGCGCAGCGCTTCGGGCCGGCCTTCGGCCTGGGCGAAGGCACGGTCGCGCTCGTGGCCGTGGCGGTATTCATGGGCCACCTGTATCCCGTCTTCCTGCGCTTCAAGGGCGGCAAGGGGGTGGCGACGGCCGCGGGCGTGCTGCTCTCGCTGCAACCCTGGCTGGGCCTGGCGGTGGCGCTGGTGTGGGCGCTGGTGGCCGGCTTCTTCCGCTACTCGTCGCTCGCAGCCATCGTGGCCTGCGGCTTCGCACCGCTGTTCTATGCACTGGTGTGGGGGCTCGATGGCGTCTTCGTCGCCGTGGCGGTGATCTCCGGCTTCACCGTCTGGCGTCATCGCGCCAACATCGAAAAGCTCATGGCCGGCAAGGAGAGCCGCATCGGCGACAAGGGTGGCGCAGCGCGGCGGCGGCGCTAGGTGCTCGCGACTTCTCGCGTAGCCTCGGTGAGCGGCCAGCGCGGCCGCACGGCGTAGCCGAACTCCGAGGCCAGGCGCAGCGGATCAGCACGACGCAGGCGCGCCAGTCCGGCCAGCGCGATCATCGCTCCGTTGTCGGTACACAGATCCATGGGGGGAAAGTGCACCTTCAGCCCCCGGCGCTTGCCCTCGTCGTGCAGGCGCTCGCGCAACTGGCGGTTGGCTCCCACCCCGCCGGCAACCACCAGGGTTGCCAGGCCCGTGGACTCGAGGGCGCGCAAGGACTTGGCGCACAGCACGTCGACCGCCGCGTCGACAAAGGCGCGCGCAATGTCGGCGCGGCGCGCCTCGTCCAGCGGGCGTGCCTTGACGGCGGTGAGCACCGCGGTCTTGAGACCGGAGAAGCTGAAGTCCAGGTCGCCGCTATGGAGCATCGGGCGCGGCAGTTCCACCTGGCCTGGCCGGCCATGCTCCGCGAGCGCCGACACCGCCGGCCCGCCCGGGTAGGGCAGGCCGAGCAGCTGGCCGGTCTTGTCGAAGGCCTCGCCCGCAGCGTCGTCAAGGGTTTCGCCCAGCAGTTCATAGCTGCCCGGCGCGTCCACGCGCATCAGCTGGGTGTGGCCGCCCGAGACGAGCAAGGCCACGAAGGGGAACGCGGGCCGTGGCTCGGCGAGCAGGGGCGAGAGCAGGTGACCCTCGAGGTGATGCACGCCGATCACCGGCTTGCCCAGCACGTAGCCCAGGGCGTGTGCCACGCTCGCGCCCACCAGCAACGCGCCTGCCAGCCCCGGCCCCTCGGTGACGGCGATGGCGTCGATGTCCACTCGGCTGCGGCCGGCAGCTGCCAGCACCTGATCGATCAAGGGCAGTACGCGACGGATGTGGTCGCGCGAGGCCAGTTCGGGCACCACGCCACCATAGGCCCGGTGCATGTCGATCTGGCTGTGGACGGCCTGGGCGAGCACTCCACGCTGGCTGTGCAGGAGCGCGACGCCGGTCTCGTCGCAAGAGGTTTCGAGTCCCAGGATCAGCATCGGGGCAGTGTACGGCAGGGATATCCCGCGGCCGGACGCACGGCCTGGGAACCCCGCATAAGACTCTGAGTTGTCTGGGAAAAGCGAAACCGGCTACAATCCGCGCCTTTCAGCTGGTCTGCCCACGCTTTCAGGTGCCCGATGCCCACTATTCGCGTCAAGGAAAACGAGCCTTTCGAAGTTGCGCTGCGGCGCTTCAAGCGCACGATCGAGAAGAGCGGTCTGCTCACCGAACTGCGCGCCCGCGAGTTCTACGAGAAGCCCACTTCCGAGCGCAAGCGCAAGAAGGCCGCCGCGGTCAAGCGTCACTACAAGCGCCTGCGCAGCCAGATGCTGCCCAAGAAGATGTACTGATCGTCGCCTCACGCCTGCCCCGCGTTCAGGGGCGCGCCGCTGAGCCCGGCTCGCCGCGCACCCTGCCGCAGAACTCCCGATGAGCCTCAAGGAGCGGATCACCGCCGACATGAAGGACGCCATGCGCGCCCGGGATGCGGCGCGCCTGTCCGCCGTGCGCCTGCTGCTCGCGGCGATCAAGCAGTTCGAGGTGGACCAGCGAACCGAGGCCGGTGATGCCGAGGTCGTCGCCATCGTCGGCAAGCTCATCAAGCAGCGCCGCGACGCGGCCGAGCAGTACACCGCGGCCGCCCGCGAAGACCTGGCCTCCAAGGAGCGCGCCGAGATCGAGGTGATCTCGGTCTACCTGCCGCAAGCGCTGGGCGAAGGCGAGATCGCTGCGCTGATCGACGCGGCCATCGCCCAGGCCGGCGTCACGGGTCCGCAGGCGATGGGCAAGGTCATGGGCCTGCTCAAGCCCCAGTTGGCGGGCCGCGCCGACATCGCCCAGGTATCGGCCCAGGTCAAGGCGCTGCTCAGCGCCTGAGCGGCCGCACCCGGCCGGCGGCCGGTCGAGCGGGCACGGTGCCCCGCTTACACTTGGGCGCCCATGATTCCCCAAAGCTTCATTCAGGATTTGCTCGCGCGCGTCGATGTGGTCGACGTGGTCGGCCGCTACGTGCAGCTGAAAAAGGCCGGGCAGAACCTGCTCGGCCTGTGCCCGTTCCACAGCGAGAAGAGCCCCTCGTTCACCGTCAGCCCCTCGAAGCAGTTCTATCACTGCTTCGGCTGCGGAGCGCATGGCAGCGCGATCGGCTTCCTCATGGAGTACCGCGGGCTGGGCTACGTGGACGCGATCCGCGAACTGGCCCAGCAGGCCGGCCTCACGGTGCCCGAGGAGCCCGGCCGCGCGGCGGCGACGGCGCGCGTGGCGGGCCTCACCGACCTCCTGGGTCGCGCGGCGGAGCACTATCGCGCCTGCCTCAAGGAGGCCCCGGCGGCGATCGACTACCTCAAGGGGCGCGGCGTCACCGGAGCGACGGCGGCGCGCTTCGCGCTGGGCTACTCGACCGACACCTGGCAGGGGCTGCGCGATGCCTTCGCGCGCTACGAGGATCCCCGGCTGGTCGAGGCCGGACTGGTGATCGAGGGCGAGGAGGGCAAGCGCTACGACCGGTTCCGCGGCCGCCTCATGTTCCCGATCCGCAACGCGCGCGGCGCGGTGATCGGCTTTGGCGCGCGCGTCATGGGATCGGGCGAACCCAAGTACCTCAACTCGCCCGAGACGCCGGTGTTCCACAAGGGCCAGGAGCTCTATGGGCTCCACGAAGGGCGGGAAGCGATCCGCACCGCCGGACGGGCTCTGGTGGTCGAGGGCTACATGGATGTGATCCAGCTTGCCCAGGCGGGCTTCGAGGAGTCGGTGGCCGCGCTGGGTACCGCGCTCACCACACACCACGTCGCCACCCTGCTGCGCCTGACCGACCACGTGGTGTTCGCCTTCGACGGCGATGCCGCGGGCCGCAAGGCCGCTCGCAGGGCCCTCGAGGCGACCCTGCCAGTGATCGGCGAACGACAGCGCGCGAGCTTTTTGCTCCTGCCCGAGGGCGAGGATCCGGACAGCCTGATCAAGCGGGGCGGGCCCGATGCATTCCGCGAGGAGCTGGCGCAGGCCCTGCCTCTGTCGCGCTTTTTCCTGCGGACTCTTGCGCAGGGGCGCACGCTCGACGCGCCCGAGGACCGCGCAAGCCTGCTCGCCGATGCCCGGCCCCTGTTGCAGACCATGCCGGCGAATGCCCTGCGCCTGCAACTGACCCAGGAACTCGCCGGCGCGGCGCGCACCGCCCTGGAAGACGTGGAGGCACTGTTCGGACTGCGCCGGCCGCGGCCCGCGCGCGCGCCCAGCGCGCGCCCCACCCGCCACGCCGAGGTCGAGGATCTCAAGCGGCGCATCGTGCAGCACCTGCTGGCCCACCCGGCGCTGGCCCGCGAGTTCAGCGACGCCATCATCGACGAGATCGTGGGCCGGGAAGGCGACGATGCCGACCATCAGATCGTCGAGGTCTGGCGCACGGCCACGGCGGAGGAGGGGGGCATCGCGGTGTCGCCTATCGCCCTCATGGAGGCACTCGGCCGCAGCCCCTGGGCCGCCGACTACCGCCAGCACGCTGCTCGCGAAATGAGTCTGGCCACCAGCGTCGAGACCGCCCGGCGCGAGCTTGGGGCGGCCTTTCTTTCGCTGGAGCTTGCCCGTGTGAGCGGCGAGCTCGAGTCCCTGATCACTCAGGGCCTGAGCGAGCACACGCGCGGCGAGATCCAGCGGCTGAGCGAACGACAGGCTCGCCTCAAGGCCGCGCGCCGCGACGCTGCGGGCAGTCCCTGAGCGGTCACTGGCCGTCTGCGCTGGTATAATCCATCGCTCTTTTCCGGGCAGGACACCTTCGCAGAGTGACCGAGACCGGGCGCCCAGGAGATCACGATCGATCGGTTGGCGCAGGCAGTATCCCCGCAGTCGCGAGCGACAGGCATCGGTGCCCTCCGGACGTGGCCACAACGGCCCCTGGAACGACAGACCGACCAGCCATGCGCCGTCGTTGCCGGACCGGGGCCGCAGAGCGCGCACGCGCCTCCATGTCTTGCATGACCCTACTCGGGCTGCGCACCTTGCCAGGAGCGCAGCCTCGGGTTGATCCCTTGGCCGGGCTTGATGCGGCCGGGTCGGGACGCATGTGGGGCAGGAGTACCGATGCGCGGGTGTGGCCAGAACAAGCCCCGGCTTTCAGCCAGCCGGGATGCGACGGGGTCGACAACGATTCCGCCCAGGATCAGCGAACAGCCAGGTGAATGCATGGTGACGAAGAAGACCGCAGCGAAGGCAGCACCCCGAACCGTCTCGGCCAAGCCGGCCGCCAAGCCAGTCGCCAAGCCCGCCGCCAAGCCGGTCAAGGCCGCGGCCAAGCCGGTGGCCAAGGCTGCCGCCCAGGTCGCCAAGCCGGTGGCGACGCCCGCCAAGCCTGCCAAGCCCGCGGCCGCCAAGGCGCCCATCAAGAAGGCGCCTGCTGGTGCGACGGGCGATATCACGCTGATTCCGGCGGCGCCCCCGACCGCGGTCCCCGCGGTCAAGCCGCTCCGTGGCCGGCCGGGCCGCAAGCCCAAGTCGCAGACCGAAGAGGGCGGCCTCGGCGAGAGCGCGGGGATGGACGTCCTGCCCGACGCTACCGACGACGCGCCCGACCCCAGTGTGCAACTGGTCGAGAAGCTCAGCACGAAGACCAAGGGCAAGGATCGCCGCGCCAAGGAAAAGGCGTTGAAGGAGGCGCTCGCGCGCAGCTATCACGGGGCGGAAGAGGACGTCGAGACCCGTCGCAACAAGCTCAAGGCGCTGATCAAGCTGGGCAAGGAGCGCGGCTTCCTCACGTTTTCCGAGATCAACGACCACCTGCCCGACAACCTGGTCGACGCCGACGCGATCGAGGCCATCTACACGACCCTCGGCGACATGGGCATCCAGGTCTTCGAGGTTGCCCCCGATGCCGAGACCCTGCTGATCAGCGGGACGGTGGCTGCCGCCGGCGGCGACGACGTCGCCGAAGAGGAGGCCGAGGCGGCGCTGTCCAGCGTGGACGCCGAATTCGGCCGCACCACGGATCCGGTGCGCATGTACATGCGCGAGATGGGCTCGGTCGAGCTGCTCACCCGCGAGGGGGAGATCGAGATCGCCAAGCGCATCGAGGACGGCCTCAAGCACATGGTGATGGCGATCTCGGCCTGCCCCACCACGATTGCCGAGATCATCGCCTCGGCCGAAAAGATCCGGGCTGGCGAGGTGCCGATCGACGAGGTGGTCGACGGCCTGGTCGATCCGGCTGCCGAGGACTTCCCGATGGGCGGCTCCTCCGATGACGAGGACGAGGACGCCGAGGAGAGCACCGACATCGGCGCCTCGGGCATGACCGCCGGCCAGCTCGACGAGCTGAAGAATCGCGCTGTCGAGAAGTTCGACCACTGCGCCAAGCTGTTCGACAAGATGCGCGTCGCCTTCGAGAAGGAAGGCTACAAGTCCAAGGGCTACACCAAGGCCCAGGAGTCGATCCAGGACGAACTCATGAGCCTGCGCTTCACGGCCAAGACCGTGGAGCGCCTGTGCGACTCGCTGCGCGCCCAGGTCGACGAGGTGCGTGCGATCGAAAAGCAGATCTACGAGATCACGGTCAACAAGTGCGGGATGCCGCGCACCCACTTTCTCAAGCACTTCCCCGGTCACGAGGCCGACACCCGCTGGACCAGCCGCGAGGCCGACTCGGCCGAGCCCTATGCCGAGATCCTGCGCCGCAATCTGCCCGCCGTGCAGGAGCTGCAGGGCCGCCTCACCGAGTTGCAGACCCGCGTGGTGCTGCCGCTCAAGGACCTGCGCGAGGTCTACAAGCAGATGGCCACCGGCGAGGCCAAGGCCCGCAAGGCCAAGCGCGAGATGACCGAGGCCAACCTGCGCCTGGTGATCTCGATCGCGAAGAAGTACACCAATCGCGGTCTGCAGTTCCTCGACCTGATCCAGGAAGGCAACGTCGGCCTGATGAAGGCGGTCGACAAGTTCGAGTACCGCCGCGGCTACAAGTTCTCGACCTACGCCACCTGGTGGATCCGTCAGGCCATCACGCGCTCGATCGCCGACCAGGCACGCACCATCCGCATCCCGGTGCACATGATCGAGACGATCAACAAGATGAACCGCATCTCGCGCCAGATCCTGCAGGAGACCGGGCAGGAGCCGGATCCCGCCACCCTGGCGATCAAGATGGAGATGCCCGAGGACAAGATTCGCAAGATCCTCAAGATCGCCAAGGAACCGATCTCGATGGAGACGCCGATCGGCGACGACGACGACTCGCATCTGGGCGACTTCATCGAGGACACCACCACCATCGCTCCGGCCGACGCCGCGCAGTACTCGAGCCTGTCGGGCGTGACCAAGGAGGTGCTGGACTCGCTCACGCCGCGCGAGGCCAAGGTGCTGCGCATGCGCTTCGGCATCGAGATGAGCACCGACCACACCCTCGAGGAGGTCGGCAAGCAGTTCGACGTCACCCGCGAGCGCATCCGCCAGATCGAGGCCAAGGCGCTGCGCAAGCTGCGTCACCCGAGCCGGTCCGACAAGCTCAAGAGCTTCCTGGAAGGATCCTGAGCTTGAACGCAGGCGGCTCTTGCCCGCCCGCTCGACTTTCGGGCGGGCCGTTAGCTCAGCGGTTAGAGCAGGGGACTCATAATCCCTTGGTCGCTGGTTCAAATCCAGCACGGCCCACCAGTTGCACCCCTGCCGCCGCAACCGCGGCCGGCCGTTCGCGCGGACGTTCCGCGCGCCTTCGCGCTGCGCGGCTTGCCGCGACGGCGTATTGAGCAGTTCGCATGTCCGAGTACCACGACTTCAATCACTTCGGCCTCGATCCGCAGATCCTCGCCGCGATCACCGAGATGGGCTACACCACGCCCACTCCGATCCAGTCCAAGGCCATCCCCATCGTCCTCAAGGGCGGCGACGTGATGGGCGCGGCGCAGACCGGCACCGGCAAGACGGCGGGCTTCGGCCTGCCCATGCTGCAGCGCCTGATGCGCCATGCCAGCACCAGCGTGTCGCCGGCGCGCCATCCGGTGCGCGGCCTGGTGCTCACGCCCACGCGTGAACTTGCCGACCAGGTGGCCGACAATCTCAGGAAGTACGCGTCCAAGTGCCCGCTGCGCGTGGCCATGGTCTACGGCGGCGTCGACATGCGCCCCCAGACCGAGGCGCTGCGCGCCGGCGTCGAGATCCTGATCGCCACGCCAGGCCGCCTGCTCGACCACATCGAGCAGAAGAACACCAGCCTCTCGCAGGTCGAGATCGTGGTGCTCGACGAGGCGGACCGCATGCTGGACATGGGCTTCCTGCCCGACATCTCGCGCATCCTCAATTTCCTTCCCAAGCAGCGCCAGAGCCTGATGTTCTCGGCGACCTTCTCCGAGGAAATCAAGCGGCTCGCCGCCAACTTCCTCAACGCTCCCGTGCTGGTCGAGGTGGCGCGCCGCAACGCCACGGCCGATACGGTGACCCAGGAAGTGCTGCGCGTGCACGAGTCCGAGAAGACCGACGCGCTGCTGCAACTGCTCAAGACGCGCGGCCCCGACGGCGGGCGGCTCACCCAGGTGCTCGTCTTCGTCAACGCCAAGATCGAGTGTCGGCGGCTCGCGCGGCAGTTACAGAAGGCCGGCGTCAACGCCGACGCGATCCACGGCGACAAGACGCAGGACGAGCGCATGAAGGCGCTCGAGGGCTTCAAGGACGGCACCATCGAAGTGCTGGTCGCCACCGACGTGGCGGCGCGCGGCCTCGACATCGCCGAGTTGCCGGTGGTGATCAACTACGACGTTCCGTTCCAGGCCGAGGACTACATCCACCGCATTGGCCGCACCGGGCGCGCGGGCGCCTCGGGCCTGGCGATCATGATGATGACCGGCGCGGACGAGCGCGGCGTCGCCGCCATCGAGAAGCTCACCAAGCAGCACTTCGAGCGCGCCGAGCACCAGGCGGAGCGCCGCGACCGCCGCGACCGCCCCGAGCACGGCGAACGCGCACAGCGCAGCGAGCGTCCCGAGCGCACTGAGCGTCCGGAGCGCAGCGAGCGAACCGAGCGTCCGGAGCGCCGTGAACGGGCCGAGCGCAGCGAGCGCGCGCCGGCGCGATCGGGGTCCGCCGACCCCTTCTTCTCGCAGCCCTACGAGCCCAGTGGCGCCGGCGGAGCCGCTGGTGCCCAGGCTCCGGCCCCCAGCACGCCGGAGCGCAAGCCCGCGCGAACCTCGGCGCTGCTCGGCGGGCTCAAGCGCTAGCGCCAGGCTCCGGCGGCCTGCCGGAGCCCGGTGCCACCCAGCGTTCGCCCCAGAGTTCCACGGCGTGCGCCAGCGTCGCCGCCGGCCGGTCGCCGCCGATGCGCGGCAAGCCCAGGTGTGCCAGTGCCCGCGCCAGTTCCCCTGCGACATCTGTCTCGTCGAGTGCGGCAGCGCCGGTCTGCTTCGAGAGCTTCTCGCCGTGCGCGGTGAGCACCAGCGGCACGTGCAGGGTGCGCGGCTGCGGCACGCCCAGCGCCGCCTGCAGCACGCGCTGCCGCGGCGTGTTGTCCAGCAGATCGGCGCCCCGCACCACGTCGCTGATCCCCTGGGCAGCGTCGTCCACCACGACCGCCAGCTGGTAGGCCCACAGCCCGTCGGCTCGCTTGAGCACGAAGTCGCCCACCTCGCTGTGCAGGTCCTGGGTCAGCTCGCCTGCGGCCCGGTCGTGCCATCGCACCTTGGGCCGCGGCAGGCGCAGGCGCCAGGCACGGGCAAGCGCGCCGGGGGGCAGGCCCTGGGCGCAGGTGCCGGGGTAGACCGACTCGGGCAGTCCGAGCGCGCGTGCCGCGGCGGCCACCTCGGCCCGGGTACACGCGCAGGGGTAGGCCTGCCCGGTCGCGATCAGGCGCTCGAGAGCCGCCGCGTAGGCCTCGTGGCGGGTGCTTTGCCACAGCACCGGGTGGTCGCTTTCCAGCCCGAAGGCGGCGAGTTGGCGCAGGATGCGCTGCCCCGCGCCCGGCGCCTCGCGCGGGGGATCGAGGTCCTCGATGCGGACCAGCCACTCGCCGCCCTGGGCGCGGGCGTCCAGCCAACTGGCAAGCGCCGCGACCAGCGAGCCGGCGTGCAGGGGCCCGGTGGGCGAGGGCGCGAAGCGCCCCCGGTAGGCGGCGGCCGGCAGGATCGCGGAGACGGCGGGCAAACTCATGTCGAGCGGATTGTGCCCGCCACCCAACGCCGCGAGCCGCGATACGAAATCGCGACACGGCCGGCGTTGGCGACGCTACAGGCGCCGGGCTAGCATCGCCCAAGCCGGGCACCTTGCGCGAAACAGGCCGCGCAAGGGGTGCCTGCCGTCACCTTCCCGACAATGAAAAAGCGGATCACCGCATCGCCGGAGGACTCACTCGACCGCCTCTCCGCCGCCCGCGATCGCGCCAGGCCTGAGGCGCGCGATCTCCACGACCTGAGCCTGCGCCGCCGACTGCTGCCCCTGAGCTTGCTGCTCGGGCCGGCTGCCGCCGTGCTCGCGCAGATCTCGGGGGGGCAGGCCTGGGTCTGGGGCTGGGCCGTGGCCTGGGTCCTGGCGATCGGTCTGCGCCTCGTGCTGACCCTCGAGGCCGAGTTGGCGTCGCGCTCTGGCCGGGATGCCAGCCTGCTCGACCGCGCCGACCTGCTGCTGCTGGCCGAGCCCACGCTGTGGGGCGTGCTGCTCTGGCAGTGGCCGCCGGGCGCGTCAGCCCTGGGTCTGGCCACGCTGGCCGCAACCAGCATGCTGCTGGCCGCGCTCGACAGTCCCCTGCGCCGCACCCTCTGGCGGCTCTACCTCGCGGGCTGGGCGGCGGTGCTGCTGCTGGGATTGGCGCTCTCCTGGCCTGCCGGTGCACTGCTCGTGATCGGCCTGGGATGGCTGGTCGCCGCCTGGGTGGGCCATCCCCGTCCGGCTCCGCGGGCCGCGGTCCACGCCCAGGCTGAACGCCGTGCCGGATTTCGCCGGGCGCTGGCCCTGATGCCGGTGCCGGTGCTGATGGTGCGCGACGGTCGCATCCTCGAACTCAACGCGCTCGCCGCGCAGTGTCTGCGCCAGCCGCTCGAGCGCGTGCGAGGCACGGGCCTGGCGGCCTGGGCCAAGATCGAGCCGCCCGAGTTGCTCGAGGCCGCAGCGGCGCATCGCCCGGGCGAAGGGCGGCTGCAACTGCACAAGGCGACGGACGAGCCCGGCTGGCGCGTGGAACTGCGCCCGGTGCAGGCCGGAGCGGGTGACGCGCCCATGGCACTGGCGCTGCTGCCGCCGCAGTCCACCGATCCGATCGAGAAGGCGCGCGAGTTCGCCCAGTGGTGTGCCGGCGCCGCCGGACTGCCCTGGTACTGCGACGCCCGGGGCGAGGTGCAGCTGCCCCAGGAGTTCGCGGCCTCCGAGCTGCTGGTGCCCGAAGGCTTCCCGCTCGCGCCTTTGCTGACCGAGGCCGTGCGCCCCGGCGTGCAGGCACGCTGGGACGCGGCGCGCGACGCCGGCCTGATGTTCGACGAGACCCTCGAACTCACCGACGTGCAGGGCGAGCGCCAGACGCGGCGCGTCACCGCGATCTGCCAGGCGGCCTCGCCAGGCCGCCCGGTGCTGGGCTGGATCGCACCGCCCCCGGTCGGCGCCCTTCCCGAAATGGCGGGTGCCGCGCGGCTGCTCTCGCGCCTGCCGGTGCTGGTCTGGCTGGTCGACGACAGCGGGCGGCTGATCCTCGCCCAGGGGGCCGATCCGCAGCGCTGGGGACTGCGCGCCGATCCCCATGCCCAGCCTGCCTGGCGCGAGGCCTTCGAGTTCGTCGACGACTCGGGCAAGCAGGTGGGCACGGCGCTGGCCAAGGCGGCGGCGGGTCACGCGGCCTTCGACGTGCTGCACGCGCGCACGGGTCGCAACGGCGGGCGCCTGCTGTTGCGCAGTCACTTCATCCCCTACGTGGGAGCGGGCAGCCAGGCCGTGCTGGTGCTCGACACCATCGCCTCGCCCACCGAGGTCATGGCGGTCGACCGGCTCAAGCGCAGCAAGGCGCAGTACAAGGCCCTGGTCGAGGCCTCGACCAGCCTGGTGTGGGCCTGCGACGAGCGCCTGCACCTGACCTTCGCCAGCCGCCGCGCCGCGCGCGAGATGTACGGCCGCGATGCGCGCGAGCTGCACGGCCTGCCTCTGTCTGCGCTGGCGCCCGTGCACCTGGCCCAGCCGGTGCTGGACAAGGCGCTGGCCGATCTGCGTGCAGGCACTCGGGTGCGCAACCTCGAAGTGGTGCACGAGAACCGTCGCGGGCAGCGCGTGATGGTGTCGATGAGCGCGGTCCCGTTGCGCGGTCCGGACGGACAGTTCGCGGGGGCGATCGGCATGAACGCCGACCTCACCGCGGTCAAGCTGCGCGAGAGCGAGCTGGCCGAGGCCTTGCGCGTCGAGCGCACCGTGCTCGACTCCGCTGGCCAGGCGATCGCGGTGGTCAAGCGCGGCCGCGTGGAGCGCTGCAATGAGGCCTTCCTGCGCCTGCTGGGCGTGAGCAACGAGCAGCTCACCCACCGGCCGATCGAGGAGTGCTTCGGCAGCCTCGAGGCCTGGAGCGACGTGCGCCATGCCGCCGAGCAGTCGCGCGACCTCGATCAGGCGATCGTGCGTGAAGTGGAGTTGCGCCGCGGCGACGTGATGGCCGGCACCGAGGGCGAGACCGCGTGGTGCCAGATCACCGCACGGGCGATCGGCGACGAGGAGTACGTGCTCGTGCTGGCGGACATCGACGTGATCCGCCGCCGCGAGCAGAGCGCGCGCCACGCGGCGCTGCACGACGAGCTCACCGGCCTGCCCAACCGCCGCCACTTCGCCGAGCGGGTGCGCTCGGCGCTGGCGGCCATCGACATGCTGGGCAGCAACTGCGCGCTGCTGGCGATCGACCTCGACGGGTTCAAGCAGGTCAACGACACCGAGGGCCATGAGGTCGGCGACCGCGTGCTGCGCGAGGTGGCGCGTCGGCTGAGCACGGTGGTGCGCGGCGACGATACGGTGGCGCGCCGTGGCGGCGACGAGTTCGCGGTGCTGCTGCGCCACGTCGACACGCTCGACGGCGTGCGCACGATCGTCGAGCGCGTGCTGCACGCCGTGGCCCAGCCCATCCTCATCGAGGGGCGCGAGGCCGCCCAGGTCACCGCCAGCGTGGGTGTTGCCCTGGCGCCCGAGCAGGGTCGCGAATTCGACCGCCTGTTCCAGCTTGCCGACCTCGCCATGTACGAGGCCAAGCTCAAGGGCAAGAACCGCTACGCCTTCGCCCAAGGCGCCGACGTGAGCCCGGCTACGCCGCCAGCTGTGCGCGCCACGACGCGGCACTGAGGCGCTCGCGCCACCACGCCAGCGCCCGGCCGCGATGGCCGGCACGCCAGGCCAGCGCAATCGGCCCCTCGCGCTTGCCCGCTTCTGTCGCCTTGATCACCAGGCTGCCGCGCGCGAGCTCGGCGCCGATCCGGAAACGCGGCAGGAAGCCCGCGCCCAGTCCGGCCGCCTGCGCGGCGATCTTGGCCGCCATGTTGGGCACGGTGAGCGTCTCGGCGCCGAGCAGGCCGCTGGCGCGCGGCCGCAGCCGCAGGGAAGTGTCGCCCACCACCACCTGGCGATGGCGCCGCAGCTCGGTCTCGGGGATCGGTTCCGCGGCGTCGGCCAGCGGGTGGCCCGGGGCGACGGCAAACACGAACTGCACGGAGCCCAGATCCTCGGTGCGCAGGCTGGCGCCGTGGCGGCTCGCCTCGGGCCGCTCGTACGACGCGCCGACTGCCAGATCGGCGCGGCCGTCGAGCAGCGCGTCCCAGGTGCCGCCCAGCACCTGCTCGCTGAACCGCAGCCGGGTGGGGGCGAGCGCGCTGAACTCGGCGATCAGGGGCACCAGCAATTCAAACGGCAGCAAGGTGTCGACCGCCAGGCGCAACTCGTGCTCCCAGCCGCTCGCCACGTGCTTGACGCGGCGGGCCAGCTCGTCGGTGGCGGCAAGCAGTTGCCGCCCTTCGCGCAGCAGTTCCTCGCCCGCCGGGGTCAGGCGCGCGCGCCGCCCGCTGCGGTCGAACAGCAGCACGTCGAGATCCTCTTCGAGGCGACGCACCGCGTAGGTCACGGCCGAGGGCACGCGGTCCAATTCCGCGGCAGCGCCGGCAAAGGAGCCGCGGCGCTCGATGGCGTCGAGCAGCACGAAGGCGTCGAGGCCGAGGCGAGGATTCATCCGTTCAGTTTCATTGAATGAAGTCGTCAGTCGTGACCCGGTGACGGGCTGGTCCAGAAGTGAAATCATCCATAAATTCGTCGGAAAAATCATCCGATGCCACGGCCGCCGATCGGTGAACTACGTTCAAGCGACCGGCCGGAACTCCAGGAGGCTCCATGCTCACCATCCGCCCCGCCGCCGAACGTGGCTCGTACGACCACGGCTGGCTGCAGACCCATCACAGCTTCTCGTTCGCGGACTACCACGACCCGCGGCACATGGGCTTCGGGCCGCTGCGCGTGATCAACGACGACACCGTGGCTCCCGGGGCCGGCTTCGGCACGCACGGCCACCGCGACATGGAGATCATCAGCTACGTGCTCGCCGGCGAACTTGCGCACAAGGACAGCATGGGCAACGGCTCGGTGATTCGCCCGGGCAACGTGCAGCGCATGAGCGCGGGCACGGGCGTGATGCACTCCGAATTCAATCACTCGGCCAACGCCCCCACGCACTTCCTGCAGATCTGGATCGTGCCCGATCGCCGCGGCGTCACGCCGGGCTACGAGGAGCGTCTGTTCGGCGACGCGGACAAGCGCGGACGACTGCGGCTGATCGCCTCGCCCGACGGGGCCGAGGGCTCGGTCACGATCCATCAGGACGCGCGCGTGTACGCCGGCCTGTTCGACGGCGACGAGTCCGACCGCATCGCGATTGCCCCTGGCCGGCGCGCGTACGTGCACGTGGCGCGCGGCGCGCTCGAGCTCAACGGCCACGTCCTGGGGCCGGGCGACGGCGCGCGGCTCGAACACGAGGCCGAGGTCGCGGTGCGCGCCGGCCGCACAGCCGAGGTACTGGTTTTCGATCTGCCCTGAGCCAGACGGCAACAGGCATTCTTTCCACGCGTCGCACTGCGGCGCCCACCACGCAGGAGACTTTCCGTGAGCAAGATCGTCATCGTCTATCACAGCGGCTACGGCCACACGCGCAAGCAGGCCGAGGCGGTGCACTCCGGTGCCGCGTCGGTTGCTGCCGCCGAACTGATCGCCATCGACGCCCAGGGCGATCTGCCCGCGGGCGCCTGGGACACCCTGGCCGCGGCCGAGGCGATCATCTTCGGCAGCCCGACCTACATGGGCGGCGCGTCCTGGCAGTTCAAGAAGTTCGCCGACGCCAGTTCCAAGCCCTGGTTCAGCCAGGTGTGGAAGGACAAGATCGCCGCCGGCTTCACCAACTCGGCCACCATCAACGGCGACAAGCACTCGACCTTGCACTACTTCATCACGCTGGCGATGCAGCACTCGATGGTCTGGGTGGGCACGGGCATGCTGCCCTCGAACAGCAAGGCGGCCACCCGCAACGACGTCAATTACCTGGGCTCGTCCGCTGGCGCGATGAGCCAGTCGCCCTCGGATTCCAGCCCTGAGGAAGGCCCGCTGCCAGGCGACCTCGAGACCGCGCGCCTGTTCGGCGCGCGCGTGGCGCAGGCCGCGCTGCGCTGGAATCGCGGCAAGTAGGTCCCGCCGAGCGCGGTGGTCGGCACCCTGCCGGCCGCCGCGGCTGGCCCTAGCCGAGCACGCGCCGCAGGAAGGCGGCGATGTCTTGCACCTCTTCCTCGGCCACCGAGTGGCCCATCGAGTATTCGTGCCATTCGACCGGATGGCCCAGGGCGAGCAGTGCATCGCGCGAAGCCTGGGCGCGGCTCATGGCAATGACCGGATCGGCGTCGCCGTGGGCCATGAAGATCGGCGTGCTCGCGGCCGCGCCGTGCCGCTCGGCCGCAAAGATGTCGGCCAGCGGCAGGTAGGTCGAGAGCGCAAGCAGCCCTGCGAGCGGCTCGGCCTGGCGCAGCCCGGTGTGCAAGGTGATCGCGCCGCCCTGCGAGAAGCCTGCCAGCACGATGCGGCTGCGCGGCACGCCGGCGGCGACTTCGCGCTCGATCAGTTGTTCCACCTGCGCATGCGAGCGCCGGATGCCGGTCTCGTCCTCGCGGCGCACCAGGTCCGTGCCCAGGATGTCGTACCAGGCGCGCATCACGTAGCCGCCGTTGAGGGTCACGGGAATCTGCGGCGCGTGCGGGAACACGAAGCGGATCGGCGGAATGCCCAGCCTTGCCAGCTCCTGCACGATGGGCACGAAGTCGTTGCCATCGGCGCCCAGGCCGTGCAGCCAGATCACCGCGGCCCCGGGCTCGGTGTTGCGCGGTTGCAGTTCGACGGTTTCGAGGCGGGGCTGGCTCATGGCGGTGGCGGCAGGCGAGGGCGTTGATCAAGCGGCGGGGTGGAAGACTCGACCCGGCGCGTGCGGTGTTCAGCGGGCGCGGATGGCGCTCTTGGGGCGGAAGGCCTTGACCACGGCCTCGTGGGTCTCGAGGTAGGGGCCGCCGATCAGGTCGAGGCAGTAGGGCACGGCGGCGAAGATGCCGGGAATCACGGCCTTGCCCTCGGCGTCCTTGAGTCCTTCGAGGGTCTCGGCGATGGCCTTGGGCTGGCCCGGCAGGTTGACGATCAGCGCCGCGTGACCGGTGATCTCGCGCAGCACGCCCACCTGGCGCGACAGGATGGCGGTGGGCACGAACGCAGCCGAGATGCGGCGCATCTGTTCGCCGAAGCCCGGCATCTCGCGCGTGGCCACGGCCAATGTGGCCTCGGGCGTCACGTCGCGACGCGAGGGGCCGGTGCCGCCCGTGGTGAGCACGAGATCGCACCCAAGCTCGTCCACCAGCTCGATCAGCGCCGCCTCGATCTGCGCGCGTTCGTCGGCGATCAGGCGCGTGTGCACCTGGAAGGGCGAGGCCAGTGCCGCAGCCATCCAGGCCTCGAGCGCCGGGATGCCCTGGTCCTGGTACACGCCCGCCGAGGCGCGGTCCGAGACCGAGACCAGGCCCAGGATCAGTTCGTCGGGATGGCGGCGCTCAGCTTTCATCGTCGTCGGGCAGGTAGAGCGAGTCCATGGGCGGCAGTACCAGGGCGTGGAGCAGCCGGTAGAGCTCACGCGCGCTCTTGGGCGGGCGCGCGGCATCGCGCTCGCGGCGCGCGGCGCGCACCAACTGGCGCAATTGCTGGGCATCGGCCGCGGGAAACTCGGCGAGCAGGTCGGTGAGCGCGGCGTCGTCCTCGAGCAGGCGCTCGCGCAGGCGCTCGGCGCGGTGCATCGCGGCCACGGCGGCCTGGCTGTCGCCGGTGACGCGGTCGATCGCCTCGCGCACCGCGGCGCCGTCGAGCGGGCGCATGAGCTTGCCGATCAGCTGCAGCTGGCGGCGGCGCGCCTCGTGGGCGCGCAGGCGGCGAAACTCCGCGATCGCCTCGGCCAGCGGCTCGGGCAGGTCGATGCGCGCCAGCCGCTCGGCGGACAGCTCGCTCAGCCGGTGTCCGAGGGCCTGGAGCTCGTGCATGTCGCGCTTGCGTTGCGACTTGCTGGGCCCGCGTTCGTCGTGTTCTTCGTCGTCGAGAGGCTCGATCATCGTCGGTATGATAGCGATGCGCGGCGCACCGGCTGCGCCTGCGCCTTGCCCCTCCAGAATCCGCCACCGATGAAATCCACCTTCGCCGTATCCGACGAACGCCTGCGCGCGCTGGCGCAGGAGGCGATCGCCCACGCCCGCAGTCTCGGAGCGAGCGACGCCTCGGCCGAGGCGAGCGAGTCCACCGGCCTGGCCGTCACGGTGCGCAAGGGCAGCGTCGAGACCATCGAGCACACGCGCGACAAGGGCCTGGGCGTGACGGTGTACATCGGTCAGCGGCGCGGCCACGCCTCGACCTCGGACTTCGCCCCGGCGGCGGTGCATCAGGCGGTGGCCGCGGCCTACGACATCGCGCGCTTCACCGCCGACGATCCTGCCGCCGGACTGCCCGACGACGACTGCTACGAGCGCGCCCCGCGCGATCTCGATCTCTATCACCCCTGGGCGCTGACGGCCGATGCGGCCATCGAACTGGCCCGGCGCTGCGAGGCGGCCGCTTTCGCGGTCAGCCCGCGCATCGTCAATTCCGAGGGCGCCAGCGTCTACACCTCGAGCGGGCACTTCGTGCTGGCCAACACGCGCGGCTTCGTGGCCGGATATCCGTACTCGCGCCACTCGATCTCGGTGAGTCCGATCGCGCGCGGCAAGGGCGGCATGCAGCGCGACGACTGGTACACCTCATCGCGCGTGCCCGCGCAGCTCGCCGCGCCCGAGACGGTGGGCGACTACGCCGCGCGCCGCACGCTCGCTCGCCTGGGAGCGCGCCGCCTGAGCACGCGCCAGTGCCCGGTGCTGTTCGAGGCGCCGCTGGCCTGCGGACTGCTCGGCAACTTCACGCAGGCCGCCAGCGGCGGCTCGCTCTACCGCAAGGCTTCATTCCTGGTCGACGGCCTGGGCAAGCAGGTGATGGCGCCCCACCTCACAGTGCACGAGGACCCCTACGTGCCGCGCGCCACGGGATCCAGCCCCTACGACGAGGAAGGCGTGCGCGGCCTGGTGCGCGACGTGGTGGAGGACGGCCGGCTCACCGGCTACTTCCTCTCCAGCTACTCGGCGCGCAAGCTCGGCATGAGGACCACGGGCAACGCGGGCGGCTCGTACAACCTGGAACTGCGCTCACGCCTGACGCAGCCGGGCGACGACTTCGAGGCCATGCTCGCGCGCCTGGGCACGGGCCTGCTGGTGACCGAGCTGATCGGCCAGGGCGTGAATTACGTCACGGGCGACTACTCGCGCGGTGCCACGGGCTTCTGGGTCGAGGGCGGCCGCATCGCCTACCCGGTCGAGGAGATCACCATCGCCGGCTCGCTGCCGCAGATGCTCCAGAACATCGCCGCGGTGGGCGCAGACCGCACGGTGCGCGGCTCGAAGATTGCCGGCTCGGTGATCGTCGAGGGCATGACGGTGGGCGGCGCCTGAGCCTGAGCACGGCCGCTCGCCTGTTGCGTTTTCGCCCGCCGACCTGGGCGGGCCGTCGACCGGCCGGCCGTGCGCGGGTCGCACCGCCCAGCCGCTCGTGCTTAGAATCCCAGGCTGCGGAATGGACGGCCGTCCGCACTCGGATCCTCGGCCGGCAAGACCAATCTCAAGACCAATCAATTTGGGAGACAACAAGATGCAGCGTCGTTCATTCATCAAGCAGGCGGGCACGGCTGGCGCCGGCGTGGCTGCCGCGGCCCTCGCGGTCCCGGCCCTGGCGCAGACCGCCGGCATGCCCGAGGTCAAGTGGCGTCTCACCTCGAGCTTCCCCAAGAGCCTCGACACCATCTTCGGCGCCGCCGACACGATCTCGAAGACGGTCGCCGCCGCCACCGGCGGCAAGTTCCAGATCCAGGTCTTTGCCGCGGGCGAGATCGTCCCCGGCCTGCAGGCGCTCGATGCCGTGCAAAACGGCACGGTCGAGTGCTGCCACACCGCGCCCTACTACTACTTCGGCAAGGACCCCACCTTCGCCTTTGCCTGCGCCATTCCCTTCGGCATGAACGCACGCCAGCAAAACGCCTGGATGTACGAAGGCGGCGGCCAGAAGCTGATGGCCGACTTCTTCAAGGACTACAACATCGTCGCCTTCCCGGCGGGCAATACCGGCGCGCAGATGGGCGGCTTCTTCCGCAAGGAGGTCAAGACCGTTGCCGACATGAAGGGCCTGAAGATGCGTATCGGCGGCTTCGCCGGGACGGTCATGACCAAGCTCGGCGTAGTGCCTCAGCAGATCGCCGGCGGCGACATCTATCCTTCGCTCGAGAAGGGCACGATCGACGCGGCCGAGTGGGTGGGTCCGTACGACGACGAAAAGCTGGGTCTGGGCAAGGTGGCCAAGTACTACTACACGCCCGGCTGGTGGGAAGGCGGTCCCGAGCTGGATCTGTTCGTCAACCAGGCTGCGTGGGCCAAGCTGCCCAAGGAGTACCAGGCCATCGTCGAAGCGGCGTGCGCCTACGCCAACGTGATCATGCTGGCCCGCTACGACTCCAGGAACCCGGCTGCGCTGCGCCGGCTGATCGCCAGTGGCGTGCAGCTGCGCCAGTGGCCGCGCCCGGTGCTCGAGGCCTCTTACGCGGCCGCCAACGAGGTCTACGCCGAAACGTCCGCCAAGAACGCCAAGTTCAAGGCGGTCTACGAGCCCTGGAAGGCCTTCCGCGACGAGCAGATCCGCTGGTTCGGCGTGGCCGAGGCGGGCTTCGACAGCTTCATGGCCTCGACCCTGCGCACCGCAGCGCCCGCCAAGGCGGCGCCGGCTGCCGCACCCAAGAAGTAAGTCGCGGCGCGGCGCACGCCGCATCGCTCTTGAGGCCCCGCTCGCGAGCGGGGCCTTTTTTCATTGGAGCGACGCTGCGCCTCGCCAGTCTTGGCGCGGAGTGACACCACCACCGCACTGAGGGCAGACTCGCGGCGCGCTATCGGGGGCGGCGCTAGGCCGCCTCGGGCTGTGCCGAGCCGGGTTGCGAGAGCGCCAGCAACAGCGCACCCGCGGCCAGCGGCACGAGCAGCAGGCACAGCGCCCAGGTCGGACCGCCGAGCATGGAACTGGCCGCGCCGAAGATCAGCGGGCCGATGGCTGCCGAGAGGCGCCCCGCCACCGCGTTGAACCCAAACAGCTCTGCCGCCTGGCGCGGGGGCACGAGCGAGGCGTAAAGCGAGCGGAACACCGCCTGCAGCGCACCGAAGATCAGTCCCAGCAGCACGGCCGCGACGGCGGGCACCCAGGTGCCGTGTCCGAACGCCAGCAGCAGGATGGCCAGCGCCAGCACCCCGCTCATCAAGACCAGCGCCCGGCGCTGCCCCCAGCGGTCGGCCAGCACGCCGCAGGCCACGGTGGAGGGCAGGGCGATGGCGTGAAACAGCAGCCCCAGCCAGAGCAGCCCCGCGACCGACAGGCCGAAGCGTGCGCTCAGCACGATGGCGATGAAAAACTGGATCGTCACCACCACGTCGTTGACCAGGAAGAAGGCGAGCAGGACGCGCAGTGCCTCGCGGTGGCGGCGCCAGTGGCGGATGGTCGTGAGCACCGATCGCCACGGGCTGGCTGCCTCGGCGGGCGTCCCGCGTGGCACCTGCGGACCTTCCTGAGCCAGCAGGCGCAGCGCGGGCACGGCCAGCAGCCCGAATAGCACGCCCGCCGCGGCGAACACCTGGGGCATGGCCGCCAACTGCTCGGTCTTGCCCAGCCCGTGCAGCAAGGCCAGTGCCACGAAGATGGCGCCGATGCCGCCAATCAGGCCGAGCGACCATCCGAGGCCCGAGACCGCGCCCAGGTCCTCGCGCGCGGCCACGTGCACGAGTCGCGCGTCGTACACGCTGATGGCCAGGGTGTAGGCGAGCTGCGCCACAAGAAAGCCCAGGGCCGCGGCCAGTGGGCCGCGGGCCGAGGCCAAGGGCAGCAGCAGCGTGGCCCCCACGCAGACGGTGGTCAGCACTCCCAGCACGCGCACATCCCGGCCGGCGCGGTCGGCCATGGCGCCCGCCAGCGGGCCGAGCACGGCCGCCAGCAGCACGCTCAGGGCCGCGACGCCGCCCCACACCGCATCGGCGCCGGCCTGACCGCGCGCCACCCACTGCACGAAGTACAGCCCGTAGAAGGCCGGCACGAGCGCCATGTAGGTCGAGCTCGCCACGTCGTAGCTGCCCCAGGCGAGCGCGCCGCGGGTGAGCCAGGCGGGGCGCTTCATCGCCGCGGCCTCGCGCTGGCGCCAGGGGTGTCCACGGGCCGGACCGCAGGTGCGCCGGGGCTGATCGGCGGCATCGCTGCGGGCTCGGCCGACAGCGGCCGTCCGGTGGGGAAGTTGGCAGGGAGCGGGAGCACGGACGCAGGCTATCCCAAGCCCGGTCCTGGGCCCAATCCAAAGTCGGCTCGACACAACGCGCGGCGGGCGAAATGCGGCGTGACGGGTGCCAACGCTTGATCGCGGCGCCTACGGCGCTGACATCGCGCGATCGGCTGACCGACCCCACTCCGGGTAGACCAAGCGCCCATGGTCAGTGCGGTACGCGCTTGGTCCCGGTAGCGTTCGGGCGCCGATCGCTTTGCTTGGGGTTGGAGGGTGGAGTCCAGGCTAGACGCTGCGCCAGTCCACTCCCTCGCTCGAGCTCATGACCAGCAAGGTCATGCGATGTGGCACCCGTGGCGCGCGGCCATCGACTCGCCGGCGCGCGCGATCAGCAACCAGGACCCGAATCGCGGCCAGAGCGCTCTCGATGGTCCAAGCCAGTGGATGACTTCATGCAAGCTTCAAGAACCTGTGTTCGCCGCGCGCCCTTCGCTCCTGTCGTCGTAGCGCTGTCTTTGGGGCTATCTCTGGCGCTGGGCGCGCCCGCCCTTCTGGCTCAGACGGCGGCATCTGCCCCGGCGCCTGCGCCGGCCGCTGCGCCAGAGGTGGGGTCGATGGGGGCGGGCCAGAAGGAGACCGGCAAGATCGCCTGGTACGGCAAGCAGTTCGCGGGCCGTCGTACCGCCAGCGGCGAAGCGTTCGATCCCGAGGCCATGACCATGGCCCACAAGACCCTGCCGTTCGGCACCAAGGTCAAGGTCACCAATCCCAAGAACCAGGCGTCGGTCACGCTGCGCGTCAATGACCGGGGGCCGACTCATCCCGACCGTGTCGCGGATGTGTCGCTGGCCGCGGCTCGCAAGCTCGGCATGGTGCGCGCGGGCGTGATCGATGCCGAACTCGAGGTGGTGGCCGCAGCACCTGCCCGCAAGGGCAAGAAGTAAGCCGTGGCTGCCGTCAGCGGCCGCGTTCGAATCACCCGTGAACGTCAGGAGACAAACATGAGCGTCAACCTTCTTTCCCTGGCCCAACAGGCCATGGGCAACGACTTCGGCAAGATGGCCGCGCAGTTCCTGGGCGAATCGCCCGAGACCACGCAGTCGGCGATGGGTGCGCTGCTGCCCACGGTGCTGGGCAGCATCGCCAGCAAGGGTGCCACTCCCGACGGCGCGGCGAGCCTGCTGTCGCTGATTAACGGCGCCAACCTCGACACCAAGGCGCTGGGCAACGTCGCCGGCATGTTTGGTGACGGCGGCTCGGCGATGAACAGCCTGCTCAAGCTTGGCTCGAGCAGCCTGGTGCCCTCGCTGTTCGGCGACAAGGCGGGTGCCCTGGTCAGCGCGCTGTCCTCCGGCAGCGGCATGAAGACCTCGTCCTCGACCAATCTGCTCGCGATGGTGGTGCCGCTGGTGCTGATGGTGTTGAAGAAGCTGATCGGCGAGCGCGGTCTCAATCCCAGTTCGCTCGCTTCGCTGCTGGGTGGGCAGGGCGAGAGCCTCAAGGCCTCGCTCGACCCGCGCCTGACCGGCGCTTTGGGCTTCTCCAGCCCGGCGGCTTTCCTGTCGGGCCTGGGTGGCCAGGCGGCCGATGCCGCCAAGCGCGCGGGAGCGGCGGTCGCCTCGGGCGCCGGCGCGGCCGCCGCCACCGCGGGGGCTGCGGCAGCTTCGACCAAGTCGGGCTTCATGCGCTGGTTGCCGTGGATCATCGCCGCGGCCGTGCTCCTGCTGCTGTGGAACATGTTCTCGGGCCGCAAGGCGCCTGAGCCCGCTCCCATGCCCAAGCCCGCGGCCAGTGCGCCTGCTGCGGCCCCTGCGGCTCCCGCGCCTGCGATGGCCGCGTTCCCGGCCAAGGTCTACTTCGACGTGGGCTCGGCGGTGGTGGGTGCCGACGGCGCGAAGGCGATCGCGGCGGCCGCCGACGCCGCCAAGAAGGACGGCCTCAAGGTCGCCATCACCGGCTACACCGACAAGACGGGCGACACCGCCAAGAACGAGGAACTGGCCAAGGCCCGCGCCAAGGCCGTGCGCGATGCACTGGTTGCCGCCGGTGTTGCCGAGGCCAGCATCGAGATGCGCGCGCCGTTGTTCGTCGAAGTGGGCGCGGGGGGCTCCGACGCCGAGGCGCGCCGCGTCGAGATCAGCAAGCTCTAGTCGCTGAGGAGTCGGCGGGACCCGAGCCCGTCGCGCCAGGCCTGCCAGCCCTGCGCTCGCAGAACGCAGGCCTGGCAGGCGCCGCACCCATAGCCCCAGGCGTGACGAGTGCCGCGTTGCCCGAGGTAGCAGGTGTGGCTGTGCTCGGTGATCAAGTCCACCAGCGCGGCGCCACCCAGGGCTGCTGCTAGCGCCCAGGTGTCGGCCTTCGACAGCCACATCAGCGGCGTCTCGACCGTCATGCGCGTTCCCAGGCCCAGGCTCAGGGCCACCTGCTGGGCCTTGATCGTGTCGTCGCGGCAATCGGGGTAGCCGGAGTAGTCGGTCTCGCACATTCCGCCCACCAGCACGTCCAGACCGCGCCGCGTGGCGAGTGCGCCGGCGGCCACCAGGAAGAGCAGGTTGCGTCCCGGCACGAAGGTGTTGGGCAGGCCGTCGGCGCGCAATTCGAACTCGCGCGCCTCGATCAGCGCCGTGCCGCCGATCTGCGCCAGCAGGCCGAGGTCGAGCAGGTGGTCCTCGCCCAGGCGCGCGCTCCAATGCGCAAAGCCCGCACGCAGCGCGGCTAGCACCGCGTGGCGCTGGTCGAGTTCGATGCGGTGGCGCTGGCCGTAGTCGAAGGCCAGGGTCTCGACGCGCGCATAGCGCTCCAGTGCCCAGGCCAGACAGGTGCTCGAGTCCTGGCCGCCCGAGAAGAGCACCAGCGCCGAGCGCGCCGAAGCCTGCAGCGGATGCGTGGCGGACATGGTCTGCGTCACCTAGGCACGCGGGGCGCGCGGCGCGCCCCGCGGCGCACGGCTATTTCTTGTCTTCTGAGGCTGGCGGCGGAGCGTAGAACGGATCGCTCGCGGGCTTGGCGTCGCTCGCGGCGCCGTCCTTGCCCGCCTCTCCATCCTTCGCCGCCTCGCCTTCCTTGGGCGCGTCGCCGTAGCCCGGGAACTGCGGCTGCCCCTCCTTGGCTTCGCCCTCGGCCGGCGCGCCTTCGGCGCCGGGCTCGAGCGGCACGCTCATCTCGATCGAGTTGGGATCGACCTGCGGCGACTCGTCCTTGTAGACCATCACCATCTGCGGGAAGGCGATCACCAGGGCCACCATGATCATCTGGATCACGACGAAGGGAATCGCTCCCCAGTAGATCTGGCCGGTGGTCACCGGGGCGGTGAGCTTGCCGGTGAGCTTGTCGACGTATTCGGTCTTGGGCGCCACGCTGCGCAGGTAGAACAGCGCGAAGCCGAAGGGCGGGTGCATGAACGAGGTCTGCATGTTCACGCCCAGCAGCACGCCGAACCAGATCAGGTCGATGCCCAGCTTCTCGGCCACCGGCCCGAGCAGCGGCACGATGATGAAAGCGAGCTCGAAGAAGTCCAGGAAGAAGGCCAGCAGGAACACCAGCACGTTCACGAAGATCAGGAAGCCGATCTGGCCGCCGGGCAGGTCCGACAGCAGGTGCTCGACCCACACGTGACCGTTCACGCCGTAGAAGGTGAGCGAGAAGATCCGCGCACCGACCAGGATGAAGACCACGAAGGTGGTGAGCTTGGCCGTGGTGCTCATCGCCTGCTTGAGCAGGTCGAACGAGAGCCGCTTGCGCGCGGTCGCCATGATCAGCGCGCCGGCCGCGCCCATGGCGCCGCCCTCGGTGGGGGTGGCGATGCCCAGGAAGATCGTGCCCAGCACCAGGAACACCAGCGCGAGCGGCGGGATCAGCACGAACACCACACGCTCGGCGAGGCGCGAGAGGAGCCCCATGCGCGTCACACGGTTGATCACCGCGGCGACGAAGGCAATGCCCATGCCCATCGACAGCCCGACGATGATGCTCAGGTCCAGCGGTGCGTTGGCCGGCAGCTTCCACCATTCGAAGGCCAGCGCGCCCGCGATGGCGACCAGGGTCAGCACGAGCAGCGAACGCGTGCCCGGGCTGCCGTCGGGCTCGCGCAGCGAGCGCGCCTCGAGCGGCAGGGCGGGCGCGAAGCTTGGTTTGACGAGCGTCACCAGGGCGACGTAGCCGCAGTACAGGCCGGTGAGCACGAAGCCGGGGATGAAGGCGCCGGCATACATGTCGCCCACGGATCGGCCGAGCTGGTCGGCCATGATGATCAGCACCAGCGAGGGCGGGATGATCTGCGCCAGCGTGCCCGAGGCGGCGATCACGCCGCTGGCCACCCGGCGGTCGTAGCCGTAGCGCAGCATCAGAGGCAGCGAGATCAGGCCCATCGAGATCACCGAAGCCGCCACCACGCCGGTGGTGGCCGCGAGCAGGGCGCCCACCAGGATCACGGCGTAGGCCAGGCCGCCGCGCACCGGACCGAACAACTGGCCGATGGTGTCGAGCAGATCCTCGGCCATGCCGCTGCGCTCCAGGATCAGCCCCATGAAGGTGAAGAAGGGGATGGCAAGCAGGGTCTCGTTGCTCATCACGCCCCAGATGCGCTCGGGCATGGCCTGGAACAACGTGGGCGCGAGCAGGCCCAGTTCGATGCCGAGCAGCCCGAAGCCCATGCCGATGGCTCCGAGCGAGAACGCCACCGGGTAGCCCATGAGCAGCACGACGACCAGCGCCGCGAACATCAGCGGCGCCATGTTGGCGATCAGGAATTGGGTCATGCCTGCTCTCCGCGGCTCTTGACGATCTCGTCCGCGAGCATTTCCTCGGCGGTCTTCGCGCCTTCCTTGGCGTGCGGATCAGGCCCCGCGCCGACGACGAAGGCGAGCACCTTGATGAGCTCCGAGATGCCTTGCAGCATGAGCAGCCCGAAGCCCAGCGGCACCATCGCGCGTGCGGGCCACAGCGGCAGGCCGCCGGCGTTGGACGACATCTCGTTGTGGGTGTAGGCCGACATGAAGACGGGCCAGGACAGCCAGATCATCATGATCGCGATCGGCAGCAGGAAGACGATCGTGCCGAACACGTCGATCCACCCCTGGGTGCGGCGCGTGAAGCGGCCAGTGACCACGTCGATGCGCACCATCTCGTTGCACTTGAGCGTGTAGGCCGCGCAGAACAGGAAGATGGCCGAGAACAGATACCACTGGGTCTCGAGCCAGGCGTTGGAGGAGCGGTCGAAGGCGTAGCGGATCACCGCGTTGCCGGCGCTGATCAGGGTGACGACCAGCACCAGCCACATCACGATGCGGAAGATGCCTTCGTTGAGCTTGTCGATGGCCTGCGCAAGCGGAAGCAGTGCCTTCATGGGTGTCTCCTGTTTGGGATCGCAAGCAGTGTGCGCCCTGCCCTGGTGCGAGCAAGGGATTCTACTGAGCTTGCGGGAGGCCGGGCGGCCTCAGGCGTCGGTGCGGCTGGCGAGCAGACCTTGCCAGCGGGCCACCTGGGCGCGCACCTGCGCCGGCGCGGTGCCGCCCAGGTGGTCCCGGGCGGCCAGCGAGCCCTCGACGCTCAGGGCACCGAACACGTCGGCCTCGATGCGCCCGGGCGCGAATGCCTGGAGTTCGGCCAGCGACAGGGCCGCCAGGTCGCAGCCGCGCTCGGAGGCCAGGCGCACCGCGCGGGCCACGGCCTCGTGGGCGTCGCGGAAGGGCAGGCCGTGGCGCACCAGGTAGTCCGCCAGGTCGGTGGCCGTGGCAAAGCCTTCCTCCACCGCACGGCGCATCGCGTCGCGCTGCGGCTCGATCCCCGGCACCATGCCGGCGAAGGCGCGCAAGCTGTCGGCCACCGTGTCGAGCGCGTCGAACAGCGGCTCCTTGTCTTCCTGGTTGTCCTTGTTGTAGGCGAGCGGCTGGCCCTTCATGAGGGTGAGCAGGCCGACGAGGTCGCCGATCACGCGCCCGGTCTTGCCGCGCGCGAGTTCGGGGACGTCGGGATTTTTCTTCTGCGGCATGATCGACGAGCCCGTGGTGTAGCGGTCGGGCAGGCGCACGAAGCCGAAGCGCGGGTTCATCCACAGCACCAGCTCCTCGGCAAAGCGCGACAGGTGCACCATGATGAGGCTGGCGGCGGCGCAGAACTCGATGGCGAAGTCGCGGTCGCTCACCGCGTCCAGCGAGTTTTGCGCCACGCCCTCGAAGCCCAGTTGCGCCGCCACGAACTCGCGGTCGATCGGGTAGGTGGTGCCGGCCAGCGCCGCCGCTCCCAGCGGCAGGCGGTTGATGCGGCGGCGCGCGTCGAGCAGGCGCTCGCGGTCGCGTTCGAGCATTTCGACGTAGGCCAGCAGGTGGTGACCGAAGCTCACTGGCTGCGCCACCTGCAGGTGGGTGAATCCGGGCATCACCGTGTCCGCCTCGCGGGCGGCCAACTCGACCAGGGCCGCCTGAAGCTCGCCGATCAGGCGCACGATGCCGTCGAGTTCGCCCCGCAGGAACAGGCGGATGTCGGTGGCCACCTGGTCGTTGCGCGAGCGCCCGGTGTGCAGGCGCTTGCCGGCATCGCCCACCAGCTGGGTGAGGCGGTGCTCGATGTTCAGGTGCACGTCCTCGAGCTCGAGCTTCCAGGCGAACTCGCCGCGCTCGATCTCGTCGCGGATCTGCCTCATGCCGCGCTCGATCGCGCTCAGGTCCTGGGCATCGATCACGCCCACCCGGGCAAGCATGGCCGCGTGCGCGAGCGAGGCCTCGATGTCGGCCAGCGCCAGGCGCCGGTCGAAGTCCACGCTCGCGGTGTAGCGCAGTACGAACTGGGCGACCGGCTCGGCAAAGCGGCCGGACCAGGCGCTGTCCTTGGCGGCCAACGGGTCCGCGGGATGGACAGGAGGCGAGGGGGGCATTGGCATAATGAATTCGCGAGGGCGCGCACGGAGCGCGACGGTAGGACTTCAACTATATCGGGTCGTGAGCAAAGCCCTGTCTTCCCGTCTGCCGACCTCGGCCTCGCGCCAGGAGACGGCCACCCCGGCGCCGCGCCTGCTGGTTCCGGACGGCTGCAACCTGGGTGTCGTGCTGCGCGTGCTGCTGGCGCTGCTGGCCGTCATGGCCGTGGCGAGCGCCGTGGCCGCGCCCGGGCCCGAGGCCGGGTTCGATCTGTTCCTGCGTGCCTCCACCCAGTTGGCGATGGCCGGGCCGGCCACCCTGCTCGCCTGGTGCGTGCTGCGGCGCCGCGCGGGGCACCTGTCGCCCACCGCGCAGCGCGCGCTCGCGTGGGTCGCGCCCATGATCTTCGCCGCCCTGGCGGCGCGCATGCTCGACGCCGCTGCCTGGACCCTGGCGGCGCAGGCACTGCTGGGGCTCGCCGCCGGGGTGACGGTGCAGTACGTGCTGGAGTTGCGCGATCGCGCCTATTCCCCGGCGGTGGCCGAGGCGCGTTTCCAGGCCCTGCAGTCGCGCATCCGCCCGCACTTCCTGTTCAACAGCCTCAACGCCGTGCTGTCGGTGGTACGCACCGACCCGCCCAAGGCCGAGCGCATGCTCGAGTCGATCGCCGAGCTGTTCCGGGCCGTGATGGCCGACACGCGCCGGCTGGTGCCACTGGCCGACGAGATCAGCCTGTGCCGCGACTACATCGAGATCGAGCAGACCCGCCTTGGTGAGCGATTGCAGGTGGACTGGCAGATCGGGGCCTACCATCCGAACGCGCGGGTGCCGCAGCTGCTGCTGCAGCCCATCCTCGAGAACGCGGTGCGCTACGGTGCCGAGCGCCACAGCGGGTCTGCCGACATCGTGGTGGCGATTCGCCAGCGCGGCTTCAAGCTCGAGATCGAGGTGAGCAACCCGATCGCGGCCGAACGGCCCGAGCGCGAGGGCAACCAGATGGGCTTGGCCAACATCCGCGGGCGGCTGGCGCTGATCTACGACCTCGAGGCGCAACTCGAGACCCGCGTGCACGGCGAGCGTTTCGAGCTGAAAATGGTGCTGCCGGTGGAGCGCGGCGCCTAGGAGGGCAGGATGCTGAAAGTGCTGATCGTGGACGACGAGCCGCCTGCCCGCGCCCGCCTGCAGCAGGTGCTGGCCGATTGCGCTGCGCGCGTGCCCCACCAGGTCGTGGGCGAGGCCGATAGCGGACTCAAGGCGCTCGAGGCCGTGGACCGGCTGCAGCCCGATGTGCTCCTGCTCGACATCCACATGCCGGCCATGGACGGCATCGAGGCGGCGCGCCACCTCGCGCGGCGCCAGCATCCGCCGGCGCTGGTGTTCGTGACCGCCCACGACGACCGCGCCCTCGAGGCCTTCGAGGTGCACGCGCTCGACTACCTCATGAAGCCGGTGCGGGCCGAGCGCCTGGCCGCGGCGCTCGAGCGCGTGCAGCGTCTGCGCACCCACGAGCCGCGCATCGAGCAGCTGGCCCGCGCGGTGGGCTCGGTGCGCACCCACATCCACGTCAGCGAGCGCGGCCGCATGATCCTCGTGCCGGTGGCCGAGGTCGTGTATCTGCGTGCCGAGCTCAAGTACGTGACCATCCGCACGCCCGAGCGCGAGTACCTCACCGAGGAGTCGCTCACCTCGCTCGAGGCGGAATTCGCCGAGGCTTTCGTGCGCATCCACCGCAATGCCCTGGTGGCGCGCGCCGCGATCGAGGGCTTCCAGCGCGTGCGTCCGGCCGAGGAGGGCGAGAGCAGCGAGGGCCACTGGGAGGTGCTGCTGCGCGGCGTGGCCGAGCGCCTGCCGATCTCGCGCCGCCAGTGGTCCACGGTGAAGGCCGCGGCCGGCCGCTGAAGACGGCGAGCCACGACGCCGCAACGCGGCGGTCTTCGTGCCCGCGGCGGCGCGGCCAAAGGCCAAGCGGCGGGCACGACGCGCCTGCCAGGGCGGCGTCGCCCGGCGACGCGAAGCGCTAGCCCGTGTTGCGCAGCCCCGCGGAGATTCCGTTGATGCTCAGGTGGATGGCGCGCTTGATGCGTTCGTCGCTCTGGCCTGAACGGTGGCGCGAGATGAGCTCGACCTGCAGGTGATTGAGCGGATCCACGTAGGGCAGGCGGTGCTGCAGTGCGCGCGCGAGTGCGGGGCTCGCCTCGTGCAGGCGGCGCTGCCCGGTGGCGGCGAGCAGGTGCCCCAGGGTCAGCTCCCACTCCTTGCGGATGCGCGCGAAGATCGCCCGGCCGCGGCGCCGGTCGGGGTCCAGGCGCGCATAGCGCGCGCCGATCGCCAGGTCGGTCTTGGACAGCACCATCTGCAGGTTCGAGGCCAGGGCGCGGAAGAACGGCCAGTCGGTGGCCATGCGGCGCAGCAGTTGCTGGCGCTTGCGGCGCTGCGCCGGGTTCGGCGCTGCGGCGAGCCAGGCCTCGATGCCCGAGCCCACGCCATACCAGCCGGGCAGCAGGATGCGGCTCTGGCCCCAGCCGAACACCCAGGGAATCGCACGCAGGTCCTCGATGCGCCCGGTGCCCTTACGCGAGGCGGGCCGGCTGCCGATGTTGAGCTCCATGATCTCGGCGATCGGCGTGGCCGCGAAGAAGAAGTCGGCAAAGCCCGCCGTGCCGTACACCAGGTCACGGTAGGCGGCCTGGGCGTGCGCGGCGATCTCGTCCATCGCCGCCTCGAACTCGGTCGTGGCCTCGCCCGCGCCCGCGGGCGCAAGGCTTGCCTCGATGAAGGCGGCGGCGAGCAGCTCCAGGTTGTGGCGGCCGATGCGCGGATCGGCGTATTTGGCCGAGATGATCTCGCCCTGCTCGGTGAGCCTGAGCTGGCCGCGCACGCTGCCCGCGGGCTGGGCGAGGATCGCTTCGTAGCTCGGGCCGCCGCCCCGGCCCACCGTGCCGCCCCGGCCGTGGAACAGGCGCAGGCGCACGCCCAGCTCGTCGCCCAGCGCCATGAGCTGGCGCGTGGTCTTGTACAGCTGCCAGTTGCTCGCCAGGAAGCCGCCGTCCTTGTTGCTGTCGGAGTAGCCCAGCATCACCTCCTGCAGCGGCGTGGCGCCGGCCGGCAGCAGCAGGCTCTTGATCCCCGGGTGCCCGAGCAGCTCGCGCAGGATGGCAGGCGCGCGCTCGAGGTCGGCGATGGTCTCGAACAGCGGCACCACCATCAGGGCGCAGCAGCGCGCCTCGTCGCCCGCGAGCAGACCGCACTCCTTCTGCAGCAGCGCCACCTCGAGCAGGTCCGAGGCCGACTCGGTGTGCGACACCACATGGCGCTCGATCGCGCGTGCACCGAAGGCGGCGCGCAGCTCGCGCGCGGCGTCGAACACCGCCAGCTCGCCGCGCGTGCGCTCGGAGTAGGCCAGGTGGGCCGAGACCAGCGGGCGGGCGTGCGCGAGCTCGCGCGTGAGCAGGCGCACCCGCTCGGCCTCGCTCAGGCGGCGGTAGTCCGGACAGACCTCGGCCGCGGCGAAGAGCTCGGCCACCACCGCCTCGAACACGTCGGAGCTCTGGCGCAGGTCGAGCGAGGCGCCGTGAAAGCCGAACACCTGCACCGCGCGCGCCAGCGGCGCGAGCTTGAGCCGCGCCACGCGCGCACTGTGGTGGGCGGCGAGCGATTCGCCCACGACCGCGAGGTCGGCGCCGAACTCCGCGGCGCTGCCGTAGGGCGCGGCCTCGCCCAGTGGCGCACGCGCCGCGAGCTCGAGCCCGCGGTCGGACGCGGTGGCCAGCAGGCGCGCGTACACGCCCGTCAGCGCGCGGCGGTAGGGTTCGTCGGCGCGCTGCGCGGAGCGGTCGGGACTGCGTCCGGCCAGCGCCACCAGCGCCTCGCTCGCCGGGCACAGCATCTGCGACATCGACAACTCCGCGCCGAGCTCGTGCACCGCGCGGGCGTAGTGCTCGAACACGGTGTGGGCCTGCGCGGCCATGGCCGCGCGCATGGTCGCGGCGTTGACGTGCGGATGGCCGTCGCGGTCGCCGCCGATCCAGCTGCCCAGGCGGGCGAAGGCGGGCAGGGCGGAGCCGACGGGCAGGGCGTCCTCGAGCACGCGGTACAGGTGCGGAATCTCGGCCAGGAAGGTGCTCGTCCAATAGCTCAGGGCGTTGGCGATCTCGTCGGCCACGGTGAGCTTCTGCGGGCGCAGCATGCGTGTGGCCCACAGGGTTTCGATCGCGGCCAGCAGGGCCTCGTCGATGGCCGCCGCCGCGTGTGGCTCGCCGCCTTGCACGGCGCGCTCGCGCGTCTCGATCAGGCGGGCAATGCTGCGCTCCGCGTCGAGGATGCTCTTGCGTCGCACCTCGGTGGGGTGGGCGGTGAGCACGGGCATGAGGCACGCGCCATCGAGCAGGCTGCGCAGCCGCGCCGGCGGGTGGGCGCGCGCCGCACGCACCAGGGGTGAGTCCTGCTGCGCCAGCACACGCACCTGCTGGCGATCCTCGGCAATGTTGGCCAGATGCGAGAAGTAGCTGAAGGCGCGCACTACGACGATGGTCTCGTCGCGCCCCAGACGCCGCAGTCGGGCCTCGAGCGCGCGCGCCGCGCCGGACTCCCCTTCGCCGCGCCGCAGGCGCATCGCCGCCACGCGGATGCCCTCGACCGTGTCGTAGAGCGGCGCGCCGGCATGCTCGCGTAGCACCTCGCCGAGCAGGCGTCCGAGCAGGCGGATGTCTTCGCGCAGGGCGGTGTCGTTGGCGGGGTTCATGCGGCGGCTCACGAGGGGCGGCGGATGACCCCGATGCTAGACTGAGCTCGCTCCAGTCACGCTCCCGCCCGAGAGAAATTCCCCATGAGTGCCCCCGCCCGCTGCGTGATCGCCACGCGCGAGAGTCCGCTGGCCCTGTGGCAGGCCCGCCACGTGCGCGAGATCCTCTCGACCCGCCATTCGCAGACCTCAGTCGACTTGCTCGGCATGACCACGCGCGGCGACCAGATCCTCGACCGCACGCTCTCCAAGGTGGGCGGCAAGGGGCTGTTCGTGAAGGAGCTCGAGCTCGCCTTGCTCGAGCGCCGCGCCGACATCGCCGTGCACTCGCTCAAGGACGTGCCCATGGTGCTGCCCGAGGACTTCCTGCTCGGCGCGGTCATGGAGCGCGAGGATCCGCGCGACGCCTTCGTGAGTGCGCGCCACGCCAGCCTCGAGGATCTGCCCGCCGGCGCGCGGGTGGGCACGGCCAGCCTGCGCCGCGAGTTGATGATCCGCGCGCGCTACCCCCACCTCGCGGTCGAGGCGATTCGCGGCAACGTGGGCACGCGTCTTGCCAAGCTCGACCGTGGTGAGTTCGACGGCCTGGTGATGGCCGCTGCCGGGCTCAAGCGCCTCGGCCTGGCCGAGCGCATCCGCCAGATCATTCCGACCAGTGTTTCGCTGCCCTCGCCCGGTCAGGGTGCGCTGGGCATCGAGATCCGCGCCGCCGACCCCGACATGGCTGCTTTCGTGGCGCCGCTCAACGACCCGCACACCCGCGCCGCCACCAGCGCCGAGCGCGCGGTGTCGCGCGCGCTGGGGGGCTCGTGCCAGGTGCCGCTCGCCGCCTATGCCGAGATCGAGGGTGGCCAGATGCGCCTGCGCGCCCTGGTGGGCAACCACCGCACCGGCGCCTGCATCGAGGTCGAGGCGCGCGGCGCCTGGGACGATCCCGAGGTGCTCGCCGCCGAGGCGGTCGCGGCACTGCGCAGCCGGGGTGCCGACGCCCTGCTCGCGGAAGTCCTGCAAGCCTAGCTACATGGCGCGCGGGCCGGTGATCGTCACCCGCCCGGCCCAGGCCGGGGCGAGCCTGGTGCAGCGGCTGCGCGCCGCGGGCTGGGACGCGTTGCACTGGCCGGCCTTCGAGCTGTTGCCGCCCCGTGAGCCGGAGCGCGCGCGCGCGCGCCTGGCGCAGGTCACGCCCGGCGAGCTGCTCGTCTTCGTCAGTCCGACCGCCGTGCGCGCGTGCGCCGACGTTCTGCCGCAGTGGCCGCCGGGCGTGCGCGCGGCGGCGGTGGGCGCGGGCACCGCGCGGGCCTTTCACGCCGCCTACGGCGCGGCGGTCGACTGCCTGGATCCTGCGTCCGCCACCGGCGAGGGGGGCTCCGAGGCCCTGTTCGCGCGCCTGGCGGGCATGCCCTGGCCCAGCCGCGTGCTCATCCTGCGCGCCGAGCAAGGACGCGAGTGGCTGGCCGAGCAACTACAGGCCGCGGGGGTCGCCGTCGAGGCACTGAGCGTCTACCGGCGCGAGCCCCTGCGCCTTGATCCGGCGGCCCGTTCCGAGCTCGCGCGAGTGATGGCCTCGGGCCGCCCACCCGTGCTGCTGGTCAGCAGCACCGAGGCGGTCGAGGCCCTGCGCGATGCCGTCGCCGCCATCCCGGGCGCCTGGGACTGGTTGCGCGGTGGCACCGCGCTGGCCATCCACGCACGCATCGCCGCAGCGCTGCGTCAGGCCGGTTTCGCGATTGTCTCTTTGGTGCAAGCCGACGAAGAAGCGGTGCTTGCCAAGCTAGAATCGGACGCACCCGACTAGCCCGCGCCGACTGAGTTGCGGGCGGCCGCGCCGATGAGCGATCCCGTCCTGACTCCGCCGCCTCCTGCGCCGCCCGCGCCGGACCCCGCCCCAGTTCCCGCACCGCCTGCCGCGGGCGCGCGCCGTCGCCGTCGCCTGTGGACGGCGGCCTTCCTGGTCCTGCTCGCGCTGCTCGTGTGGGCGCACTTGGAAATCAATCGCGTGCGCAACGACACCGGTCGGCGCATCGCCACGCTCGAGCAGTTGCTCCTCCAGGGCAAGGAGGCCTCGGCTCGCGCCGAGGCCGACGCGCGTGCGGCCACGCAAAAGCTCGCCGTGCTCGAGGCGCAGCTCGCCGAGGAGCAGGGCCAGCGCGAGGCCCTGCAGCAGCTCTACTCCGACCTATCACGCGGGCGCGACGAAGCCGTCGTGGTCGAGGTCGAACGACTGGTGGCGACCGCGGCGCAGGAGCTTCAGCTGGCCGGCAACGTCAACGCCGCGCTGGCCGCCCTGCAGGCGGCCGATGCAAGGCTCGCCCGCCTCGACAACGCGCGCTTCCTGCCCATGCGCCGGGCGCTGGCCCGCGACATCGAGCGCCTGCGTGCCGCGCCCAGCGTGGACGTGACCGGCATGGCGCTCAAGCTCGATCAGCTGGCCCAGGGTGCCGAGGCCTGGCCGTTGCTCTCGGAGGGCCGGCCCGCCGCGAAGGGTGCTCCGGCCCCGGGCGTGGCGCCGCCGGTGCTGGGGGCCAACGATCTGTGGGGAAGGCTGCGCGCGTGGATCGCCCGCGAGTTCGGCGACCTGGTGCGCATCCGCGAGGTGGCCACTTCCGAGGCTCTGCTGCTCGGGCCGGCGCAGCAGCAGCTCGTGCGCCAGCAACTGCGCCTGCGCCTGCTGGGGGCGCGCCAGGCTCTGCTGGCGCGCAACGATCGCGTGTTCCGTGCCGACCTCGCCGAGGCCGAGGCGCTGGTGACGCGCTACTTCGACGCGACGGCCCCCGCGGTGGGGGCGGCGCTGACGCAGCTGCGCCAGCTCGCCAAGGCGGCGCTCAGCGTGGAAGTGCCGGGCATCGGCGAGAGCGTCGCCGCCGCGCGCCAGCTTCGCGCCGGCGCGAGCGCGCGCTAGGGCGACGATGCGCTGGCTCTTCTGGATCGTGCTGCTCGCCATCGCGGCGGGAGCACTGGCCTTGCTCGCGCAGGCCGAGGCGGGCAACGTGGCCTTCCTGCTTCCGCCCTGGCGGGTGGACCTGTCGCTCAACCTGTTCCTGGCGCTGCTGTTCGTGCTGCTGCTGGCGGTGTGGCTGCTGTCGCGCTGGGCTCAGGCCCTGGCCGACTTTCCCGAGCGCGTGCGTCTGTACCACGCGCGCCGCGAGGAGATCGGCGCCGCGCGCGCGCTGCGCGAGGCCTTGCGCTTCCTGCTCGAAGGTCGCTTCGCGCGGGCCGAGCGCGCCGCGCGCACCGCGAGTTCCGCGCAGCCCCTGGCTGGCATCGCCGCGCTGATCGGCGCGCGGGCGGCGCATCGCATGCAGGAGTATCCGCGCCGCGACGACTGGCTGGCCGCCGCCGAGTCCGATCCGGAACTGTCCACGGCGCGCCTGGTCACGCGCGCGGAGCTGCTCACCGAGCAGCGCCGCAACGACGAGGCCCTGGCGGCCGTGCAGGAGCTGCAGTCCGGGCGCGGCCGCACCATCCAGGCCAGCCGCATCGCACTCAACGCGCATCTGCAGGCGGGGCACTGGGCCGAGGCTCTCAAGCTGGTGCGCGCCCTCGACAAGCGCGACGCCTTGCATCCCGTGGTGGCACGCCGGCTCAAGCAGTCCTGCTACCGCGAACTGCTGCTCGAGCGGCGCCACGACCCGGCCGAACTCGAGCGCACCTGGCTGGCGATTCCGGCAGCCGAGCGCCGGGTGCCCGGCCTGGCCCTCGAGGCGGCGCGCCTGCTCAACCTCGCGGGCCGGGGGCGTCAGGCGGCCACGGCGATCGAGGCGGCGCTGACCGAGGAGTGGGACGAGGTCAACGCGCCGCGCCTGCTCGACGAGTACTCCCGTGCCCAGGTCTTCCCGTCGCGCGAACAGATCGAGAAGGTCGAAGTCTGGATGCGCACGCCACCGCGCGAGCCCGAGATGCGCGCCGCCTTGGCACGCTGCGCGGGACTGCTGTGCCTGCGTGACCAGCTCTGGGGCAAGGCGCGCAGCTACCTCGACGACAGCCTGCGCACCCAGACGCATCCGGCGACGCTGCTTGCCCTGGGTCGGCTGGATGAGGCAGTGGGCGACGAGGCCAAGGCGGCCGAGCACTACCGGCAGGCCGCGCTCGGCTTTGCCAACCTGATGGCCGACGCGGCGCCCTGGCTCAACGCCGCCGGGCGTCCGGTGCGGCGCGAGCAACTGCTCTAGCGGCTCTCAGCGGCGGTCGGGCTCGTCGGGCGGAGGCTCGCCCACCAGGCTGCGGTAGGCGTGCCAGGTGCCGTGCCCGACGATCGGGGCGGCCACCAGCAGCCCGACCATGCCCAGCACCAGCGCGGGCGTGACCAGCAGGATCACGAGAACGGCCCACAGCGCCATCGGCAGCGGGTTGAGCCACACCGCTCGCACATTGGTGATCAGTGCATAGAGCGTGTCCACGCGCCGGTCGAGCAGCATGGGCAGCGAGACCGCGCCTACCGAGATGGCCAGCATCGCAAACAAGCAGGTCACCGCTCCCCACACGAGAAGATAGGGCCAGTTGGCGAGGCTGAAGACCTGTTCGAGCAGTCCGCTGAGCGTGGGAAAGTCGTGGTTCGCGACCAGCGCGAAGAACACGGCGGAGACCCGCCCCCAGATGATGAACACGAAGGCCAGGATCGAGGCGATCCAGGCGATGTTGGCCGGGTTGACGCGCCAACTGGTGAGAGAGTTGATCAGGCTGGGCGCTCGCCCCTGCTCGAGCTCGCGCGACATCGCGTACAGGCCCAGGCACACGAAGGGCCCGAGCAGAAAGAAGCCGGCGATCAGGCTCCAGGCGAACTGCCACTGCCAGCGGTAGACGGCGAGCACCGCCAGGCCCATCGCGGCAAAGACCGCGCCGTAGAACGCGCCAGAGAACCTGGTCGCCAGGAAATCTCGCCAGCCGGCCGCCAGCCAGCGGAGGGGCTCGCCGAGGCCGACGCGGCGCACTTCGGGCAGCTTGGGAGGTGCGGCGGGGGAGGGCAGACTGGCGTCGGGACTCATGGGCTTCTCTGTGGGAACTGCGAACCGCGGCGCTTTGCCGCACCGCCGCGACTTTGCTGGAGGCGGGCCACCAGCGTCTATGTGCGGTGCGGCACCGGCACGCTTCCGGCCGTGCGCAGGAGGCTGCGCCGCTACAATGGCCGCAGTCCTCCAAGCCTCCCCGAGAAAGGACGCGGCGCGAGCCGCGGAGCACGCATGGGTCTAGACAGAGTCGGTGCCGGGCGCGATCTGCCCGAGGATTTCAACGTCATCATCGAGATTCCGGCGCACGCCGACCCGATCAAGTACGAGGTCGACAAGGAAACCGGGGCGCTGTTCGTGGACCGGTTCATCGGCACCTCGATGGTCTATCCGTGCAACTACGGCTATATCCCGCACACCATTTCGGACGACGGCGACCCGGTGGATGTGCTGGTCGTCACGCCATTTCCGCTGCAGGTGGGTGTGGTGGTGCGCTGCCGGCCGTTGGGCGTGCTCAAGATGGAAGACGAGGCTGGAGGAGACTCCAAGCTGCTCGCGGTGCCGATCGTCAAGTGCCTGCCGCGCTACAAGCGCTGGCTGGCGGCCACTGACCTTCCCGAAGAGATCCTGAACACCATTCGCCACTTCTTCGAGCACTACAAGGACCTCGAGGCCGGCAAGTGGGTCAAGGTCGCGGGCTGGGAAGGACCGGACGAGGCGCGCCGCGAGATCCTCGCCGGCGTGGCTGCCTACCAGACCGCCTCGCCCAAGCCGGCCTTCTAGAGCGCCGCCGGGCGCGCGCGCAGCGCGCTGCGCTCGTTCAGTTCCTCGAAGTACTCGGCGGCACCGGTGCGCTCGCGCGCGAGGTAGCGCTCCACCGCGGCATAGAACTCGGGGTGAGCCAGCCAGTGCGCGGAGTGCGTGGTGACGGGCTCGAAGCCGCGAGCGAGTTTGTGTTCCCCCTGCGCTCCGCCCTCGAAAACCGTCAGCCCGGCGCGGATGGCGTGCTCGATCAGCGTGTAGTAGCTCACCTCGAAGTGCAGGCAGTCCACCTCTTCGAGCGCGCCCCAGTAGCGTCCATAGAGCCGGCTGCCGTCGGTGAACGCCAGGGACGCGGCGATCGCCCGTCCTGCGCGGCGCGCGCGCACCATCACGAGCGCCTCGGGCCGCGCCCGGGCGACCCTCAGGAAGAAGTCGAGGTTCAGGTAGGGCCGCGCCCCGCGCGCCGCGTAGGTGCGTGCATGGCAGCGGTGGAAGAAGGCCCAGTCGGCCTCGACCAGTTCCGGACCCGTCAGAACCTCGCACTCCACCCCGGCCTCCCGCACCTTGCGGCGCTCGGCGCGAACCTTCTTGCGCTTGGACTGGGCGAGCGCGTCCAGGTAGTCACCGAAGTCGCGGTAGCCGCGGTTGAACCAGTGAAACTGCACGCCCTGCCGCACCAGGCAGCCTGCCTCGGCGAGCGCGGCGGTGTCGGCCGGATCGGTGAACAGCACATGCAGCGAAGGCAGCCCGCTCGCGCGCGCGTGCTCCACCAGAGCGCGCGCCAGCGCCAAGCGCGCGGCGCTGTCGCGCGCCAGCAGGCGCGGGCCGGGCACCGGGGTGAAGGGCACGGCGCACAGGCTCTTGGGGTAGTAGGCGAGTCCGTGGCGTTCGTAGGCTTCGGCCCAGGCCCAGTCGAACACGTACTCGCCGTAGCTGTGGAACTTGCGGTAGGCGAGCGCGGCCGCCACCACCTCGCCCGCCTGCTCGAGGGCGATCACCTCGGGCTGCCAGCCGGTGGCCGCACTCGCCGCGCCGCTGTCGTGCAGAGCCGCGATGAAGCCCCGCTGCAGGAAGACGCTGCCGGGTGCCTCGGGCAGCAGGGCATCCCACGCGGTCCCCAGCGCCTGCGGGTCGGCAGCGACCCGCGTGCAATAATTTCCGGCCACTCTCCGCCCGTGTATCGATGAACTCCAGAGTCCGCGTCGCGGTCGCCCAGATCAACCCCGTGGTCGGAGATCTCGAGGGCAACAGCCGCCGCCTGCTCGATGCGGCGATGCGCGCCCAGGCCGCGGGCGCGCAGGTGCTGCTCACGCCCGAGCTCTCGCTGGTCGGCTACCCGCCCGAGGACCTGCTCCTGCGGCGGGCATTCTATTCGGCCGCCGACGCCGCGCTCGAGCGCCTCGCGGCCCAGTTGCTGCAGTTCCCCGAGTTGCGCGTGATCGTGGGCCACCCGCTGGCGCGCGAGGGCCGGCACTTCAATGCCGCCTCGGTGCTGCATGCCGGACGCATCGCCGCCACCTACTGCAAGGGCGAGCTGCCCAATTACGCGGTGTTCGACGAGGCGCGCTACTTCACGCCCGACGGTCGGCCCTGCGTGTTCGAGGTCGCGGGCACGCGCTTCGGGCTGGCGATTTGCGAGGACACCTGGTTTGCGGCCGTGCCGCAGCGCGCGAAGGACGCCGGCGCGCAGGTGCTGCTGGTTCCCAACGCCTCGCCGTTTCACCGTGGCAAGCAGGCGCTGCGGCTGGAGCGCATGCGTGCGAATGTCACGAGCGCGGGCCTGGCCCTGGTCTATGCCAACCTGGTGGGCGGGCAGGACGAGCTGGTCTTCGACGGCGCCTCGTTTGCTCTCGACGCGCAGGGCGGTGTCGTAGCCAGGGCGCCGCACTTCGAGACCGCTCTGCTGCTGGTCGATTTTGTCGACGGCGTGCCCCAGGCGGGCGAACTGGCGCCCGAACCGGCAGAGGACGCCGCGGTGTACGCCGCGCTGGTGCTGGGCGTGCGCGACTACCTGGGCAAGAACGGCTTTCCGGGCGCGATCATCGGGCTCTCGGGCGGGGTCGACTCGGCCTTGACGCTGGCCATCGCGGTCGATGCGCTCGGCGCCCAGCGCGTGCGCGCGGTGATGATGCCCAGCCAGTTCACCGCGCAGATCAGCCTCGACGACGCGCGCCAGCTGGCGGCGAACCTCGGCGTGCGCTACGACGTGCTGCCCATCAAGCCCGCCTTCGACGCCTTGCTCGGCACGCTGGCCGACGAGTTCCGCGGCCTGCCGTGGGACACGACCGAGGAAAACCTGCAGGCGCGCATCCGCGGCACCCTGCTCATGGCCCTGTCGAACAAGTACGGCGCCATCGTGCTCACCACCGGGAACAAGAGCGAGACCGCGGTGGGCTATTCGACGCTCTACGGCGATCTCGCGGGCGGCTTCGCGGTGATCAAGGACATCCTGAAGACCCTGGTCTACGGCTTGTGCGACTACCGCAACCGCATCGCGCCGGTGATCCCCGAGCGCATCCTCACGCGCCCGCCCAGTGCCGAGCTCAAGGCAGACCAGACGGACCAGGATTCGCTGCCGCCCTACGCGGTGCTCGACGCGATCATCGAGCGCTACATGGAGCGCGGCCAGACCCGGGCGCAGATCGTCGCGGCCGGTTACGACGAGGCCACCACGGCGCGCGTCATCCGCCTGATCCGCGGCGCCGAGTACAAGCGCCGCCAGAGTCCGGTCGGCATCCGCGTCAGCGAACGCGGCTTCGGGCGAGACTGGCGCTACCCGATCACCAATCGTTTCCGCGAAGACGAGGGCTGAGCGCCGCCGCCCCTCGCCCCCGCAGCCTAGAATCGCAGTGAACTCCGGAGCCCACGCCATGAAGCAGATCACCGCCGTCATCAAGCCCTTCAAGCTCGACGAAGTCCGCGAGGCCCTGGCCGAGGCGGGCGTGTCGGGTCTCACCGTCACCGAGGTCAAGGGCTTCGGCCGCCAGAAGGGCCACACCGAGCTCTACCGCGGCGCCGAGTACGTGGTGGACTTCCTGCCCAAGGTGAAGGTCGAGGCGGTGGTCGCCGACGACCTGGTCGAGGCGGCGATCGACGCGATCCAAAAGGCTGCGCGCACCGGCAAGATCGGCGACGGCAAGATCTTCGTCACCGCGATCGAGCAGGTGGTGCGCATCCGCACGGGCGAGACCGGCGAATCCGCGGTGTGAGCGCGCGCGCGCTGGCAGCGTCGGGCGTGTGCCTGGTGCTTGCCGCCTGCGGGCCTGCGCCGCAGGACTATCCGACGCTCGAGGCCGCGCGCAGCGCGGGCGTGCTCAGCCAGGGTCTGCTGCCCGAGATCCTGCCCGCCGAGGCCACGCTGATCCGCGTGCAGGCCGATCCCGACGATGGCCAGGCCGAGGGCTGGTTCCACTTTCCAAGCGACGCCTTCCCTGCGCTCGAGGCCCGGCTCGCGCCCTTTCAGCCGGCAGCCGGCATCGATCCGGCGATCGCCACCTACATCGCCAAGAAGCGCACGCGCGGGTATGCGGCCTACGAACTGCGCGCGGCCCAGGCGCGCTGGCTGTTGCTGTGCTCGGGGCCGGGCGGCAAGTGCTACTACAAGCGCTGGCCGGCCACGGCGGGCTGAGCCTGCCCGCCGGCGCTGGCGCAGGGTGGTTGTGCGCCAGGCAGCGAGCCAGGCAGCACGGCGCAGCGGGTGCTTCGCAAAGGGACCTCGGTGAATGCTCTCGCGCTCGAGCGGCTTGATCGGGCCGCGTCTGGCCCCCACCTATAATCGCGACCATCCTCTCCACGCCTGGACGAGCCAGGTTCCTCAGGGAGTTCCCCATGTCCGACAAGCATTCGCGCGTCCTGATCCTTGGGTCGGGACCCGCCGGCTACACCGCGGCGGTCTATGCCGCGCGCGCCAATCTCTCGCCCACCCTGATCACCGGCCTCGCCCAGGGCGGCCAGCTCATGACCACCACCGAGGTCGACAACTGGCCCGCCGATCCCAAGGGCGTGCAAGGCCCCGAGCTGATGCAGCGCTTTCTCGAGCACGCCGAGCGCTTCGAGACCAAGCTGGTGTTCGACCAGATCCACACCGCGCACCTGGCCGAGAAGCCCATGCGCCTGTCGGGCGACAACGGCGACTACACCTGTGACGCGCTGATCATCGCCACCGGGGCCTCGGCCAAGTACCTGGGCCTGCCGTCGGAAGAGGCCTTCATGGGCCGGGGCGTCTCGGGCTGCGCCACCTGCGACGGCTTCTTCTATCGCAGCCAGGAGGTCGCGGTGGTGGGCGGCGGCAATACCGCCGTCGAGGAGGCGCTGTACCTGGCCAACATCGCCTCCAAGGTGCATCTCGTGCACCGGCGCGACAAGTTCCGCGCCGAGCCGATCATGATCGACAAGCTCATGAGCAAGGTCGACGAGGGCAAGGTCGCGCTCCACCTGTGGTGCGAGCTCGACGAGGTGCTGGGTAACGACTCCGGCGTCACCGGCGTGCGCCTGCGCGACAAGGTGGGCGGCGCCACGCGCGAGCTCGCCCTGCAAGGCGTGTTCATCGCCATCGGGCACCACCCCAACACCGGCATCTTCGAAGGGCAGGTGGAAATGCGCGGCGGCTATATCGTCGTCAAGAGCGGCATCGAAGGCATGGCCACCGCCACCAGTGCGCCGGGCGTGTTCGCGGCGGGCGACGTGGCCGATCACGTCTATCGCCAGGCCATCACCTCGGCCGGCACGGGCTGCATGGCGGCGCTCGATGCGCAGCGCTGGCTCGAGGCACACAGCACCGAGGACCAGCCGCTCGCGGCGGCGGTCGGCGCCTAGGCCGCGCGCCGCCTTCCGGTGCCCCTCAAGCAGCTGGGCGAACTCGAGCGCCTGCGCCAGGCGCTGCTCGAGCGCGGTCGCGAGCAGGCCCGCAACCGCGCCGAGCAGGCGCGCCTCGAGGCCGAGGTCGAGCGCAAGCGCGACGAGTTCGAGCACGCGATGCGCGAGCTCGGCGGCGTGCGGCCCCTGCCGGCACCGGGCCGCAGGCCCATGCCCCGTCCGTCGCACCCGCCGCGGGCGACTTCGCGCGAGGCCGACGAGCGTGCGGTGCTCGGCGAGTCGCTGTCGGACGGGATCGATCCCGACACCCTGCTCGAGACCGACGATCAGCTGTCGTGGCGGCGTCCCGGCCTCGGACCCGACGTGATCAACAAGCTGCGGCGCGGCCACTGGAGCACGCAGGCCGAGGTCGACCTGCACGGCCACCGGGTCGACGAGGCGCGCGCCGCGCTCTCGGCCTTCCTGCATGAGGCCGCCCGCGCCGGTGTGCGCTGCGTGCGCGTGGTGCACGGCAAGGGCCTGGGCTCGCGCGACCGCCTGCCCGTGCTCAAGGGCAAGGTGCGGCACTGGCTGACGCAGCGCGAGGAGGTCCTCGCCTACACCCAGGCGCGCGCGGCGGACGGCGGCAGCGGCGCGCTGATCGTGCTGCTCGCGCCCGCGGAGCGACGCCCGGGACGCAGCGGCCCATGAATTCGGCCGACCTGCTGCAGTTGCTCGAGTTCGGTGCGGTGATGGCCTTCGCGGTCTCGGGCCTGATCGAGGCCGAACGCAAGCAGTTCGACCCGGTCGGCGTGTTCGTCGTGGCCTTCATCACCGCCTTCGGGGGCGGCACCCTGCGCGACGTGCTGCTCGATCGCCGCCCCTTCTACTGGGTGGAGCACGAGGGCTACGTGCTGATCGTGTTCGCGCTCACCGCGCTCGCCCCCTACGTGCTGCGCCTGACCCACCGGCACCTGCCGCGCTGGCTGTTCATCCTGGCCGACGCGGTGGGCCTGGGCATCTTCTCGGTGGCCGGCACGGCGCTGGCGCGCGAGGCGGGCCTGCCGCTGTTCTCGTCGGCCATGCTGGGCGTGGTCACCGGCGTGTTCGGCGGCGTGCTGCGCGACGTGATCCTCAACGAGGTGCCGATCGTGCTGCGCGATGGCCGCCCCTACGCGACCGCGGCCTTCGCCGGGTGCTGGATCTACATGGGGCTGGATTGGTCGGGCCTGGGCGAGGTCAATGCCCTGTGGCTGGCGGCGCTCGCCACCGTGCTGCTGCGCATGCTCGCTTGGTGGCGCGAGTGGAGCATCGCCTACCCGCGTCGCTGAGTGCCGCACGCTGACTCGGCTCGGTGCGGGCGCGCTTCCGGCACGCCCGCAGGCTCGCAGCCGGACGAACGCGCGCCGCGGCGACCGCTACATCTGCCGGAACAGGTGGGTGTAGGTGTCCGAGACCAGCAACTGGTCGGACCGGTTCTTGAGCTTGAGCATCAGCCGGCCGCGGAAGTCGCGCGTCGCGCCGGCAATCGCGCTCACGTTCACCACGGTCGAGCGGTGGATCTGCCAGAACTGCTGCGCATCGAGCTCGTCGGTGAGCTCCTTGAGCGACTTGCGGATCAGCGCCTCGCCCTCGGCCGTGACCACCCGCGTGTACTTGTTGTCGGCCTGGAAGTAGGCCACCTCGTCGACCGTGATGAGCTTCAGGTTCTGCCCCACCGAGGCGTTGATCCAGCGCAGCGGCTGGCGGGCGCCCGAGGGCGCCGCCGTCGCCCCCAGGGTGGCGAGTGCGGCGTCGATCCGGGCCGGTGCCTGGCCGATGCGCTGCTTGAGCCGCGACACCGCGGTAAACAGCCGCGCCGCCGACAGAGGCTTGAGCACGTAGTCGACCGCGCCCTGGTCAAAGGCCGCCACCGCGTGCTGGTCGTAGGCGGTCACGAACACCACGTGGCAGCGGCCGCTGGCCTGGCGCGCCACTTCCAGCCCCGTCGCGCCGGGCATCTCGATGTCGAGAAACAGCACGTCGGGTGCGAGTTCGCCCAGCATGCGCAGCGCCTGCACACCGTCGGCGGCCTCGCCCACGATCGTGAGCTCGGGCCAGAGCGCGCCGAGCTGCTCGACGAGCTGCTCGCGCAGGATGGACTCGTCTTCGGCGACGAGGGCGGTGGCGTGGGTCATGCGTCGCTATCCACGGTGATGGTCAGGCGGGTGCGCTCGGCGTCCTCGGTGCAGTCGAGCCGGGCACGCGCTCCGTACAGGCCGGCCAGGCGCTCGCGCACGCGGGCCAGGGCCTCGTCGGCGCGGCACAGGCCTGGCTGCGCGAAGTCGAGCTCGACGATCAGCCGATCGCCGTCGGCGCGGGCGGCCAGCCCCAGCGCGGCAGGCACCGCCTCGCGGGCAGCGCGCTGCAGCAGCGGCAACAGCAGCATGGGCGCGAAGCGCCGCGTGGCCAGGGTCTGCGGCAGGGCCAGGGTGACGCGCGGCGCGCCCCCGTGCAGGCTGGCCAGCACCCGCGCGTAGGCCTGCACCAGAGCGAACTCGTCGGCCAGGCTGGAGCCGCTCTCGCGCAGTCGCGGCAGGGCCACGCGCAGAAAGGCGATCAGGTCGTCGAGCGTCTCGGCGGCGAGCCGCGAGTCGCGCTCGTACAGCGCCTCGATCGCCACCAGGCTCTCGAACAGGAACTGCGGCTCGACCTGGGCCTGCATCGCCGCCAGGCGCGACTCGAGCATGCGGCGCGACAGGGCCGTGCTCTCGGCGGCGGCGGCCTCGAGTGCTGCGCGCGTGAGCCGGCGCCGGCGCGAGACCTCGAGCGTGGCGATGATCAGGGTCGACATCACCAGGATCTCGAAGGCAACGCCGAGCACCTCGAACCCGAGCGAGGGCGGCGCGATGCCCTTGGCCCGCATTCCGGCCTCCATCGTGGCGCCCACGCCGCTGATTGCGCCGATGGCGATGGCGCCGAAAGCGGCGACGAAGGCGCTGGCCACCAGGGCGAGGCCGACGCGCCAGCGGCGCGGAGCGCGGGCATCGCTGCCCGCATCGGCCAGCAGCCAGCCGATCAGCACCACGAAGGTCACCCAGGCCTGGATGCTGATGCGCACCGCGGCCGCGCGGGCGTAGCCCACCTCGGCCCCGGTCTCGAGCAGCCACTGCGTGTTGAGCGCGACCAGGATCAGGGTGATCGCCAGCCCCAGTCCCCACACCCAGCGTGGCGCGGCGCGCAGCGTGCGCGCGACGTAGGCCAGCGGCCCGAGCCCGTCACGCGCCGCCGGCAGCGTCGAGGCGCTCACGCGGCCTCCGACCACGGCAGGCGCACCTCGGCACGCACGCCGCGCGGGGTGGCCGCGCGCAGCGCCAGGCTGGCGCGTGGCCCGTACAGGGCGGCCAGGCGGGCGCGGGTGTTGGCCAGGCCCACCCCGGCGCCGCCGCTGCCGCTGAAGCCGGCCCCGTTGTCCTGCACCCACAGCAGCAGCGTGTCGCCCTCGCGCTCGGCACCGATCTCGACCTGGCCGCCGGCCGGCAGCGGCGACAGGCCGTGCTTGACGGCGTTCTCGACCAGGGTCGGCAGCACCAGCGGCGGCACGCGCGCGGCGTGCAGCGCGGGGGCGGCGCGGATGTGGAAGTCGAGCCGCTCGCCCATCCTCATCTTGAGGATGCTGAGGAAGGCACCGACCAGCTCGAGCTCGCGCCCCAGGGTCGAGCCGCCCGAGCGCATCAGCGGCAAGGCGGCACGCAGGTACTCGATCAGGCTGGCCATCATCTCGCGCCCGCGGGCGGGCGAGATCTCGTAGAGCCGCTTGACGTTGGCCAGGGTGTTGAACAGGAAATGCGGCTCGATCTGCGCGTTGAGCGCGGCCAGCTGCGCCTCGCAGCGCTGGGCCTCGAGCTGGTCGTGGCTGCGGCGCAGCTGGGCCAGCGCGGCGCGCTCGGCCGACTCCTGGCGCCGCTGCCAGAAGGCCACGCAGGCCAGTCCGCCGATGAACACCCACAGTCCCAGCACCGCGAGCCAATAGGGCGCACGCGCCTCGGAAAGTGTGGCGCCGGCCAGCCACACGCGCACGAACATCGACACCAGCGCCCCCAGGACGATCAGCGTCAGGCTGACGATCAGGGTGCGCGCGATCGACCAGCGCCCGGCGGCTGCCAGGGCCTGCCCGACGCCCAGGGCGATCAGCACGAGATAGGCGGTGACCAGGCTCTGGCGCAGGTAGCGCACCAGTTGCAGCGTTGCGTCGAGCGCGCCCGCATTGCTGTAGATGAAGTGCCAGGGGGCGTAGCTGGCCACCACCAGCAGCACCACGAAGAAAGTGGCGGCGATCACCCGCAGATTGATCACGCCCAGCAAGGCCTCCCGGGCCCGCGCCCGCGCGCCCGCGTCCGCGGGGGCGGGGGCGTCGTCCGGGAGCGCGAGGGCGGCGGGGGAAGCCATGGCGCGATTGTCGGGCGCCACCGCCACCCTGGGCAACGCCTGCGACGAAGCCGTGAGACCTTGCCGCGAACACGCCAGGCGCGCGACGAATCGGCCGCGAGCCCCCACCTATAATCAGCGCCATGCCTCAAAGCTCTCAGGAATCGGCGCTCGGCGCCCCCCCCGGCGGTGCCTGGGTGCGGGGCCGCGGCAAGAAGACGCTCCCCCCCGCACCCGCGCCCGTCCGGGGCCGGCTTGCTCGCCTGCTGGGCGAGGCGGGCTGGATTCTGGCCGCGGTGGCGGCGCTGGCCCTGCTGTTCGTGCTTGCCAGCTACAGCAAGGCCGATCCCGCCTTTTCGCACGCCACCGGCGCGACGCGCTTCGAGAATCTCGGCGGTCGCGCGGGCGCCTGGGTGGCCGACGTGCTGCTGCTGCTGTTCGGGCTGTCGGCCTGGTGGTGGGTGGCGGCGGCCCTGGTGCTGGTGGTGGCCGGCTGGCGGCGCCTGCACGAACGCGCTGGCGTGGCCGCCGAAGGGCTGCCGGGCTGGGCACGCGGCCTGGGCTTCGGGCTGCTGCTGGGCGCCAGCAGCGGGCTCGAGGCACTGCGCCTGCACAGCCTGAAGATCGCTCTGCCCGACGCCCCCGGCGGCGTGGTGGGCGACGCCGTGGCGCAAGCCCTGTCCTCGGGCCTGGGCTTCACGGGCGGGACGGTGGCGCTGCTGGTGGGCATCGCGGTGGGCTTGTCGCTGTTCTTCGGTTTCTCGTGGCTGGGCGTGGCCGAGCGCCTGGGCATGCTGATCGAAGGGCGCTTCCGGCGCGTCAGCGAGCGGCGCGAAGAGGCCGAGGACCGCGCCATCGGCGCCCAGGTGGCGCAGGCGCGCGAAGAGCGCCTCGAGCAGGAGCGGGTGCGCGAGGACGACACGCCCCCGGTGCATATCGAGCGCCCGCCGGCGCGCGTGGCGCCCTCCGAGCGGGTGCAGAAGGAAAAGCAGGTGCCGCTCTTCGCCGAACTCAGCGATGCGCGTCTGCCCACGCTCGATCTGCTCGACGAGCCGCCGGCGCAGACCGAGACGGTGAGCACCGAGACCCTGGAATACACCTCGCGCCTGATCGAAAAGAAGCTGCGCGACTTCGGCGTGGAGGTCACGGTGACTGCGGCCTACCCGGGCCCGGTGATCACGCGCTACGAGATCGAACCGGCCACGGGCGTGAAGGGCAGCCAGGTGGTGAACCTGGCGCGTGACCTGGCGCGTGCCCTGTCGCTGGTGTCGATCCGCGTCGTGGAGACCATTCCCGGCAAGAGCGTGATGGGCCTGGAACTGCCCAACGCCAAGCGCCAGATGGTCAAGCTCAAGGAGATCCTGGGCTCGCAGGTCTACAACGACAGCCACTCGCTGCTCACCCTGGCGCTGGGCAAGGACATCGGCGGCAAGCCGATCACGGTGGACCTGGCGCGCATGCCCCACCTGCTGGTGGCCGGCACCACGGGCTCGGGCAAGTCGGTGGGGATCAACGCGATGATCCTGTCGATGCTCTACAAGGCCGAGCCCGCGCAGATCCGCCTGATCCTGATCGACCCCAAGATGCTCGAGCTCTCGGTCTACGAGGGCATCCCGCACCTGCTCGCCCCGGTGGTCACCGACATGAGCAAGGCGGGCAACGCGCTCAACTGGTGCGTGGGCGAGATGGATCGGCGCTACAAGCTGATGAGCAAGCTGGGCGTGCGCAGTCTGGCGAGCTACAACGCGAAGATCCTCGAGGCGCGCGCCAAGGGTGAGTTCGTGCCCAATCCTTTCAGCCTCACGCCCGATGCGCCCGAGCCGCTCGACACCCTGCCGCTGATCGTGGTGGTGATCGACGAACTGGCCGACCTGATGATGGTCACCGGCAAGAAGGTCGAGGAGCTGATCGCGCGCATCGCCCAGAAGGCCCGTGCCGCCGGCATGCACCTGATCGTGGCCACCCAGCGGCCCTCGGTGGACGTGATCACCGGCCTGATCAAGGCCAACATCCCGGCGCGCATCGGCTTCCAGGTGTCGAGCAAGGTCGACTCGCGCACCATCCTCGACCAGATGGGCTCCGAGGCCCTGCTGGGCCAGGGCGACATGCTGTATCTGGCGCCCGGCACCGGCCTGCCCAACCGCGTGCACGGCGCCTTCGTGTCGGACGGCGAAGTGCACCGCGTGGTCGAGGTACTCAAGGCCAAGGGCCCGCCCAACTACATCGAGGGCCTGCTCGACGCGCCCGAGGACAACCTCGAGGCCGCCGCCGCGGGTGGCGCAGGCGGTGGCGAGGCCGACCCGCTCTACGACCAGGCCGTGGAGGTGGTGATCAAGCATCGCCGCGCGTCGATCTCTCTGGTGCAGCGTCACCTGCGCATCGGCTACAACCGCGCCGCGCGCCTGCTCGAGGACATGGAAAAGGCCGGCCTGGTGAGCGCCATGCACAGCAACGGCAACCGCGAAATCATCGTGCCCAGCCGCGATGAGAACTGACGCGCGCCCAGGTCGCGAGGCTCGCGGCCACCTGTGGGCCGCGGTGCTGGCCCTGGCCGCCGCCGCGTGGGTCGCGCCGGCGCATGCCTCGGGCGGCATCGAGCAGTTGCGCGCCTTCCTCACGGCAACCCAGAGCGCCAAGGGCGAGTTCAGCCAGCGCGTCGCGCGCCGCGACGGGCAGGCGGTGGGCCAGCCCGCGCGCGGCAGCTTCGTGTTCCAGCGTCCCGGGCGCTTTCGCTGGACCTACGAGCAGCCCTACGAGCAGGTGCTGGTGAGCGACGGCCAGCGCCTGTGGATGTACGACCGCGACCTGAACCAGGTGACGGTGCGCAAGCTCGCCGCCAGCCTGCCCGCGAGCCCGGCCTCGATCCTGTTCGGCGCCAACGATTTCGAACGCGAGTTCGAGGTCGCCGAGGACGGCGCGGCCGCGGGCCTGGCGTGGATTGCCGCGCGCCCGCGCACCCGCGACTCCACCTTCGAGCGCATCCGCATCGGCTTTCGCGACGGCCTGCCGGCGGAGATGGAACTCGTGGACGGCTTCGGCCAGACTTCGCGCCTGAGCTTTTCCAAGCTGCAGCGCAACCCGCGCGTCGAGCCCGACACCTTCCGCTTCGTGCCGCCCAAGGGCGCGGATGTGCTCGAAGACAAGTAGCCCCGACCCCCGCCGGCGCAGTCGCGTCCGGCATTGCAACCTGCCCCACCCAGGAGACCCGAGACGTGACCCCCAAGCTTGCAGCTGAATTCATTGGCACCTTCTGGCTCGTGCTCGGCGGCTGCGGCAGCGCCGTGCTGGCCGCGGCCTTCCCGGAACTCGGCATCGGCTTCGCCGGCGTGGCGCTTGCCTTCGGCCTGACCGTGCTCACCGCCGCCTACGCGCTGGGGCCAATCTCGGGCGGGCACTTCAATCCTGCGGTCTCGTTCGGACTGTGGGCGGGCGGACGCTTCCCGGCCGCGAGCCTGCTGCCCTACGTGGTGGCGCAGGTGGCCGGCGCCATCGTCGCCGCGGCCGTGCTCTACGTGATCGCCAGCGGCAAGGCCGGATTCGATCTGGCCGGCGGCTTCGCGTCCAACGGCTTTGGCGAGCACTCGCCAGGCAAGTACGGCCTCGGCGCGGCGCTGGTCACCGAGGTCGTGATGACCTTCATGTTCCTGATCATCATCCTCGGCGCCACTCACAAGCGCGCGCCGGTGGGCTTCGCCGGCATCGCCATCGGCCTGGCGCTCACGCTCATCCACCTGATCAGCATTCCGGTGACCAACACCTCGGTCAACCCGGCGCGCAGCACCGGCCCGGCACTCTTCGTGGGCGGCTGGGCGCTACAGCAGTTGTGGCTGTTCTGGGTGGCGCCGATCGCCGGCGCGATTGCCGCGGGCTTCCTGTCCCGCACGCTGTTCGACTCGGCCGACGAGCCCGAAGTCAGCGGCAAGGCAGCTCGTTAGAGTCTCGCCCGGGGCGGAGGGCACCCCCCGCCCCGGTGCAATGTCCCGACGCCGGGCCGGGGTGCCGCCCGCCCCACCGCACCCTGTCGCTATGCTCGCGACGAGTTGCGAACCGCTTCCGAGAGCCGGCCATGTCTGCGAACACCTCCCCCGCGATCGACCCGCTCATCGCCGCGACGGCGCCGCCGCACTTCCACCTGCTCGCCAAGCCCTCGGGCTCGACCTGCAACATCGACTGCAAGTACTGCTTCTTCCTGTCCAAGGAGGCGCTCTACCCGGACGAGAAGCACCGCATGTCGGCGGCCACGCACGAGGCCTACATCCGCCAGCTGCTCGAGTCGCACCGCGCGCCCGAGGTGACGATTGCCTGGCAAGGCGGCGAGCCCACCCTCATGGGCCTGGCCTTCTTCCGCCAGACCATGGCTTTTGTGGAGCAGTACAAGCGGCCGGGTCAGCGGATCCAGCACACCTTCCAGACCAACGGCATCGCGCTCGATGACGAGTGGTGCGCCTTCTTCAAGCAGCACGGGTTTCTGATCGGCCTCTCGGTCGACGGCCCGCGCGACCTGCACGACGCCTACCGGGTCACCCGCAACGGCAAGGGCACCTTCGACCTGGTGATGAAGGGCTGGGAGGCGCTGCGTCGCCACCGCGTGGACTTCAACGTGCTGTGTACGGTCAACGCCGCCAACCAGCACCACGGGCGGCGCGTCTACCAGTTCTTCCGCGACGAGCTGGGCGCCACCTGGATCCAGTTCATTCCCATCGTCGAGCGCGCCACCGCCGACACCATCGCCATCGCCAACCTGGGCTGGAGCGCGCAGCCGCGCGGCAAGCGCCTGCTCTACACCCAGACCGGCAACCACGTGACCGAGCGTTCGGTGGGGGGCGAGCAGTACGGCCAGTTCCTGATCGACGTGTTCGAGGAGTGGGTGCGCCACGACATCGGCCGCGTCTACGTGCAGATGTTCGACGTCACGCTCGAGGCCACCTACGGCAGGCATCTGCTGTGCATTCACGCGCCCGAGTGCGGCACCGGCCCGGCGCTCGAATACAACGGCGACCTCTACGCCTGCGATCACTTCGTCGAACCGCGCTTCAAGCTGGGCAACATCCACAAGACGCACCTGCTCGAACTGGTGGCCTCGCCCGCGCAGCGCGAGTTCGGGCGCAACAAGCTCGATTCGCTCACCCAGCAGTGTCGCCAGTGCGAGGTGAGATCGCTGTGCAACGGCGGCTGCCCCAAGGATCGCTTCGCGCGCTCGCACGATGGCGAGGAGGGACAGAACTACCTCTGTGCCGGCCTCTACAAGTTCTTCACCCACACCCGGCCCGCGATGCAGCGCATGAGGGCCCTGCTCGATGCGGGCCGCGCTCCGGCCGAGCTGATGCGCGAGGTCGCCCAGACCGACCAGCGCCGCGGTCCCTACGCGCCGTGCCCCTGCGGCAGCGGGCGCAAGCTGCGCTTCTG
>ERZ795055.252-NODE-252-length-58773-cov-6.884209_pt1 | contig 58773 bp, 43 predicted proteins | sample MGYA00375139_ERZ795055 | MGnify/ENA primary metagenome ERZ795055 (study PRJEB30184, sample SAMN05720283) | anaerobic digester metagenome | isolation source: active sludge of municipal wastewater-treating anaerobic digesters | place: USA | collected 2015-01-23 ... | reverse complement strand
GAATCCTGGGGCTTCAATCTCCTCCAGCTTCTTCCCGTGAACGACACGGGTACCGACTCCTCACCCTACAGCGCCCGTTCGGCTTTCGCCCTGCATCCCCTCTACCTGCGCATCGGGGAGCTGCCCGAGCTCGCCGCGGCAGAGGGATCGACGAGCTCTCCTCTCCCCTCCGCCGAGGAATACCGAGCGGAGGAGAGGTCTTTGGTTGACCGTTTCGGCGATTCGGCTTGCGTTCCCTACGAAGAGCTTCTCGAGGCAAAATTGGCTTTATTATGGAAGATTTGGTTAGGGAAAGCCGCCGGTAGCGGCAGTAAACGGGGACAGACCCCGAAAAAAGGGGGACAGACCCCGAACGAGGGAGCCGATCCCGAGCTCGAACCGTGGATCGAGGCGAATCCCTGGATAAGAGCCTATGCCGCATTCGTCGAGCTCAAGGCCCGCAACGGCGGCAGGCCCTGGTGGGAGTGGAAGGAACACCGGGATCCCGGGCGGGACGAAATCGAGGCGCTTTGGAAGGCGGATGGGCTCTCCGATCGGCTTCGCTTCCATGCTTGGGTCCAAATGCGCGCCGAGGGGCAATTCCGCGGCGCCGCGGAAGCCCTCGCGGTGAAGGGCATCGCCCTCATGGGAGACCTTCCGATCCTCATGAGCGACGATTCCGCCGATGTCTGGGCTCGACGTTCCTGCTTCAACCGCGAGCTTCGAGCGGGGGCGCCTCCCGATATGTACTCCTGGCTCGGGCAGAATTGGGGTTTCCCCATCTACGACTGGGCCGCCTTGGCTGCCGAGGATTATGGTTTCTGGGTCGAGCGCCTGGCGGAGGCCGATAAATTCTACTCGGCCTATCGCATCGACCATGTGCTCGGCTTCTTCCGCATCTGGTGCCTCGGCGAGCGCGAAGGCTCGGGCTACCTCGGCCGCTTCCTGCCCGGATCCCCGATCGGCCGCGGCGAGCTCGAGGCCGCGGGCTTCTCCCCGGAGCGCCTGCGCTGGCTCTCGCTGCCTCATGTGCCGAGCCAGCGCCTCGTGCAGGCGGCCGGGGAAGCCGCCGCGAGGGGCGCCATCCACGCCGCCCTCGATCGCATCGGCGACGAGGAGCTCTTCCTTTTCAAGCCGGCGATTATGGGCGAGCGCGACATCGAGGCGCTGCCGGGAGTCTCCCCCGCGGCGCGCGATTGCCTCCTCCAGTCCTGGCGCGACCGCGTGCTCTTCGAGGAGTCGCCGGGAAGCTTCGTGCCCGCCTGGCGCTACCGCGAGGCTTCGGCCTGGCCCACCCTTTCCGAGGGGGAGCGCGCCTGCATCGAAAGCCTCGTCTCGCGCAAGGCCGCGGAGGCGGAGGAGCTGTGGGCCTCGACGGGCGAGCGGCTCTTGGGCCGCCTGCAGAAAGCGGTGCCCATGCTGCCCTGCGCCGAGGATCTCGGCGCCGTGCCGGACTGCGTGCCTCGCGTCCTCGGCTCGCTCGGCATCCTCGGCCTCCGCGTCCTCCGCTGGACCAGGCGCTGGAGCGAGCCGGGACAGCCCTACGTCTCGCCGGCCGAATATCCGCGCTTGTCCGTTGCCTGCGCCTCGGTCCATGATTCCTCTTCCCTCAGGTCGTGGTGGGAGGATGAGGCGGATCGCGCGGGGATCTGGGGCTTCGCCTCCTCGTTCCTCGGCCGGGAGCTCGGGCCCTGCCCCGAGAAGCTCGGTCCCCGGGACGGAGAAATCCTCCTCGAGCTCATCGCCGCCTCGAACTCGCTCTTCGCGGTCTATCCGATCCAGGATCTCATCGGCTTGAGCGAGTCGAGCAGGCCCGCCGACCCGCGCGAAGAGCGGATCAACGTGCCGGGAACGGTCGGGCGCGGGAACTGGTCCTATCGGATGCCCGTCTCGATCGACGAGCTCCTCGGCGATAAAGCGCTCGCCGCCTCGGCCAAGCGACTGGCCAAGGCTCGGCCGAAACAGGAGAAGCGCGGCGTCCCTGATGACGGCAGGGCTTGAGCGCCGATGCTGGCCTATCCCTCCCGTACCGCGCTTACCTCCCCGCCGTCCCTAGCGTACAATGCAGATCGAGGGGGATGAGGGTATGGCACGGAGCAGCGCCGCGGCGAGCATGGTGCTCGCGGGGATCCCGCTCGGCGATCCGCCCGCGATGACCGCGACCATAGAGACTCTCTGCGTCGCGGGGATCCGCGCCTTCCTCCTCCCTGGCGGCCTCCTGGGCGAGCCCGAGCTGCTTTCCGGCCTTTCCGCATCGGCCCAGCGCGCGGCCGCGGCCGCGGGGCTCGGCCGAGCCCTGGTCGCGCTCGGCGGCAGCTTTGTCCCCGCCTTCGGCCAACCCTTTTTCCCCGCGGCCCTGACGGCCCTCGGTCTGGCGGCCTTGGGATCCCGCCCGGCTGCCCGCCGCTCAGGCAGGGCCCTCGGCGAAGCTCTCGCCGCCTGCGGCATCGACCTCCTCCTCGGCCCTCGGCTCGATCTCGCCGTCGATCCCAAGGATCCGACCGGCATACTCGATCGCTTCGGCGAGGACCCGGCGAAGGTCGGGACCTACGCCTCCGCTTTCATCCGCGGTCTCCGCGCGTCGGGAGTCGAGTCCTGCGTCGGGCGTTTCCCCGGCCTCGGATCCGCCATAACCGAGCGCGCCGAGGGCTTGGCTATCGTGGACCTGCCCGCGGAGCGCCTCGCCTCCGTCGAGATGCGGCCATACGCCAGCGCCGCGCGGGCCGGGGCGGCGGCGGTCCTCGTGGGCAGGACCCTCGTTCCCTCGCTCGAGCCGGGGCGTATTCCCGCGGCCCGCAGCTCGAGGGTGATCGAGGGGAGGCTCCGCGAGGGATTCGGATTCAAGGGCCTCGTTATAGGTGATGAAGCGCATATCGAACATGAGATCGGCGGGACCGTCCTCCTCGGAGCGCTGGCTGGCTGCGACCTCACCTTGTACGGCATCCCATCGGAGGCCGAGAGGGCGGCCAAGGCGCTCGAAGAGGCGGTAGCCGAAGGCAGGCTTCCCGCCGCGCGCGTCGCCTCGAGCATGCGGCGGCTCGATCGTTTCTTGGCATCGAGGAACGGCCCGCCGCGGGCCCGGGCCGGCAGCGCTGACCTTGACCGTGGCCGAGAGCGCATCGAACGCGATCGCGCGGCTTCGCTCTCTATATTAAAGGGTGATTTTCTCCGAAGGCCGGAACCAAGCCTGGTCCTCGTCTTCCTTCCCCCGGAAGATAGCCCCGAGTCCTCGGAGATACCTGCTGTCATGAAGGCCTTAGAAGCGGCCCTGCCGGAGACAGAGCTCGTCGCCCTTCCCGCCGACCCCTCTCCTGCGGATGCCCAGGGGCTCATGGAGCTTCTATCGGCTCATGGGGCCGAGTTGGCCGCTTCTTCCGCAGCGGCGCTGACTTATGATGCCCATTTCCGGCCTGCGCAGGAAGGGCTCGCGCGGCTCGTCGAGGAATCGGTCCGGTCCTTTTCTGTCATCGCGATGCGCGATCCCTACGATGCCGCCTTCTTCCCTCGCGCATATGGCCTCGCCGCGGCCTATGGCTTCACCGTCGGGGCCGCGAAGGCCGTGGCCCGACTCCTCAAAGGTTCGGTGCATCCCGTCGGGGAATGCCCGGTGGGGGTCCTCGGACTGGAGGTGTAGGCCCTCGTTCTTGACAGAGGGCGGACGCGCCGCTAGATTCGGTTCGTCATGGACGAGCAGGGACGGAGAGCGATTTTGAGGCGCGCGCAGGCCGCCGCGATCAAGGGTGTCGGCGATGCGATCAAGACCGCATGGTTCCTGGTACGGATCATCGTGCCAATATCGCTCGGGATATCGATTCTCGATTGGTGCGGAGCCCTCCCGGTCATCGCCCGGATACTCGCCCCCCTCATGCGCCTCCTTGGCCTCCCGGGCGAAGCCGCCCTCGTTTTTCTCTCGGCCGCCCTCCTTAATATTTACAGCGCCATTGCTGTCGCGGGTTCTCTTTCCCTCGATCTTCGAGAGGCGACGATACTCGCTATCATGTGCCTAACGGCCCATAACCTCATCGTGGAAACACAGGTGATGCGAAAGTCGGGATCCTCGGGACTGAAGATGGCCGCGCTCCGTATCGTCATAGCCCTCGCCGCGGGTTGGGCCTACAGCCGTTTCCTCCCGGACTCCCTCTCCGCGCTGTCCTTTTCCGCCGCTGAAGCGGGCGCGCATCAGCCGCTCGGGAGCATGATCCTCGCCTGGTCGATCTCCACGGCGAGGCTCACGGCTAAAATAGCGATACTGGTAGTGGCGATAATGGTCGTCCAGCGGTTCCTCGAGGAATTCGCCATCATGGATGCCCTGTCCCGGCTCTTCGCGCCCATGATGCAAGTCTTCGGCCTACCAGCGAAGGCGAGCTTCCTCTGGATCGTCATCAACGTCGTCGGTTACGCTTATGGGGCTGGAATCGTCGCGGAGCACATCGCGTCGGGACGCATGAAGCCTCAGGAAGGCGACCTGTTCAACCATCATGCGAGCGTCTGCCATTCGCTCGTCGAGGATACGGCGCTTTTCCTCGCCGTCGGCCTGCCGCTGTTTTGGCTGATCGTGCCCCGGCTTGCGCTCGCAGCAGCCGTGGTATGGTTGGAGAAGGCGCGTAGGCATTTCGTGCGGCGATCATTTCGAGTCGGAATCAGATGAGGGAGGCGGTCAGATTAGGGGGTCTGTCCCCAGGTTCAATCGACTTGTCGATATTTGTGCGTAATCTTTGCATGAGAATGCCACGTCAGCTTCGCCCTGGCGCTCGCTACTCGGTTACGGCGCGCGCAAATCGAAAAGAGATGCTCCTTGATCCCGATTCCATTAAGGAGTTGTTCCTTTCGGTTGTCAGGAGAGCCCATAAGAAATATGCGTTTCGAATCGATAATTTCTGCATAATGGGGAATCATATTCATTTCTTGATAAAACCAGTACATGGAGAATGCCTATCCTCGATAATGCAATGGATCCTCGGGGTATTTGCCATGGCATATAACAAAAAAACCGGGCTTACGGGACATGTCTGGGGAGATCGATTCTATTCGCGTATTATACAGGATCGTCATGATTTCCTGCGAGTCTTCGAGTATATCGATATGAATCCCGTCCGCGCCCATTGCGTAGCTCGACCGGAAGACTGGCTCTATGGCGGCGTACGGCATGCGCTTGATGGGAGGATCGATATTGTAGCGGGCGTCCCGATCTGGGCGGTTGGACTCGCCTCGAGCCGCCTCGCGCTTCGCCTCTGAGCTCAAGCCTAGGCCAGTCTCAATCGGATCCGCGCTTTCACCTTGATGTAGAGTCTCGATTCCTATAGATTGAAGCCGTGGGTATCCGCGTTCTATACGTAAGCGAGATCGTCGGCAAGGCTGGCGTCTTCACCGTCAAGAAGCTCCTCGGCGCCGCGCGCCGTGAGACGGGGGCCGATTTCGTCGTCGGGAATGCCGATTCCGCTACCGGCGGAGCGGGGCTTGGCAGGCAGCACTCGGTCTACTTGCGAAAGCTAGGGCTCGAGGCGATCACGACGGGAGAATGCGCCTACTATAAGCGTGATCTCGTGGAATACATGGGCAGCGCTTCCTTCCTCGTCAGACCGGCGAATTATCCCTATGGGAATCCAGGCCGAGGCTATCGCGTCTTTAAATGCGCCGCCGGAAAGGTTGGAGTCCTGCAGCTTCTCGGGCAAGCCGAATTCGCTCGAGTGCACCTGGCAAATCCCTTTCACGCTGTCGTGGACCTGGCGCGCAAGCTCCGTGAGGAGACGCCATTCGTGATCCTGGATTTCCATGCGGCCACCACGGCGGAAAAACGAACGATGGCCCATTGCGCCGATGGACTCGTCTCGGCGATCATCGGTTCCCATTGCAAGGCCTTGACCGCCGATGCGCAGATATTGCCCGGCGGGACCGCCTACATCACCGATGCTGGAAGGACCGGGAGCCTTCTCTCGGTCGGGGGCCTCGATCCCGACACGCGGATAGGGGAGTATCTGCGGGGCATCCCTGCATGGGCGAAAGATGGCACGAGGGGCTTGGAACTCCAGGGCTGCCTCGTGGAGATCGCGGATGGGGGAAAGGCCGTATCGATAGAGGCTTTGCGAATCCCCTGCGAGGAGGCGCTCGATGACCGAACGGGGAGTAGTATCGGAGATACAGGACAGGTTGCTGACCGTCCAGCTTGAGCTCAACGAAGGTTGCGGAGCCTGTTCGAACGAGGGCTGCAAAAAGGCGCGCCGCGGCGTACGGGCCTATAATCGGCAGGATATCCCCCTTGCAGAGGGAGATAGCGTCGATATCGAGATTGAAGGGAAGGCCCAGCTTTATGGCGCTCTCTGGGTGCTCGGCCTGCCGCTCGTGCTTTTTGCCTGCGGCTATATCCTCGGTCGCGTAGTATTCCCGGATGGTTCCGAGACCCCGGCTGCGCTCTGCGGCATAGCGGGTCTATCCCTCGGAATGGTCGTCGGTATCCTGGTTCAGAAGAAACAGAGGCTCGAGTCCCTGCCTTCGGTCATCCGTAAAGTCGAGATCGAGATTTCCGGCGAGCCACGTCCCGATTGGGCCGAGGGCTCTCCCGAGTACGTAGACGCCGCATCGAATTAACCGTCCCCACGTGCCTGGTGACCGGGGTCTGTCCCCGCATTAACTGAGCAAGACTTTCCTTGCGAGTTCGTCCGCCGCTTCCTCCCCCACGAGCATGCTTATGATGGTGTAAGCAAATTCCCCAGCGCAGCCGGCGGCCCGGGCGGTCACCAGGTTTCCGTCGACGACGACGCGTTCGCGATGGAAGGATGCTCCGGTGACCCGTGATTCCAAGCCAGGATAGCAGGTAAATCGTTTTCCCGATATGAGCCCGCATGCCTCATGGAGAACTACTGCAGGCGCTGCGCAGATAGCGGCGATCAATTTACCCTTATTGGCATGTCGCTTTATCAAGGCTATGGTCTCGGCGTTCTTTGCGATGTTTTCGGAGCCTTTGCCTCCGCCAGGAATAATTACGCAGTCGAAGTCGCGTGATAGAGCCTCGGGACCAAGATCGGCTTCAATCCTGATGCCATGGCCGCCGAGGGGGTCTGTCCCCCAAATACCGATAGTGGTCACCTCTATGCCTGATCGCCGTAAATAATCAATGGGCGTCAGCGCTTCTACCTCTTCGAACCCATCTGCCAATAAAACGCAGGCTGTCTTCATGGTTCCTCCGTTTTAACCATGTATGGTTCTGGTTCGCAAGATGGGCATGCATGCACGGATTTAGGCTGTTAAGCACCTTTTCTAGGTAGCTTGGCGGCTTCCATGGGGGAAATAATTCGGCCCGCCGTAGGGACTAGTGGTCTTAGGGTGAGAAGGACGACAATGCTATGCAGCTGGGTCCTTGCGGGTCGATACGCTAAGGCCGGGACTCCAGATGGGGACAGACCCCGACCGATGCGGCCTCCAGTCGGTGCGGCCTGCTGCGGCGAGGTACTCCGTTTCCCCCTCGGCGGCCTTCGCGAAGACTCCATGCCGGTAGCCCTGTCCCTCGGGCCGGGCCGCGAGCCGGACCGAGGAGCCGAAGGTGACCTCCCGTTTGTACTGCCCCCGGACCGAGGCGAGCATGAGTCCCTCCCGCGTCTGTCTGGCTACCGAATCGAGGGCCCAGGCGAGGTAGTTGATATTGTTGACGTGGCCGTTCGTATCGATTTCCGAGGCTCGGACTTCGAAGGCCGACGAGGCGGGCGCCTCGGACGGGCCCTCGACCTCGTCGAGGCCGAGGGGGCCGGCGGCTCTGCCGTCGGGAGACCAGGCGCGGAGGAAGTCCTCGAGGATGGGCACGGGGCGCTTGCGCTCCAGGCTGAAGAAAGCCCAGAGGGAGCGGGCGTAGCCGAGCTCCTCGCCTCGCTCCGAGACGACCCGGTACTCGCGGGTCCCGTAGAAGCGGCGGGTCTCCGAAAGCCAGGTCTCGACGCGGAAGGCCTCGCGGTAGGCCGGATAGCGATGCATCTCCATGCAGCCGCGGAGGAGGACCCAGCCGTAGCCCGCCCCGACCAGCCGGTATACGTCCCAGCCCGCGAGCTCGCAGTGGGTGAATGCGGTCTCCTCGAAGAGCGAGAGCATGGTCAGGGGCGTAGCCTCGCCCCGCCTGTCCATCTCGTAGAACCTGAGGTCGAAGGACCTCGCGTGCAGCCTGACGTCGCTCATGCCCGTACTAGACACCGGTTCGCCTCTTCGGTTGCGCCCGCCCCTCCGCTCCGCTAGGTCGGGCGCCGCCTGACCTGGAGCTCCTCCTCGGGCGCCTCCTCGAGGGCGCGGCGGCGCTTGACCGCCTCGTAGAAGGCCTGCTGTGCCGAGAAGGGCGCTTCGCCCTCCGACGGCCGTATTTTTTTCCAGGATCCCGAGGGGTCGAGGCGGTGGGCCTTCGCGCTGTCCATGAAGTAGGCGGCCAGGATCTCGTGCACGCGGCCGCGGGCGCGCTCGTCGATCACGGGGAACATCAGCTCGACGCGGCGCTCGAGGTTCCGCGGCAGCCAGTCGGCGCTCGAGAGGTACAGCTCCTCGGCTCCGCCGTTGCGGAAGTAGGCGATGCGGGCGTGCTCGAGGTAGCGGCCGACGACGCTGACGACGGTGATGTTCTCGGACAGGCCCTTCTTTCCGGGCACGAGGACGCAGACCCCGCGCACGTTCAGGAGGATGCGGACGCCCGCCGCGTTGGCCTCGTAGAGCGCGTCGATGACGTCGATGTCGGCCAACGCGTTCATCTTGGCCATGATGAGTCCCGGGGCCTCGGGGCTCGACCGCTGGGCCTCCCTGCGGATCATCGCGATGAGCCTCGGCTTCAGGTCGAAGGGGGCGACCGCCAGCTTGCCGAGCTCCTGCACCGCCGAGTAGCCGGTGATCGCGTTGAAGAAGATCGAGGCCTCCCGGCAGAGCCCCTCGTCGGAGGTGAAGAGGGAGAGGTCCGAGTAGAGGCGTGCGGTGCGCTCGTTGTAGTTCCCCGTGGCGAGGTGGAGGTAGCGGCGGATGGAGCCGTCCTCCCCGCGCCGCACGACGAGGGCGGCCTTTGCGTGGACCTTGAGCCGCGCGATGCCGTAGACGACGATGGCGCCGGCCTGCTCGAGGCGGCTCGCCCAGGCCATGTTGCGCTCCTCGTCGAAGCGCGCCTTGAGCTCGACGAGGACCGATACCTGCTTGCCCGCGCGCGCGGCCCGGGTGAGGGCGCGTACGATCGGCGAGTTGCCGGAGGTCCGGTACAAGGTCATCTTGATCGCGAGGACCGCGGGGTCGTCCGCCGCCTCGTCGAGGAAGCGCAGCACCGGGTCGAAGGACTCGTAGGGCACGTGGAGGAGCTGGTCCTGGGAGTCGATCTCCTCCCAGATGCTCGAGCCCTCGGCGGGCTCGAGGCTGCGCACCGGGGGCCAGCTCTGGTAGCGCAGCTTCGCAGCCAGGCTCGGCGAGAGGTATTCGGCCATGGCGAGCTCCATGAAGCTCCGCAGGTCCACGGCCCCGCTTTGCCGGTACAGGTCGGCCGGCTCGAGGCCGAGGGAGAGGCGGAGGCGGTCGGCGAGAGCCTCGGAGCCGCCGGAGACGGCGAGGCGGACGGGCCAGGAATTCTGGCGGCCGGCGAGGACTTCCTCCATGGCGGCGAGGAAGTCCTCGTCCCGGCCCTCGTCGACCCCGAAGTCCGCGTCGCGCGTGACCTTGAGGAGGATGGACTCCCGCACCTCCCATCCCGGGAAAAGCCGCCCGCCGAAGGCGGCGACGACGTCCTCGAGGAGGGCGAGCCTGACGGCGGGGCCGTCCGAGGGCAGCCTGACGAAGCGCTCCGCGTTGTGCGGCACCTGGACGAGGGCGAGGCGCGGGGGGGCGCTTCCCTGGCCGGGGGCCGCGTCCGAGCCGTCGGAAGGCGCGTCCGGGCCCTGGGCGTCGTCCGAGGGCCTCGCCCCGGGCAGGGGTGCCAGGAGGAAGGCGGCGTGGAGCCTGAGGTTGCCGGTGGCGGGGAGGCGCCCCGAATCGCCGGCCGGCCCCTCGTCGTCGAGCCTGATCGGCGTGAGGAGGGGGAAGAGGCGGTCGACGAAGAAGGACTCGAGCCAGCGCCGCTCCGCCGAGCTCCATTCGACGGGGCGCGATACGGAGAGGCCCTCCCGCTCGAGGGCCACGAGGATCTCGGAGAGGAGGGCGTACTGATCGGACTCGATCTGGCGGACCCGGGCCGCTATCCGGGCGCACTGCTCCGCGGGGGAGAGCCCCGAGGCGTCGGGGGAGCCGTCGCCGGCCCGGATCTGCGCCTTGAGGGAGGCGACGCGCACCATGAAGAACTCGTCGAGGTTGGACGAGACTATCGAGAGGAATTTGAGCCGCTCGAGGAGGGGGTTCGTCCGGTCCGCCGCCTCGGCGAGCACCCGCGCGTTGAATTCGAGCCAGGAGAGCTCGCGGTTGAAGTATCTTCCCGATCGCATCGGATACCCTCCGTAAACGGCGCGCGTTATGCGAGCACGGGCTCCAGCCCGAAGGCGTTCTCGAACATGTCGCTCTTCTCGGCGAGCGAGAGCCGCTCGAGGGATAGGTCCATGGCCCCGGATTCCCCCGACTCGGCCCGCAGGACGAGCCGATCCTCGCGGCGCTCGACCGAGGCGAGGCTCACGCGCTGGTCGTGGCCGCGGTCGAGGGCGTCGGCGACGCGCAGTATGGCCGCGAGCTTCATCACCGCGACCCGGTCCTCGCGGGGCAGTGCGATGAAGTTGACGTGGAGGTTCGAGGGCGGCGCCTTGCGATGATAGCGGACGACGTTCGATACGATGGTAAGGTCGCCCCGGTTGAGGCCGAAGATCTCGGAATTCGCGACTATGTACTCGCCGTGCTTGTGGTGGCCGGAGCTCCGGATGAAGGTTCCGATGTCGTGGAGGATGGCCGCCGCCTCGAGCAGGAGGCGCTCCCGGGGCCCGAGGCCGTGCTCCCGGGTGAGCTCGTCGTAGATGGCCAGGCAGAGCTCCGACACGTGGCGGGCGTGGCGCTCGTCGTAGCGGTACTTGCGGCCGAGCGAGGCCGCGCTCGCGATGACCTGCCTGTGCATCTCGGACTGGAGCTCGGTGTCCGGGCCCCGGGAGGCGGATATCAGGACGCCTTCGCGGATGGAGACGTTGGGCACCACCACCATCTCCGCGCCGGTCCTCTCGAGGAAGAGGCGCTCGACGGCGAGGCCGGCGGCGAGCCCCTCGGCCTCCGACCAGGGGATACGGAGCTCCGACACGCAGTCCTCGGGCGAGAGGCTCGCCGCCTGCTCGGCGAAGCGCGAGAAGTCCTCCCGGGTGGCGATCGCGTAGTCGCCGAAGGACTCCGACGCGATGCGCGACGCCGCGAGCCGCGCGTCCGAGCCGATCACGATGAAGGTCTTTATGGACTCGAGGGGCAGCTCCGAGTCGAGGTTGTCGCAGGCGGTGCGCACGTTGTCCTCGATGAATTTCATGATGTAGGCCTGCGAGGCGCCGGCGCCCCTGACCTGCTCGTCGATCCTGAGCGTGCCGATGTGGAGCGAGTGGGCTCCCGCCATGCGCCCGCGTTTGAGCAGCATGATCTCGGTGGATCCGCCGCCGACTTCGAGGATGATGGCGTTCGACCGGGTGAGGAGCCGCCGCTCGTCCTGCAGGACGTGCTGGACGCCGAGGTACATGAGGTGGTTCTCCTCGATGTCCTCGACGACCGAGACGCGGAAGCCCGTCTGGAGGGCCACGCGGTCCACGAAGGTGTCGCGGTTCGCCGCCTCGCGGAGGGCGCTCGTGGCGATGACGCTCGCGTCCTTGGGCGCCAGCCCGTAGCCGCGCAGGAGCTCCCGGTACGAGGAGAGCACCGCGATGCTCTCCCGCACCGCCTCGCGGCTCACGTAGCCCGAGGTGAAGACGTCCCGGCCGACCCGGCTCGGCTTGCCCGCGCGGTCGAGGACCTTGAAGCCGCCCGCGCCGTCGATCGCCGCGACGATCATGCGGATGCCGGTGGAGCCGATCTCGATCACCGCGACGGTGCGCGCCTCCGTCCCCGGGCGGGCGGCGGGCCCGCGCTGCGCGCGCCCCTGGTCGCTCATGGCGCCGCGCCTCCCGCGGCCTCGGCGGCGGGATAGGCCGCGCCCGTGGGAACGGCGAGGTCGCCGAGCTCCGAGAGGAGGACCTGCGCGCTGCCGGAGAGGCCGGGCATGAGGTGCTCCTCCATCGAGGCGAGGGCGCGCTCGAGGTAGCGCTCCCCGAAGCGGGTCGCGATGCCGCCGCCTATGACGATGGCCTCGGGATTGAGGAGGTGGACGATATTGGCGAGCCCGACCCCGAGCCAGTACGCGGCCCGGTCGACGGCGCGCCTGACGGACTTGTCGCCCGACTCGATGGACGAGGCGATGGCGGAGCTCCGGTACTTGCGGATATCCGTGCCGGCGGCGTCGAGCATGCCGGGAGCCTTGCCCGCGGCGGCGAGGGCGAGGGCGTCCTTGGCCATCGCGCCGCGCGAGGCGAGGGCCTCGAGGCAGCCGTAGTTGCCGCAGCCGCAGAGGGCCCCGCCGTCGAGCAGGGTCATGTGCCCGACCTCGCCGGCCGAGCCCGTGGAGCCGCGGTAGACCTTCCCGTCGATGACGATGCCCCCGCCGATGCCCGTGCCCACGAAGACGCCGACCGCGTTGCGCTTGCCGCGGAGGGCGCCCGCCCGGAGCTCGCCGTAGACGCCGGCCTGGACGTCGTTGTCGAGGAAGGCGGGAGCGCCGAAGAGGCCGGCGAGCTCCGAGCCGAGGGCGTAGTCCTTGAAGCCCATGTTGGGGGTATAGCGGACGATGCCCCGGGCCCGGTCGAGGGGGCCGGGAACGGCCACGCCGACCCCGGCCAGGGATTTGGCGTCGGCGCCCGAGGCGGCCAGGGCCCGTCGCACGGTCTCGGCGAGGGCCGCGACGACGGCCTTGGCGCTCGCCTCGCGCGGGGTCTTGGCCTTCTCGGTCGCGAGGGGCTTCATCGAGGAGTCGAAGACGGCGGCAAGGATCTTCGTGGCCCCGAGATCGGCCCCGACGTAAACGCGCCCGTCCTTTGGCATGCGGTCCCTCCCCGGCGCCCCCGCGGGCGCTCGCGCGACGACGTATCGCCTAGTATACTACAGGCAGGCGCCCAGAGCCCAGGAGCCCGGGGCGCGAGGCCAGGACGACGAGGAGGCCGCGATGCGCGATGCGTGCCATGCTTCTTCCGCGAGGGCTATCCCCGGACCGCGGGCTTTCGTCCTCCTCCTCGCGGCCTGCGGCGCCGCCGCGGGTCTGTCCCCGGCGGCCCTCGGCCAGGAGCCGCCCCCGCGTATCGGCCCGGAGCAGCCTGCGGCCCAGGCCACCGCGGCGACGGCCGGCCTCGAAGCCCTCTTCCCGGCGGAAATCGCCGGCCTGAGCTTCGTCGAGGGAGAAAAAGCCGTCTCGACCAACATGAGCTCGGTCCCGACCCAGAATTACGGCTGCTCGGGCGACCGGAGCCTCCAGCTCGCCCGCTCGGGCCAGCTTCCCGGGGACAGACCCTACTACGCCGAATACGTCCTCCGCGTCGAGCGGGCGGGCAGCTACGAGCTCTGGTACGGCGGGACGCCGCCGGGGCCCCGGGACGAGTTCGGCCTCTCCCTTTCCTCGCCCCTGTCGATCGTCGTGGACGGGGGAGCGCCGCGGGAGCTCTACCGGGAGGACGTAAACGTCGTCGAGCAGTACGCGCCGGCCTACTACTGGGTGCGCGCCGCCAGCCTCGACCTGGCCGAGGGGAACCATGTCCTCCGCTTCGAGGTCTCCAAGCGGAGGCGGCTCGACGAGCGCTGGTTCTTCTACCTCGACGCCCTCTTCCTCGCGGATCGGGAAGCCCTGGCCGCCTTGGCCGAGGGCCCTGTCCCCGCCGAGGCCGCTCGGGCCCAAGGACGCCTCCTGCCCCGCGATCCCGGCTCGCGGGCCATCGACAAGCCCTTCCGTTCGATCGAGGATTACCAGGCCTACCTCCAGGCCAATCCATCCTCCCTGCCGGCCTACCTCGAGCTCTCCTCGATCTACTCCCTCGCGGGCGACTACCTTTCGGCCCTCAAGACCCTCTCCAAGGCCCAGGCCGTCGCGCCCAAGGATCCCCAGGCCAAGCTCCTCGTCGCCAAGAACCGCATCTGGCGAGGAGAGGTCAAGGAAGGGCTCGAGGCCTACCGGAACTACCTCCAGCTCCGCCCCGACGATCTGGCCGGATACGCCGAGGCCGGCAAGGTGGCGGCCTGGACGGGCCGCTACCCGGACTCCAAGGCCTTCTACGCGCAAGGTCTCGCGGCCTTTCCCGGCGAGCCCTCCCTCCAGGTGAACCTCGGCCTGACCCAGCTCTGGGCCTCCGAGCTGCGCGAGGCGGAGCGGAGCTTCGCCGAGGCCGAGGCCGCCGCCCTCGCCGCCGCGGGGGCCGAGGGCGAGAGCCTGACGCGCCTCGCCTCGATCTATCGGAACTCGGGCTACGCGGACAAGGCCCTCGCCTTCTACGAGAAGGCCATCGCCGCCCGGCCCGAGCTCCTCGCCCTCTACCTCGGGGAATCCGAGATCTACGCCGAGCGCGGCGAGGCCGCCGCCGCCCAGGCGGTCGAGGAAAGGATCGCCGGGACCTTCGCCCCCTCGCCGCGGCTCGCTACCTACCTCGCCTCCTTCGTCGCCCGCCGCGACCTCCGGGCCGAACGCATCCGCGACCTCGAGCTCGCCGTCGCGGGGCGGCCGGAGGATCTCCCCCTCCGCGAGGAGCTCACGAGGGTCTATTTCTGGAACGGCCTCAAGGAACGGGCCGTGCTCCAGCTCGAGTCCATCCTCGCCGCCCGCTTCGTCTCGGTCCTCGATGAATCGGAGGCCGCCGCCCCCGAGCTGGCCTCGATCGGGGCGGCCGCCTCGGCCCTCCGCGCCGAGGCCGAGATCCGGCTCGCCTCGAGCGTCCGGCTCGCCGCGGCAGCCGAGGCGGCCGCGAAATCGGCCGACCAAGCCCGAGCCCTGGCCGAGGACTGGGAAGAGCGCCGCGCCGCCGCCCTCGCCGCGGCCGAAGCCGCCGCGGCGGCCGTCCCGCCCCCGAAGGCCCTGCCCAAGGTGCCGTCCCCCGAGGAGGGCGAGCCCCTCCGCGCGGCCGCCGCCTCGGCGGTGTCCGCCGCGGAGTCCGCCGCGGCCGAGCTGCGGACCGAGATGGCGAGGCTCGCGGCCCTCGTCGGGCGCGCGGCCGCGCTCCATGAAGCCTTCCCCCCCGTGGCTGACCGCGAGCGGGAGCTCGAGAAGGGCTTCCAGGCCCTCCTCGAGGCCTCGGGCTGGTCCTGGGACCCGAAGGCGGCGGGGACGGAGCTCGCGGGCCCCGCCTCCCGAGGCGAGGGCATGGCCGCCTACGGCCAAGCTCGGCTCATGGCGGCCGATGGGGACCCCAAAGCCGCCCTCGCCGCCCTTTCGGGCGATTCCTTCGCGGCCTCTCCCGAGCTCGAAGCTCGGAGGAGGGCCGCGGAGTACGAAGCGAGGAGCAGGATCGATTACCGGGAAGCCCGGGAGCTCGCTCGCCGCGCCGCCGCGTCGGCCGACCTGCCAGCCGGCTCGGCCCTCGAGGCGGCGGCCCGGGAGCTCGCCCTCGTGGAGTCAGCCCTTCCGGACGAGCCGGCTGTGGAGACGGACCCCGGATCGATCCCGCCGGGGACGGAGCCCGCGCCGGGGACAGACCTCGGCGCGAGCCAGTCCCTAGCCGAGCTTCGGCGGGCCGTATCCGGCGCCCAAGCCGACCTCGCCGTCCTGGCCCAGTCCTGCGCCCTCCTGCGCGACCGCCGCGTCGTCCGGGCCTGGCATGCCTTCGAGGAAGCGAGCGCCTTCCGCCGCGCCGAGCTCGGCGCCTACTACGACGAGCTCGGCCAGGACGAGAAGGCCGCCGCCCAGTATCGCCGGGTCCTCGCGGTCGATCCGGGCAACATCCCCGCCAAGTACAGCCTCGCCCTCGCCGAGGATCGGGCCGGTAATTGGCGGGAGGCCTCGAGCCTGCTCAAGGCCGTCCACGAGGCTGACCCCGATTACGGGAGCGCCGCCTCGATCTACAACAGGATCGCCCGGCTCCGGGCCCCGGGCTTCGACCTGGATGCCTCCCTCTCCGCCGACTTGAACCGCCTCTGGTCCAAGGCCGGCGCCACCCTCCGGCTCCCCCTCTCGAGCCTCCTCTCCCTCGGGCTCAGGGCGGGGCTCGATTCCCTCCGGGACGTCGAGGCCGGCCTGCCCGCCTACCTCGCGGGCAGGCTCGAGGCCGAGGCCGCCTTCTCCCTGGTCTCGGGAGCCGGCCGGGGACTGGTCCTCCGCCCCGCGGGTTCGCTGATCGGCACGAGCGCGGACTACGGCGGCTCGGAGGGGGAATCCGTCTCTCCCGAGGAGTTCCTCGGGAGCCTCAACCTCTTCACCGCCGGGGCTCTGTCCCTCGACGCGCGCCTCGACGCGCGGGCCGGGAGCTTCTCCGGGACGGCCTCCTACCGCTGGGAACCCCTCTTCGATACCCTCGATCCCTCCCGCTTCCCCCTCTACGCCCACCGCGCCGAGCTCGCGGGCGGGGCCTACCTGCCCTTGAGCGGGGCTTTCCGCTATTTCGCCCCGCGGATCTACGGGGCCGCGAGCTCTGTCCCCGAGGACGGGAACTTCTTCGGCACCGCCCTCGTGGAGCTCGTGCCCGCCATCCGCCTCTCGGACTCCCCCTGGGCCAATCTCGGCTTCCCCCTCTGCCTCGTCTACGAGGACGCCGAGATCCCCCGCACGAGGCCCTACTACGCCGCCGACCAGGCCCTGACGGCCAAGGGAGGGCTGCTCTGGCAATCCACCTTCGCGGGCCTCGGCGAGGGAGCCCTGAGCGCGACGGTCCAGGCCCTGGGAGGGCTCTACCAGACCGAGTCCTTCTCCTCGAGCCCCGACCGGAACCTCTATCTCCAGCTCTTCGGCCGATTCGAGTGGATCGGCTCGGGCGCGACCTACTGGCTCTCCTTCGAGGCCGCGGGAGCCGGCCAGCCCGGGGGCGGGGAGCTCGCCTACTGGAGCTTGAGCCTCCTCGGCGGAGTATCGGCCAGGCAGCCCCGCCTCATCGCCTATTAGGCCGATCTTGCCCAAGCTCCGGCGCGGAGTGTAGACTGGCGCCCATGACGCGACGGCATCTGCGCCGGGCCGCACTCCTCCTCGCGGCCTTCTCCCTCGCCGCGGGGCTCTCCTCCTGCTCCCGGCGGATCGGCTGGGGCGTCGTGCTCTGGTCTTCCTCCGAGGGCAGCCTGCCCGCGGGCTCGATCGTGCCCGTCTACATACGCTCCAATATCGAGAAGCTCTACGTCGTCGGCCTGCCCAAGTCGGGCGAGAAGCTCGAGCTGCCCCTGTGGCAGGTCGAGCTCTTCCCGTCCAAGGCGAAGGCCGCCGAGCGGGTCCAGGCCTTCGGGCCGAACGCGGGCCTGTACATGGTCGCCGCCCGCGACGGCCTGCCCCTGCGCAAGGAAGCCTCGAACGGCGCCAAGCGGGTCTACCGGCTCCGCGAGGGCGAGACGGTCAAGGTCCTGCGCAAGGTCGCCGGCGCCGAGGTGAGCACGGGCGGCGAGGCCCTCGCCGGGGAGTGGTACGAGGTCCTCGCCGAGGGCGGGGCCTCCGGCTTCGTGTTCAGCTACGCCATGCGCCTCTACGACGAGGCGAAGGAGGGCCCGCCCCTCCCCGCGGCGGCCGCGTCCAAGCAGGCGGCGAGCGGCCGCGTGGACGTCATCTTCACCAATTCCTGGAAGCCCGCCTATTACCAGGAGATGATCGACGACCAGCGGGTCGACCTCGACCTTTTCACCCTCCGCTACGGCCTGTATACGGACGCGGTGCGCCGCCAGGTCCGGCTCGAGCTGCCGGGCGTGTCCCAGGTCTTCAACTACAGCGCCATCTCCGAGGAAGGGGGAGCCTTCGCCTTCGTCGACACCCCCCTGCGGATCCGGGTCGAGGGCGAGCGCCGCCTCGCGGTCTCCTGGGTCGAGTCGGCGGCCGAGCTCGACGAGGAGGAGCCCGAGGCCGGCGGAGACGCCGGCGAGGAGGTCCGCGCCGGGGCCGAGCCGGTCCGGGGCTTCGCGGGCCGGGCCTCCTTCGTGGTCCTCTCGGAGGAGCCGAGGGAGGCCATCAGGCTCGAGGAGCTCCGCCAGCTGAAGCTCCTCGAGGCCTTCGTCGACGCGACCGGCGGCTCCTGGAAGGCCTCGCCCGGGGGCTCGCTCTCGATCACCAAGAGCCGCCGCTTCGCCTGGTCGGGCCGCGAGGGGCTCGAGGAGGGCTTCGTCCCCGCCGAGGCCGGGGCCACGGGCGACGCCCACTTCCGCCTCCACCTCGATCCCGCGCTGGCCGCCTCCTGGACCGGCGCCTTCTCCCTCCGCTTCGACCCCGCCCTCCAAGGCGGCGAGTCCGGCCGCGAGCTCCGCGCCGATTACCTGTATAGCCGGTCGGAGAACGGCATCGTCCTCGTCCCCGCCTTCCTCGGCGCCGCCGAGGAAGGCGGGGGCCAGGGCATCGTCGTGCTCGGCCCCGATCCCCGATTCGAGCCCCTCGAATTCGACCGAAAAGACTGAAACCGTCATGGCCTTCGTCCAATTCACCGACGTGAGCCTGGCCTTCGGCGCCAGGGACATCCTGAAAGGCGCGAGCCTCTACCTCGCCGCGGGCAGCCGCGCCGCCCTCGCCGGCCCGAACGGGGCCGGCAAGACCACCCTCATGAAGATCGCGGCGGGCCTCCTCACGCCCGACTCGGGCGAGCGCGCCATCACCAAGGGCGCCCGGATCTCCTACCTGCCCCAGACCGGGGTCGTCGTCGGCCCCGACTCGGTCTTCGCCGAGGCCGAGAAGGCCTACGGCTTCGCGGTGGAGCTGCTCGCCCGGCAGGAGGAGATCGGCCGCCTCCTCGAGGGCTCGACCGAGGACGGAGGACAGACCTCGCGCCTCCTCGAGGAGCACCAGCGCATCCAGGAGGCGGTCGAGGGCTCGGGCTACTGGCGCCGCGAGGAGCGGATCCGCGAGATCCTCTCCGGCCTCGGCTTCCGCGAGGCCGACCTCGGGCGGCCGGCCCGCGAGTTCTCCGGCGGCTGGCAGATGCGCGTCGCCCTGGCCAAGATCCTCCTCGAGAATCCCGACGTGATGCTCCTCGACGAGCCGACGAACTACCTCGACATCGAGGCCCGCTCCTGGCTCGAGGACTTCCTGGCCAAGTACCCCGGCGGGGTCCTCGTCGTCTCCCACGACCGCTACTTCCTCGACGTCACCGTCCGCGAGGTCTACGAGCTCTGGAACGGCAAGCTTTCCCGCTACCCCGGCACCTACTCGGCCTACGAGGCGCGCCGCTCCCAGGAGCTCGAGCAGGTCTTCGAGGCCTGGGAGCGCCAGCAGGAGGAGATCGAGAAGCTCGAGGACTTCATCCGCCGCTTCCGCTACAAGGCCACCAAGGCCGCCCAGGTCCAGAGCCGGATCAAGCAGCTCGAGAAGATCGTGCCCATCGAGATCCCCGAGGGCATGAAGCGGATCCACTTCTCCTTCCCCCCGGCCCCCCGCTCCGGCGCCGTGGCCGTCAAGCTCGAGGGCCTGTCCAAGGCCTACGGGGCCAACCGCGTCATCCGGGGCCTCGACCTCGAGATCGAGCGGGGCATGAAGGTGGCCCTGGTCGGGCCCAACGGGGCCGGCAAGTCCACCCTCATGCGCATCCTCGCCGGCGAGGACCGGGACTTCGAAGGCGAGCTCCGCTTCGGCTCGGGGATCCAGGGGGCCTACTTCGCCCAGGACACCGCCGAGCGCATGGGCGGGGAGGGGACGGTCGAGGAGGAGGTCCTCGCCCTCTGCCCCGACTCCCTGGCCCCCAAGGTCCGCAACCTCCTCGGGGCCTTCCTCTTCCGGGGCGACGACGTCGAGAAGCCGATCTCCGTCCTCTCCGGCGGCGAGCGCTCCCGCCTCGCCCTCCTCGAGATGCTCCTCAGGCCCGTCAACCTCCTCATCCTCGACGAGCCGACGAACCACCTCGACCTGACCTCGAAGGACGTCCTCCTCGAGGCCCTCAAGGCCTTCGAGGGGACGGTGCTCTTCGTCTCCCACGACCGGCTCTTCATCGAGGAGCTCGCCGACCGGGTCCTCGAGCTCGAATCCGGGGCCAAGCCCCGCTGGTACGTCGGCGACTACCGCTACTTCATGGACAAGAAGGCCCTCGACGCGGCCGAGGGCGGCCCGGTCCCGGTCCCCGGCCGGCCGACCCCCGGAGCCCTCTCCCCGGCCCGCTCCCCCTCCGGCTCGGGCCTTGCCACCGGCCCGGCCGCCGCGGCCCCCCCCGGCCCGGCCGGCTACGAGGAGGACAAGGCCCGCAAGGCCCGCGCGCGCAAGCTCCAGAAGCGGGAGGAGGAGATCCTCGCCCGGCTCGAGGCCATCGGCTCCCAGAAGGCCGCCGCCGAGCGGGAGATGGGCCTGCCCCAGAACTATTCCGACGGGTCCAGGATGAAGCGCCTGGCCGCCGGGATCGAGGAGCTCGACCGGGAAGCTGAATCGCTCAACGCCGAATGGGAGCGCGTCGCGGCGGAGCTGGCCTAGCCCTCCGGACGGCTGTAGAATGTGGACAACCGCCCGTCCTGGGGCTATACTCGAACGAGAAAACTCGATACATCAGCGCAAAGGAGACAATTCATGGATACTAGGAACGGCCTTCTGAACTTCGGCGTCTTCGTCCTCCTCTTCGCCTTCACCTTCGTGTTCTGCCTCGACGCCCTCGCCGTGCCGAACACCATGTACGGCGTCCTCGCCCTCATCGGCTATGTCGTGTGCATCGCCTTCGGCCTCTTCAACGGCTTCACCGCCCACAAGAACGGCGAGGCCCTCGCCATATGGTTCAACTCCTACGCGGTCATCGTCTCCATCGTCTTCGTCTGGTACCTCACCCGCTGCGGCACCGCCTTCGGCTGGTGGTGATCCGCCCGAGGCGGGCCCGCAGGCCCGCCGCCGAGCGCGCAGCCGCGACAGCGGCGAGGCCGCGGGGCAGTCCCCGCGGCCTTATTCTTTTATTGCTTTGCCCTAGGTAGGGCGATATAGTACTGATGATTTAATATCCGAGCCCCGAGCGAGGAACCGATGCATACACCTTGTCGCGCCCGCCCCTGGCTGGCCCTCTGCCTGGTCGCCTTCCTTCCAGCCCTTCGTTCCGGAGCCCAGCAGCTCCGCGTCTCCCCCTTCGCGGCCTTCCCCCTCGGTACCGACGCCGACTACTTCGGCGCCGCCCTGGGGGCCGACTGCTCCTTCGGCTTCGGCCTCCCCCTCACCCTCCTCGGGGCCTCCCCCTTCGCGGCGCCGGCCCTCGGCTTCGCCAGCCTCCCCGTGGAGGAGATCGACCTGCGCTGCTCGGCCTTCTCCGCCGGAGGCCAGGCCGGCCTGGCCTGGACGGCCCTGGGCAAGCTCGTCGCGGAGCTCTCCCTCGGCGGCGGCTACTACCGGGCCAGCGCGTCGGGGGATATCTCGGGCATCGAGCTGCCCGAGCCCGGCGGCGGGGCCTGGTACGGGGCCGAGGCCGCCGTCGGCTGGAGGATCCTGCCCGCCCTCGAGCTTTCCCTGGGCGGCGGCTACCGCGACTACGCGGGCCTGGCCCGCCTCGCCTCGATCCGCGCCCTCGCCGCCTACCGCTTCGGCGAGCCCCCCGCCCCCCGGCAGCGCGGCGAGGCCTCCCCGGCGAAGCTCCCCCCGGCGCCCGCCGCCCCGCCCAAGGCCCAGCCCCTCGTCGCCGCGGCCGCCTCGAACGGCGAGCTCGCCCTCGCCGCCGCCCAGCTGCCGACGGTCTTCCCCGTCTTCTTCGCCTGGTACGACGATCACCCCGTCGGCAGCCTCCGGGTCCGCAACGTCTCCGGCTCGCGGATCGAGGAGCTGCGCGTCTCCTTCTACGTGAAGCAGTACATGGACAACCCCAAGGCGGGGCCGGCCCTCGCCGCCCTCGAGCCGGGGGCCGAGGCCGAGATCCCCCTGTACGCCCTCTTCTCGAACAAGATCCTCGAGGAGTCCGAGGGCTCGAAGGTCTCGGCCTCGCTGAGCCTCGAGTACCTCGTCAAGGGCAAGCGGCGGAAGCTCGAGACGGTCGAGACCCTCTCCCTCTACGACCGCAACGCCATCCGCTGGGACGACGACCGGAAGGTCGCCGCCTTCGTCACCGCCAAGGACCAGGCCGTCCTCTCCTTCGCCAAGGCCGCCGCCGGCGCCGCCCCCGCCAACCCCGCGGCCGACCAGAAGCTCCTCCTCGCCCTCGCCGTCCACGAGGCCCTCCGCCTCTACGGGATCCGCTACGTCGTGGATCCGGCCTCCTCCTACGCCGCCCTCTCGGCCGCGGACGCGGTGGACTTCCTCCAGTTCCCCCGCCAGACCCTCGAGTTCAAGGCGGGGGACTGCGACGACCTCACCGCCCTCTACTGCGCCCTCCTCGAGGCCGCGGGGGCCGAGACCGCCTTCGTCACCGTGCCCGGCCACATCTACGCCGCGGTCGCCCTGGGGACAGACCCCGAGGCCACGAGGCGCGCCTACCGCAAGTCCGACGACTTCATCTACGCCGCCGGCAAGGCCTGGCTCCCCCTCGAGGTGACCATGCGCGACGCTGGCTTCCTCGAGGCCTGGCAGGAGGGAGCCAAGGAGTGGATCGAGGCCGGCCGAGGGGGCAAGGCGGCCCTCTACCCCGTCCGCGAGGCCTGGGCCGCCTACAAGCCGGTGGCCTTCCCCGGCAGCCTCGCCCTGGCCCAGCCGGCGGCCGAGAAGGTCGCCGCGGCCGCCGAGGCCCAGCTCGGCGTCTTCCTCCGCCGCGAGCTGGCCGCCTCCCTCGCGGCCGAGCAGCTCTCGGCCGACACCAAGGACCCGCGCAAGCTCAACCGCGCCGGCATCCTCTACGCCCGCTCGGGCCTCTACGCCGAGGCCGCCGCCTACTTCGAGCGCTCCCTCAAGCAGAAGGAGGGGGCCCCGGCCCTCCTCAACCTCGGGAACATCGAGTCCATCAAGAAGAACTGGGAAACCGCCCTCGGCTACTTCGACCGGGCCGCCCGGCTCGAGCCCGCCAGCCCCGCGGCCGCCCTGGCCCAGGCCCGGGCCCACCACGCCCTCGAGAACTACGGCAGCGCCAAGGCCGCCTACGAGCGGCTCCTGAAGCTCGACCCCGCCTTGGCGGGGCGCTACGCCTACCTCGAGCTCCGCGGCGAGGAGGCCGCCCGCGCGGCCCTGGCCGGCGGCGCCGAGGCCATCCTCTGGGAGGACTACCGATGAGCATCCGCAGCCGCGCCCCCCGCCTGGGTCCCCTCGCCGGGGCCCTCCTCCTCGGCCTGCCGCTCTGCTTGGCCCTCGCTTCCTGCGAGCCCATCGCGATCAAGGACTTCATCGAGGATTCCCTGGAGGAATTCCAGGCGCCGAAGAGCCTGTCCTGGAACCGGGTCATTCCCGATCCCGACAACGGCAGCTACAGCCTGTATTGCGCCGCCTCATCCGACGACGGCTCGACCATCCTCCTCGGGAACGGCTCGGGCGGGGTCTTCGTCTCGCGTGATGGCGGCTCGAGCTGGCTCTCGCGCAGCCTCTCGGTCGGCGACTACGTCGCCTCCGTGGCTATGTCCGCGGATGGCGAGCGGATGATCGCGGGGCGTCGGAATGGCAGCGTTTACCGCTCGACGGATGGGGGCGGGAGCTGGACGGCCCTCGCCCTCCCCGCGCTCCCGTCAGCGTACTGGACCTCCCTCGCCTCCTCGGCGGACGGGATGGTCCTCGCCGCCCCGAGCGGCTCCTATTCGGTGCTCATCTCCACCGACGGCGGCGACAGCTGGAACGCAAAGATACCGGCCTCGGGCGACTCGCCGGTTTACCTCGCCATGTCGGCCGACGGCCAGATCCTCCTCGCCGCCAGCTCCTACACCGTCTATCGCTCCGAGAACGGGGGATCGAGCTGGACGACGGTCCGCTCGGGATCCAGCTACATCCGAGCCCTGGGCATGTCGCGCGACGGGAACTCGGCGGCGATCAGCGCCGACGGGCAGGAGCTGTACCTCAGCGAAAACGGGGGCGGGACCTGGAGCCAGCGAACGAGCCCAGGCACGAGCAACTATGTAAGCAGCCTCTCCTTCTCCCGCTACGGCAGGAGGATCCTCGCCTGCGAAACCTACGTGACCTCGTCCAATACCGCCCACGTCTCCTACGACGGAGGCGCCACCTGGAGCGCGCTCTCGAGCCTCTCCTTCGCGAGCGGCATCAACACGGGGGCTATGTCGGCCTCCGGGGCCAGGCTCTTCGTCATCGATCGAGCTTCCGGGCTGTTCATCGGCAAGTGAGAACCGAGCCGCATAAACGAAAGGCCCCGCCCGAACCCGGGCGGGGCCTTCTTCATATCCGGCGCGGCGGGCGGCGGGGCCGGAAGCGCGGGACGCCGCGGGAGCCGGGACCAGCCCGTTCCGCGGCGGCCGAGCCTCACTTCGCCGGGGCGGCCGTCTTGGCCTCGATCTGCTCGAGCACCTTCTCGGCGAGGATCTTGAAGTGCGGGGGCAGGCTCGCCCCGCCGGGGGCGGCGTAGCGGGCGAGGAGCTCCTCGAGGCCGAGCTTGGCCTCGGCGAAGCGGTCCTGCTTGTAGGCGATGAAGGCGATCTCGTAGTCCGCCGTGCAGAGGTAGGCCGGATCCTCGCCGTAGCGCTCCTTGAGTGCGACGTAGTAGCGCACCGCCTCGTCGTAGTCGTACTTGTCCATGGCCTCCTGGGCGCGCTGGACGAGGATCCGGGCCGGCGCGTCCGCGGGGATCTCGGCGGGCGCGCTCGCGCAGGAGCAGAGGATGGCCGCGCAGGCGGCCGCGAGGATGGCGAATCGAGCTTTCATGGGACCTTCCATCAGGTAGAGTATATCTCGTCGGCGGTGGGCAGGAGCTTGCGCAGGTCGCGCATGAACTCGTCCGCCTCGCCCATGTCCTCGTAGCTGTCGCAGGCCGCTATGCTCCGCCGCGCGACGGTGAAGTACTTGTAGATCTTCTCGTCGCCGAGCTTCTTGCGCCACTTGCCCATCTCGCAGCGCACCCGGAGCCGATACTGGCCCTCGAGCTCGGCGGGAGCGGGCACGAGCTTGCAGTGGATGCAGTTGGCGCAGAAAACGCGCGTTCCGGCGAGGGGCAGCCCGGCTATGCCGGCTTCCTCGACCAGGTCGGCGCGCTCCTTCAGTCCTGCCATGAAGCCAGCCCCCTTATCACGAAAGAGTATGCTATACACCCTTCGGCGCGGTCAAGCCGCGGCATGAGCGGGGTCTGTCCCTCGGCCTGGCCCGCCGAGCCCCGGCTCCCTTGACGGCTCCGCTTCGGCTCGCGTATCCTCGCCCCCGATTCTTCGCGTGGAATCATCGCCCAGGCATCCTGAGCCCGACCGGAGTACCCATGCTCGCCACCATCATCAACGCCATCGCCATCGTCGCCGGCTCCCTCGTCGGCCTCCTGTTCAAGAAAGGCCTGGCCAAGCGCTACGAGCAGGCCATCTTCACCGCCGCGGGCATCGTCTCCCTCGTCGTCGGCATCCAGATGGCCGTCAAGACCAGCCACGTCCTCGCCTTCGCCATAGCCCTCATCCTCGGGGGGCTCCTGGGCACCGCCCTCGACATAGAGGGCGCCGTCTTCCGCCTCGGCGAGGGCCTGAAGAGGCGCTTCGCCAAGGACGAGGAGGGGGGCAGCTTCGCCCTCGGCTTCCTCAACGCCTCCGTCCTCTACTGCTCCGGGGCCATGGCCATCGTCGGCTCCTTCAAGGCGGGGACGGAGCACGACTACGCCCTCATCCTCACTAAAAGCGTCCTCGACGGCCTCCTGTCCATACTCTTCGCCAGCGCCATGGGCGTCGGCGTCGCCTTCTCGGCCCTCTCCGTCCTCGCCTACCAGGGCATCCTCACCCTCGTTTCCGTCTGGGTGAAGCCCTACGTCAGCCCCCTCATGCTCGGCGAGCTCACCGGCATCGGGGGCGCCCTCGTCATCATGATCGGGATCAACCTCCTCGAGCTCAAGAAGCTCAAGACCGGCGACTTCCTCCCCGGCCTCGTCTTCACCGTCCTCCTGGTCCTCGCCATGCCCTTCGCGAGCTTCCTCTGAGCGAAAGCGCTAGAGATATTGGATGTTTGCCCTTACCGTCTATTGACATTTTTTTCGGTTCCTTGTAGATTCCTCTCACCACGACGCAGGGTAGAGCAGTTGGCAGCTCGTCGGGCTCATAACCCGGAGGTCGCAGGTTCGAGTCCTGCCCCTGCTATAGGCTTTTGTTGTACATCAGCAGCACAGCGCGCACGACAACAGCTCTGCATCAATCAAGTTAATTCTTGATGAAGCCGAAAGTTAAGGCCCTGGTTCACTCCAGGGCCTTTGCTTTTTTCCCCCCGCCTTGCCGCGCCATTTCCCCCTAGATCAGCGAGGAAGCAACCTTTTAGGAAAAGGTTTCTTCCTCGCGCTCCTTTTTCCAAAACCTCGAGACTGACCTCGACTTGGCTGGGGACAGACCCCGCACTAGATACGCGCGGGGCGGCGTGTCCAACCTTACCCGCCTCCTCAGCCCTCGAGCACCCCCCGTTTCAGCCCGAGCCACCAGGTGAAGCCGAAGGCCAGGGTCTTGAGGACGACGGTCGAGGGCTTGAGGCCCCGCTCGGCGCCGAGGCGGAGGGCGATCGGGAGCTCGAGGGGGTGGGTAGCCCAGATCAGGCAGCAGGCGAGCCAGGCGGTCCCGAGGCCGGGGACCGAGGTGAAGGGGGAGCCGGCGGCCGCGGCGGCGAGGCCCGCGAGGACGAAGAGCCAGCCGGCGAGGGAGCCGGCCATCAGGGTCTGCCAGAACGCCGCGCTTCTTCTCATGATGCCTCCATGTCCGTGACGAAGTAGCTGGGCCGGGCCAGCTCGGCGCGCGGGGAGCCGCAGGCGGGGCAGGCGGCGGCCGCCAGGCCCTCGCGCCCGACCTCGTACTCCCGGGAGCAGGAGCCGCAGCGGAGGAGGGCGGGGACCCGCTCGACGCGGAGCTTCGCCCCCTCGGCCATGGTGCCGCCGCTCGCGTAGCCGAAGTAGCGGGCGAGCCACTCCTCCTCGAGGTCGCTCGCGGCGCTCACCTGGAGCCCCACGGACCTGATCCGGGTCAGGCCCCGCGCGGCCGCGTGCCCGAGGGCGATGTCGAGGACGCTCTCGACGACGGCGAGTTCGTGCATCGCTTCCTTCCTCCGCGCCGCGGAATGGCCCTGGCCAAGCCGCCGATCCGGGGGTACTATATGCTTACATTCTGCAAGTATATCCGACATCGCGCGAAGGCGCCATGCGAAACCGCCGGGAGGGAGCGATGCGACTGCCGTTCCGCCACGGTCCGCCCATCGGGGTCGTCAGGGCCATGGTCCGCCTCTCCTGGCCGATCATCGCCCTGGGCAAGCTCCTCTCGCCCTATCCGGTCCTGCGCCGGATCATCGCCCCCTTCTTCGCCCATCCCTACAGCCAGGTCACGAGCATTCCCATCGGGGTGGCGGCGCCCGAGCCCGGGAGCCTCGAGCTGCCGCGCCGCCTCGTGGAGCGGCTGATCGCCGCGACGGAGGACCGCTTCCTCCTCGACGCCTGCGTCTGCCGGACCAAGGAGGGCTGCGCGAGCAAGCCCGCCGACCTGGGCTGCATGGCCCTGGGCGCGGACATCGAGCGTTTCCACCCGAGCGTCGGCCGCAGGGTCACGCGCGAGGAGGCCTGCGCCCATGTGCGCCGCGCCGAGGAGGCGGGCCTGGTGGCCAACGTCGCCCACGTGTGGATCGATCCCCTCGCCTTCGGCACGGGCTTCAAGCGGCTCATGTTCATCTGCTTCTGCGACGACTGCTGCTGCCTCTACCGCAAGTACTTAAAGCGCCGCGGTCCCACCCTCGACGAGTCCCTCCGCCCCCTGCCGGGGATCGGGCTCTCGGTCGATCCCGCGTCCTGCGACGGATGCGGGCGCTGCGCCGAGTCCTGCTTCGTGGCCGCCATCTCGATGGAGGGCGGCGCGGCGAGGATCGGCGAGGCCTGCAAGGCCTGCGGCCGCTGCGTCGGCCGCTGCCCGAAGGGGGCGATCTCGATCCGCTACGACGAGGAGGACGCGCTCTTCGAGCGGCTCATGGCCCGCGTGGACGGGGTCGCGGACATCCGGGGGCGGGGCCATGTCTAGGCGGCCCGAGCTCTGGCTCCCGGTCCTGGCCAAGCTCTGGCCGGCCACCTGGAAGGGGGCGCGCCTCGTGCACCGCCTTGCGAGGGTGCCCCTCCTGGGCGGGCTCGCGCGGCGCGTCGCCCTGCCGATGTTCTCCAGCGAGAACCTGAACGTCAGCTACGTCCCCATCGGCGAGGCCGCGAGCGGGGGCGGCAGCTCCCTCCTCACCCGCGAGATCGTGGCCAGCCTCGTCCGCGCCTCCTCGCACCGCGTGATCATCGGGAAGTGCACCTGCCGCGACGCCAAGGGCTGCGCGAACCACCCCGCCGACTACGGCTGCATCCAGCTCGGCGAGGGCACGAGGCAGATCGACCCGCGCATCGCCCGCCACGTGAGCGTCGAGGAATGCCTCGAGCACCTCGACCGGGCCGTCGCCGAGGGCCTCATCCCCATGGTCGGGCGGGTGCGCATCGACGACCTCCTCTGGGGGGTGAAGCCCGAGGGGCGGCTCCTGGCGGTCTGCCTCTGCTGCCGCTGCTGCTGCACCATCATGAACTCGGGGAAGTACTGGCCCAAAGAGGCCGCGGACTCGATCCACCGCCTCGCGGGGCTCCGCGTCGTCCACGAGCCGGCGCTCTGCTCGGGCTGCGGAGCCTGCGCGGCCGAGTGCTTCATGAAGGCTATCGCGAATACCGAGGCGGGGCCCTGCATCGACGAGTCCCGCTGCAAGGGCTGCGGCCGCTGCGTGGCGCTCTGCCCGAAGGGAGCGCTCAAGGCGGTCTGCGAGGACCCGGAGGCCGCGGCGGCCGAGCTCGTCGAGCGGGTGCGGGGCCTGGCCAGGGTCGATTGAGGGTACGACTTTCGGAAAGGATCGGACATGGACTACGAGCGGCTCTTCTCTCCCCTGGCGATCGGGAAGGCGACCATCAAGAACCGGGTCGTGCTGTCGCCGATGCTCCTGGGCTTCGGGCGCTTCGACGGGAGGGCGACCGAGCGCATGCTGGACTACTACGAGGCCCGGGCGGCCGGCGGCGCGGGCCTCGTGATCACGGAGATCGCCCGGGTCAACGACCTCCACGGGGCCGGGGCCTTCGCCCAGCTCGGGGCCTCGCGGGACTACCAGGTCGAGGGCCTGGCCGAGCTGGCCCGGCGGGTGCAGCGGCACGGGGCCAAGCTCTTCGTCCAGCTCCACCACCCGGGGCGGCAGAACGTCGGCCTCCTCGTGGGGAGCCTCCCTTTGACCATCGCCCTGGACCGGCGCTTCAAGGGCTTCGCCCCGATGCTCTATCGGCACATCGGCCTGGGCAAGAAGCTCCTCGAGCGGAACCTCGTGCCCGCCTCGGTCTGCCCCTCCAAGGTCGAGCCGAGCTACTTCTCCGGCGGGCGGGTGCGGGCCCTGCGGCGAGGCGAGATCGAGGGCCTCGTGCGGGACTTCGTCGCGGCTGCGGCGCGGGTCCGGCGGGCGGGCTGCGACGGGATCGAGCTCCACGGGAGCCACGGCTACCTCATCCAGCAGTTCCTCAGCCCCCACACGAACCGCCGCAGCGACGAGTACGGGGGCAGCTTCGAGAAGCGGATGCGCTTCGTGTCCGAGATCGTCCACGGCATCCGCCGCGAGTGCGGGGACTTCCCCCTCGTGGTCCGCATGAGCGCGGACGAGTGCTACGACCGGATCGGCCGGCCCGGGGTCGGCTACGGCCTCGAGGAGGGGCTCAGGATCGCGCGGGCCCTCGAGGCCCTCGGCGTCGACGCCCTCGACGTCTCCTCGGCCTCCTACGACGCCTTCAACTACTGGCTCGAGCCCACTTCCTTCGAGTGCGGCTGGAGGAGCCACCTGGCCGAGGCGGTGAAGGCCGCGGTTTCCATCCCGGTCATCGCGGCGAACCTGATCCGCAGCCCCGAGCAGGCCGAGCGCCAGCTCGCCGAGGGGATCCAGGACTTCGTCTCCCTGGGGCGGCCCCACATCGCGGACCCCGAGTGGGCGAACAAGGCGCGCGAGGGCAGGGCCGCGGAGATCAAGCGCTGCTGCTGCTGCCTCGCCTGCATCGAGAGCATGGAGGAGAACGCCTGGTCGGGCGGCCACGCCCGCTGCTCGGTCAACCCGGGCCTCGGCCACGAAGGCGAGGGCGAGCTCCCGCGCGACGGGGCGGGGCGGAGGGTCGTCGTCGTCGGGGCCGGCATCGCGGGCCTCGCCTGCGCCGAGCTCCTGGGCCGCCGCGGCTTTTCGCTCCTCGTCCTCGAGTCAGGCGAGGAGGCCGGAGGCCAGCTCCTCCTCGCGGCGGCGCCCCCGCGCAAGGGGAAGATGCGCTGGGTGGTCGAGGACGCCCGGAGCGCGGCCCTCCGCGCGGGGGCCGAGCTCAGGCTCGGCCGCCCCGCGACCAAGGAGGGCATCCTGGCCCTCGAGCCCTACGCGGTCCTCGTCGCGACGGGGGGCGAGGCGATTAGGCCCCGCTCCATCCCGGGCGTCTCGGGGCCGAATGTCTTCACGACGACCGAGCTCCTCTCCGGGGCGACGAAGCTCAAGGGCAAGAAGGTGGCCCTCGTGGGCTCGGGCATGACGGGCCTCGAGACGGCGGAGCTCCTGGTCGAGGGCGGGAACTCGGTGACCGTCGTGGAGATGGCCTCGAGCCTCGCCCCCGGCGCCTGGTTCCAGCACCGGGACGACGCCCTGCCCCGGCTGCGCTCGGCCGGGACGGATTTCCTCCTCGGGCGGAAGCTCGTAGCCGTCGAGGGCGAGGGGATCCTGGTCGAGGAGGTCGCGGGCGGGAGGCGGAGCAAGCTGGCCTGCGACGCCGTGGTCCTCTCCCTCGGCGTCCGCCCCGAGAACGCCCTGTACAAAGAGCTCGCGGGGCTCCTGCCCCGGGTCTACGCGTTAGGCGACGCAGTGTCGCCGGGGCGCATCGCCGACGCGACGGCCGCGGCCTACCGGGCGGCGGCCGAGCTCCCCGGCTGAGGCCCCTCCTCAGGCCTCCCCGGCCGCGCCCCGGCCGAGCTCCCCGAGCGAGGCGGCCGCGGCCAGGGCGGCGGCGCGGCCCCGGAGGAAGCGCCTCGTGATGATGAAGAAGTGCCGGCCCTGCACGGCGTAGGTTATGAAGGACTCGACGAGGCCGGGGCTGATGCGGAGCGCCTTCCAGACGTAGCGGAAGTACTCGGCCCCGTAGCGGGAGCAGCCCTGGATCACGAGGGAGCGGACGAGGTACAGGAGGTTGCGCGGGGTGACGGTCCGCCCCGCCCCGGGCCTCGGCCGGCGGCGCCAGTCCGGGAAGCGCCGGAGGAGCTCGAGGCAGCGGTCGAAGTAGGCGCGGGGCCGGTAGATCTCGCCGAGGACGCGGAAGTAGCCCTCGAGGAGGCCCTTCTCCGGCAGGACGGTCCGGAAGTTGAACGAGGCGGAGTGGGTGTTGTCCCCGCTCGAGCGCGAGAGGAGCCTGCCCTCGCGCTCGAGGCGGTCGCGGAGGGCCGTCCGGGGCAAGGCGGTCAGCAGGCCCACCATGGCCACCGGCACCGCGAGCTCCGTGACGAAGCGGATCTGCGCCTCGCAGATCCCGGGCGGGTCCGCGTCGAAGCCGACGATGAAGCCGCCGGTCACCTCGATGCCCTTGCGCTGGATGGCCTCGACGGCCTTCGCTGGATCGAGCCTGAGGTTCTGGCCCTTGTTCGCGCACTCGAGGGAGCCGGCGTCGGGGGTCTCGAGGCCGAGGAAGACCATGGTGAAGTTGGCCGCCACCATGAGGTCGAGGAGCTCCTCGTCGCGGCCGAGGTCGACGCTGGCCTCCGTGGAGAGCCGGAAGGGATAGCCGCGCTCGGCCTGCCAGGGCCCGAGGGCCCGGAGGAGCTCCTTCACCCGCGCCTTGTTCCCGATGAAGTTGTCGTCGACGACGAAGACGTTCCCCCGGAAGCCGGTCTCCAGGATGGCCTGGAGCTCGCGGAGGAAGCGCTCGGGGCTCTTGGTCCGGGGCACCCGGCCGAAGAGGGTCACGATGTCGCAGAACTCGCAGTTGAAGGGGCAGCCGCGCGAGAACTGCACGGGCAGGTTCGCGTAGCGGGAGGGATCGACGAGGTCGAAGCGGGGCAGGGGCCCCGAGTCGAGGGCGGGCTTGGCCTCGTCCGAGTAGACGCGCTCCGCCCGCCCGGCCTTCCAGTCCGCGAGGAAGCGGGGGAGGGTGACCTCGCCCTCGTCGAGCACGAGGTAGTCGGCCTCGCCCATCTCCTCGGGGCAGGCGGTCGGGTAGGGCCCCCCGACCGCGATGGGCACGCCAGCCGCTCGGCAGCGCCGGAGGACCTCGAAGAAGGAGTCCTTCTGCACCAGCATGGCGGAGACCATCGCGAGGCCGGCCCCGGCGAGGTCGCGGTTTCTGAGTCGCCTAACGTTCATGTCGACGAGTACCGTCTCGTACTCGCCTTCCGGCAGGTAGCCGGCGATCGTCAGGAGCCCCAGGGGCGGCATGAGCCCCTTCTTGCCGATCAGGCTGATCGCGTGCTTCATGCTCCAGTAGGTGGCGGGGATCTTCGGATAGACGAGGAGTATTTTCTTCCGTTCCATGTCGGGGCGTTCCTTTCCCGGGCGATGCTTGTTGTTCTTTCGAAGGGTTGGACACGCGCGGGAGCGGGAGGTTTTAAATATAAGAAAATAACTTCCGCTCTTCGCCCCCGCGCTTGGCACGGTACTCCCCGAGGTCGGCCCCGGGCCGGGCCGCCTCCGGCGCCCCTCGGGCGAGGGCAGGCGGGCGGAGCTGGCCAGGCGCGGCGCCGTGGGCTATGCTAGCGCCAGGCCGGCTTTCGGCGAGGTGGACCATGGCGCACCGGACCCTCAGATCGAGCTACGCCCGCCTGGCGGAGCGGCTCAACCGCTTCCCCCAGGGAGCGCCTCCTTCCGATCTCCTCTTCGCGATCCTGAAGATGCTCTTCAGCGAGAAGGAGGCCGGGCTGGTCTCCCTCCTGCCGATCAAGAGCTTCGACGCCGAGACCGCGGCCCGGGCCTGGAAGGTCCCGCCGGCGGAGGCGCGGCGGCTCCTCGAGGAGCTGGCGAGCCGAGCCATCCTCCTCGACGTCGAGCGCGAGGGCCGCTCGATCTACAGCCTGCCCCCGCCGATGGCGGGCTTCTTCGAGTTCTCGATGATGCGGATCAGGCCGGAGCTCGACCAGAAGGCCCTGGCCGAGCTCTTCTACCGCTACCTCAACGTCGAGGAGGACTTCATCAAGGCCCTCTTCACCGAGGGCAGGACCCAGCTCGGCCGGGCCTTCGTCCAGGAGCCGGCCCTCCCCTCCGACGAGGCCCTCCTGGTCCTCGACTACGAGCGGGCGAGCGAGGTCGTCGCGACCGCCACCTGCATCGGCGTGGGCATGTGCTACTGCCGGCACAAGATGCTCCACCTCGGGCGGGCCTGCGACGCGCCGATGGAGATCTGCATGACCTTCAACGCCTCGGCCGAGTCGCTCACCAAGCACGGCCACGCGCGGGCCATCGGCGCGGCCGAGTGCATGGCCCTCCTCGACCTGGCCTACGAGCGCGGCCTGGTCCAGTTCGGCGAGAACGTCCAGCGCGGCGTCAACTTCATCTGCAACTGCTGCGGCTGCTGCTGCGAGGCCCTCATCGCCCAGCGCCGCTTCGCCTCCCTCCACCCGATCCACACGACCAACTTCATGCCCCGGGTCGAGGAGGCGGCCTGCTCCGGCTGCGGCGCCTGCGTCTCGGCCTGCCCGATCGAGGCGATGTCCCTCGTCTCGGCCAACGATCCCCATGCCCCGCTCCGGCGCAGGGCCAAGGTCGACGAGTCGATCTGCCTGGGCTGCGGCGTCTGCGTCCGGGCCTGCCGGAGGGGCGGCCTCTCGCTGCGGCCGCGGCCCGCGCGCGTCGTGACGCCGGTCAGCTCGGCGCACCGCGCCGTGCTCATGGCCATCGAGCGGGGCAAGCTCCAGGACCTCGTCTTCGACAATCGGGCCCTGGCGAGCCACCGAGCCATGGCCGCCATCCTCGGAGTCGTCCTGCGCCTCCCCCCCGCCCAGCGGCTCCTGGCGAGCGAGCAGCTCCGGAGCAGGTACCTCGTCGCCCTCCTCTCCCGGCTCGGGCTCTAGCCTCGGCCGCGGATCTCTCGCCCCCGCCGGCTCGAATTCGCTCCTGACCTATTTTGTGCAAACCACTATCCAACATGTTGACTAATACCCTACAAGTTGTATATACTCCATGTTGACTAAGGGGTGACTATGTCTTTGAGCTATGCCCTCCTCGGCCTGCTGAGCGGGGACAGACCCATGAACGGCTACGCGATCAAGGCCCTCTTCGACGAGGCGATCAGCCACGTCTGGCAGGCCAAGCTCAGCCAGATCTACCGCGAGCTCGACGCCCTGGAGGCCAAGGGGCTCCTGGTCTCCTCGATCGAGGAACAGCGCGACCGGCCGAGCAAGCGGCTCTACCGGGCCACCGAGGAAGGGAAGAAGGCCTTCCTCGACTGGCTGGGGTCTGTCCCCGAGTCCTACGCCTCCCCCAAGCGGGACGAGTTCATGCTCAGGCTCTTCTTCGGCTCGCTGGCGGGGCCGGAGCTGGTGGCCCGGGAGTTCCGGGGCTTCCTCGGGCATATGCGGGAGCACCGGGCCTCGTTCGAGAACCTGCATTCCCACCTGGCCGAGCGCTTCCCCGGGGATCCTGCCATGGAGCGGGCCGATCGGATCTGCCGCGAGGACCGCTACTGCGAGTTCATCCGGCGGCGGGCCGTCCTCCTGGCCGAGGCCAGCATCGCCTGGGCCGAGGAATGCCTCGCCGAGCTCGAGGCCGAGGGTGATGGGCGGGCCTAGGCGGCCGCCCGCGACGCAGCGCGACTCGTCGTTCGCGGGAGGGCGCCCGTAGGGGCCCGACCCGATGAAGCGATTTTCCTTGCACGGAGGTGTCGGATGAAGACGGTGATCTACTACTACACGGCGACGGGCAACAGCCTCGCCCTGGCCCGCGAGCTCGCTCGGGGCCTGGGGGACGCGAGCGTGGTCCCCATGGGTAAGGCGCGCGGCGCGGCGGTCAAGCCGGCCGCCGAGCGGGTCGGCCTCGTGTTCCCGATCTACGCCTGGGGCGCCCCGCGGACGGTCGAGGAGTTCGCGGCCTCCCTCGATCCCTCGGGCATCTCCTACGCCTTCGCGATCGCGAGCTGCGGGGGCACGGCCGCGGGGACCCTGCCCCGGCTCCGGAGGATCCTCCGCTCCAAGGGCGGAGAGCTCCACGCGGGCTTCGTGGTCCGTTCGCCCGGCTATCTCGTTTCCGATCCTGAATCCAAAGCCGCGAAGCTGATCGAGCTGGTGCGCCGGCATTCCGGGCCCCTCCCGGGCACGGAGGCCGAGCGCCTTCCGGGTATCCTCGCGGCGGTCGCCGCCTGCCGCAGCTCGAAGCCGGAGCGGGGGGCCTTCCTCGGGACGGCCCTGGGCGACTTCTTCCACGGGATGGCCGCCAAGCAGTTCCCCGCCATGGACTCGGGCTACGAGGTCTCCTCGGCCTGCACCGGCTGCGGGACCTGCGTCCGGGTCTGTCCCCGGGCCAACGTGGCCCTCGCGGAGGGCAGGCCCTCCTGGAAGCACGACTGCGACAACTGCGGGGCCTGCGCCACCTGGTGCCCGAGCAGGGCCATCTCCCAGGCCGGAGGCCTCGCGCCCACGGGCAAGCACCGGGCCGAGGTGCGGCTCGAGGACATGCTCCTGCGCTGAGCGCCCGCCGGGGCCGGCCGCGGCGGCGGATACGCGCGGCCCGGCCGGCCCGGCATGCTATGATGGCCCCATGGTACAGCCGCGCGCCGCGGGGAGGGGCCGCTCCCTGGCCGAGCTCCTCGCGGCCCAGAGCTCCGCGCTCCGGCGGAAGCCCGCCTTCGCCGAGCTCGAGCGGCTCCTCGCGGGCTCGGCCGCCCTCCGCCGGGCCAGGCTCCCTCCCGTCGCCTGCCGCCTCCTCGACGAGCCCCGGCTCGAGCCCCGCTTCCTCGGCGACTTCCTCGCCACCTACCGCCTGCCCGAGAGCCCCTTCTTCGCGATCTTCCTGGGGCTCAAGCGGGGGCGCCGGGCCGAGCTGGACCGGGCACGCGTTAGGCGAAAGAGCCAGATCGAGGGGATCGCCGCGGCCTATCCGGACTGGGTGCGCGGCTGCTTCGCCTTCCTCAAGGGGGCCGAGTCCGCGCGCAATCCCGGGACGCCGCTCTGGGCGAAGGCGGTCTTCCCGCGGAGCAAGAAGCGCGCGGCCGAGCTGGCCCGCTTCGGCCCCGAGGAGTGGCTTGCGTATCTGTTCGAGAAGATCGAACTCCTCCGCGGCGGCTATCGGCGGATAGCCCTTCCTCCCGCCGGCCTCCTCCTCGACTGCGCCCTCCTCGGCCTGGCCCCGCCGCGGCAGGGGAGGGTCCCGGCCGAGGCCGCGGTCCGGTCGGCCTTCCGCCTGAGGAGCCGCTCGGCGCACCCGGACGGGGGCGGGGAGCCGGGGGCCTTCCGGGCCCTCGTCGCGGCGCGGGACCGGCTCCTCGAAGGCGGCCGGCGCGGGGCGGCGGCCGCCTTCGGAAGGGCCCCTAGTAGCCCAGGCTCTCGCCCACGACGAGGACGGTGAAGTCGGAGAGGGAGGGGCGGCGGCGGAGGATCTGGTAGACGCGGCAGATGCGGGTATCGCCCTGGCAGTCCTCGCACTGGCCCGACTTGACGCAGGGATTGGGCCGGTCGAGGCGCTTGTTGTTGAGGGGGGCCGCGCGGGTCTCGATCCGGGCCAGGGCCTCGTCGATGTCCCGCACTATCTTGTTGGCCCCGACCACGACGACGGTCTTCTTGGGGCCGAAGGTGAGGGCCGCGACGCGGTTGCCGTTCCCGTCGACGTTGACGATGTCCCCGTCCAGGGTCACCGCGTTCGAGCCGGCGACGAAGAGGTCGCAGCTGAGCTGGGCGCGCATGACGGCGAGCTTGGCCTCCTTGTCGAGGCCGGGGGCGTTGTGGTCGAGGAGCTGGGCGCCGAGGGCGGCGACCCGCTCGGCCAGGCCGAGGGCCTTGACCGTCATGGAGCCGCCGAAGCCGACCTTCATGCCGGGCTTGATCAGGGAGGCGAGCTTGGCCAGGGCCTCGGCCCCCGTGGGGAGGTAGACGGCCTCGAAGCCGTTCTTCTTGAGGGCCTCGCAGGCCGCCCTGCCCAGGGTCTCGTACTGCCACTGCTCGGTCGGGTTCATCGCGTCTCCTTTACGGGAGTTATTCCCAGGCCGATGATACGCGCGGGCCCCGGGCCTGTAAAGCCTCAGCGCCGCTTCGGGATGGCGGCCTCGCGGAGGAGCTTCCCGTCCCTGTCCACGAAGGCGAGGCGGAGGCCCTCGGCCGAGGCGAGGAGGTCGAGGCGGCCGAAGGTCCCGGCCGGGGCCCGCCATACCGAGGCGGGCGAGGCGTAGGCCGGCTCGGGATCGGGCTTCCCGCCCATGCCCCCCACGACGGCGTAGGTAACGCCGTTCTTCTCGAGGAGCTCCAGGTAGTGGTTGTGGCCGGAGATATGGAGGGCGACCTTGTTGCGCTCGAGGATGGGCGAGAGGGCCGCGATGACGCCGGGATCGTCGCGCCACCACAGGCCCGTCTCCTCGTCGACGTAGCCCGAGGAGTAGGCGAAGCAGTGGGAGAGGACGACGGCCTCGACGCCCGGCGGCAGGGCGGCGAGGGAGGAGTCGAGCCAGGCGCGCTGCGCGCGGCCGAAGCTCTCCTCGCGCCACAGGAGGTTGACGACGAAGAGGCGGACAGGGCCCGCGTCGATCGAGTAGTAGAGGGGGGAGCCGGTGCCGCTCCGCGAGCGGTCGGGGAAGAAGAAGCGCTCGAAGTGGGCCTGCCCGTCGATGACCGAGTCGTGGTTGCCCATGAGGGGCCGGATCGGCAGGCCGCCGAGGACCGAGGCGTAGGCCTCGGCCGCCTCGCGCCAGGGGCCCTCGTACATGCCCTGCTCGACCTGGTCGCCCAGGGGGAAGAATGCGTCGGGGCGGAGGTCGGCGACCGAGCGGAGGACGGCCAGGCGGGCCCCGGGGTTCGCGGTATCGACGCCCCAGTGGGGATCGGAGGAGAAGGAGAGGAGGACCGAGCCGCCGCGCCGGGGATCGGGCGCGATGCCCGAAACCGGGTCGACGAGGTTGAGCTTCGGCGGCGGCCCGCTCATCTGCCGGGCGATCGAGGCCAGCCCGATCCAGAGGGCCGCGGCGCCGGCGAGGACGAGGAGGCCGAGGGCGGCCGTCGCCGCCCCGAGGGCCCGCTCGAGCCTGCCGGGCGCCGCGCCGGCGCCGCCCGGGGCGCGCCGGGAGCGTGAGCGCGCGAGGAGCCAGGCCAGGGCGAGGGCCGCGGGGGCGGCGAAGGCGGCCATGATGGCGTTCAGCCTCCCGCGCCAGATAGTCCACTGGTACAGGCCGACCGTGCCCTCCCGCGTGAAGAGCCAGGCCACGCAGGCGGCGCCGGCGAGGGTGGCCGCGGCCGCCGCGGCGAGGGGGAGCTTCCTGGCGATAGCCTTCACGTTCTTCTCCTTCGGGCGCGGGGCGCCCCTAGTCGAGCACTGAGGCGGGGGCCTCCTCGGGGGCCCGCCGCGTGGCGATCTTGCCGTCCGGGGCCAGGTCGAGCACGGGCACGTCGTCGTAGCGCCCCGCGTTGTTCCAGAAGGTCATGCCGAGGTTGGTCGCGTCGCGGACGCCCTCGACCTCGCGCCTGACGTAGTCGAGGTCGTAGTAGCTCCGGTCGTAGCTCACGTTGAGGTAGAAGGCCTGGACGTAGGGCCGCACGGCGACCTTCTTTCGGGCGATGTAGGTCGTGCGCAGGGTCCCCAGGCGGTAGATGCGGTAGGGCCGGAGCTCGGCCGGCGCCTGGGCGAGGAAGGTCTGCTCGAAGTGCGAGGGGTAGAGCATGGGGCAGATCACGTCGACGTACTTGGCCATGAGCTCGACGTCCTGGCCCGTCCGCACGCCGGAGCGGTACCAGCCGTTGGCCCCGTAGATGTCGACGCTCACCGGGGCCCGCACGTTCTCGCGGGCGAAGCGGAGGAAGGAGGCGATGGCGCTCTCCTTGTCCATGCCCTTGTCGCGCCAGCGATACGTTATGCGATCGACGTTCTCCCCGTCGGTGGGGAAGCGGATGTAGTCGAACTGGACCTCGTCGAAGCCGCGGGAGACGATCTCGTTCGCGATGGCGACGTTGTAGGCCCAGACCTCCTCGCAGTAGGGGTCGACCCAGTACTCCTTGATGTACTCGCGGACCAGGGCCGGGGCGGCGGCGCCGGGGGCCGCGCCCGGGGCGGCGGGCGAGCCGGCCTGGGGGGCCGCGGCGGCGGGCGGCGCCTTGACGAGGTTGTAGCCGCGCCAGGGGGCCTTGGCCTCCGCGTCCCAGGCCGCCCACTTCCCGCCGCCGTGGGCGTAGGCCACCTCGTCCTTGAACACGGGGATGCGGGCGACGAGCCAGCGGCCCTTGGCCTTCCAGGCGGCGACGAAGGACTCGACCTCGAGGGGGCTCGTCACCTTGCCGACGGCGCGGAGGGCCGGGTCGCGGGGCTCGAAGCGGAGGCGGCCGAAGTCGTCCTTGAGGTCGACGACGACGGAGTCGAGGCGGCGCGAGTCCATGAGCTTGTCGTACTTGTCCCGCGAGGCCGCGTGGACGACGAAGCCCGTGGCGAGGTAGAGGCCGTTCTTGTTCTCCGCCGCGGCGCGGTAGGGCTTGCGGTCGACGAAGGAGACGAGCCAGAGCTCGGAGAGGCCTGCCTGCCTCCCGCCCTCGTCCCAGGAGAGGCAGCAGAGCTGGGAGCGGCTCTGGGCCCCCGCGGCGGCGGCGAGGGCCGCCATGGCCGGGCCGTCGCGCTCGGGCGGGCCGTCGCCCTCGAGCCTCAGGATCTCGCCCTCGGAGACGAAGCGGACGGACGCGGGGCCGATGACGTCGATGGACTCGACGCAGCCGAAGTCCCCCGCGCCCGCGAAGGCGGCGAGGAAGGACGCGGAGGCCGGGTCCCAGCGGTAGAGCCGGGGCAGGAAGCTGTTGGAGGCCCAGAGGGAGGTCGAGCCGCCGGGGGCTCCCGCGGCGAGGACGGCGTCGGCCAGCTCCTCGACGCTCGTCGTGCCCTCGATGGTCGCGAGGCCGGCCTCGACGGGGACCCAGGCCTTGGACCTGCCCTCCAGGGGGCGGGAGAAGAGGCCTTTGATGGGATGGGAGGCCCAGACCCTCCGCTCCCCGGCCGGGGAGCCGGCGGGGGAGGGCGCGGCCCCGACGGCGACGGCCTTGAGGCCGGTGGTCGGGCTCGGGTTGCCCAGGCTCGCCCAGCTCAGGCCCCCGTCGCGCGTGAGGTAGACCGCGTCCTTGGTGCAGGTGACGAGGGTGGCGGGATCCTGGGGGTCGACCTCGAGGTCCTTGAGGTCCATCACCTCGGTGAGGAAGCTCTTCCTGCCCTCGGCGTAGCGCTTGTAGGTCTTCACCGGGAGGCCGGCCGAGCGCTCCTCGAAGACGCCGAGGTCGGCGCTGCGGACGATGCCCCGCGAGGTGAGGAGGAACCAGGCGGCCTCCGGACCGGAGCCCGCGCGGACTATCTTGCGGACCTCCCCGTCGAGCCACAGGGGGGTCGCGGCCCCCGAGGCCTCGATGCGGTACAGGCCCGTGTCGAAGCCGGCGAGGAGGCCGGCCGGCGCGCGGAAGGGCGAGGCGCCCCGCGTCCCGGATTGGGCGGCGCCCGAGGCGGCCAGGACGGGGATGGCCAGGGCGGGGATGGCTATGGCCGCGGCAATGGCCGCGACCGCTGCGATGCGAAGTTTCATGTCCTCTCCCTGTTCGGGTCTCGCTGCCTATAGTATCGGCGGCTCCTGCCTTTGGTAAGACATCGAGGCGACGCGGGCCTCGTCGGCGGCCCTCGCCGCCCGGAAGAGCCGGGCCAGGGCCGCCCAGCCCGCCGCCAGGAGGGGGAGGACGAGGAGGGAGGCCAGGCTCTCGGTCATGAGCAGGAGGTCGTAGAGTCCGTGGAGGAGGATGGCCCAGGCCAGTCCCGCGATCCAGGCCCGGCCCCGGCCCGGCTCGAGCTTGGACAGGCCCAGGTAGTAGCCCATGACGCCGGAGAAGACCGCATGCCCCGGCACCGCGGTGAAGGCGCGGACGAAGAGGACGCGCAGGTCGCGGTAGCCGTACAGGAAGTTCTCGACGAAGGCGAAGCCGAGGCTCACGCAGATCGCGTAGACGATGCCGTCGGCCACCTCGTCGAACTCGGCGCGGCGGTAGAGGTAGCGGCGGAGGAAGTAGAGCTTCACCCCTTCCTCGATCAGGGCGGCGACGCAGAAGGACTCGAAGAGGATGCCGGCGAAGCCCGAGGGGGCGGGGACGAGGCGCTCGGCCCCCAGCTCGAGGGCGGCGGCGGGCAGGACCGCGAGGAAGCCGTAGAGGACGCTCTTGCCGATGAGGCCCACGGGCTCGGGCCGCGCGCGGTCGAGCTTGACGAAGTGGGCGATGAGGAGGAGTGCGGGCAGGGCGGCCGCGGCGAGGGAGAGGAGGAGGTAGGACATCGGGCCGGAGTATAGCGCGCCCCCCGCGGCGGCGGGAAGGCCGGAGCGCCTTCCCCCGGGGCCCGAGACCGGCTATCCTGTCCCGGTGAACGAGGAGGCCGCCATGGAATTCTTCGAGGCGCTGAGGTCGAGGCGGAGCGTCCGCGCCTACGAGGGGCGGACGGTGGAGGAGGAGAAGCTCGCCTCCCTCCTCGAGGCCGCGCGGCTCGCGCCGACGGCCCACGATAACCAGCCCTTCCGCCTCTTCGTCCTGGGCACCGAGGGCCGGCGGGAGGAGCTCGCCCGGGTCTGCAAGCCGGCCTGGTTCTCCGAGGCCCCCCTCCTCTTGGCCGTCTGCTCCGTGGCCTCCGAGGCCTGGGTCCGCAAGGACGGCCGGAGCTACGCCTGGGTCGACGCGGCCATCGTCATGGACCACCTGGTCCTGGCGGCGACGGCCCTCGGCCTGGGGACCTGCTGGGTCGGAGCCTTCAACGCCGCCGAGGCTGCCTCCCTCCTCGGCCTCGAGGCGGGCTGGGAGCCCGTCGCCTTCAGCCCCCTGGGCTACCCGCGGGAGTTCCCCGATCCCCGTCCCCGACGGCCCCTCGCCGAGCTCGTCATCCGGCGCTGAGGGGGCCGCGGGCCGAGCCGACCCCGCCGGCCGCGATCCGCCCGTAGAGCCTCGACAGCTCGCGCAGCTCCGCGGCGAGCTCGGGCGAGAAGGCCCCCTCGGCCATGCGCCAGGCCCAGTTGCCCCCGAGGGTCGAGGGCCTGTTCATGCGGGCCTCGGCCCCGAGGCCGAGGAGGTCCTGCATCGGGGCCAGGGCCCAGGCCGCGACCGACTTCCAGGCCTCGCGGAGCAGGGCGCGGGGGAGGTCGGCGGGGCGCTGGCCGAGGTAGGCCTCGAGGTAGGCAAGCTCCTCCGCGCTCGCCTGGGCCAGCCAGCCGGCGAGGGTGTCGTTGTCGTGGGTCCCCGTGTAGACGACGCAGCGCGGGACGTAGTTGTGGGGGAGGAATGCGTTGGCCGGGTCGAAGGCCGTCCCGCTCTCCCCCGCGTCGAAGGCGAACTGGAGTATCCGCATGCCGGGCAGGCCCAAGCCGTCGCGCAGCTCGCGGACCTCCTCGGTGATGAAGCCGAGGTCCTCGGCGATGATCGGCAGGCCGGGGCCGAGGGCCACCTCGACCGCGGCGAAGAGCTCGGCCCCGGGGGCCCGCTTCCAGGCGCCGCGGCGGGCGGTCCTCTCGCCGGCCGGCACGGACCAGGAAGCCTCGAAGCCGCGGAAGTGGTCGATCCGCAGGACGTCGAAGCGCCGCAGCGCGTCGGCGAGCCGGCTCGTCCACCAGGCGAAGCCCTCGCGCCTATGCGCCTCCCAGTCGTAGAGGGGATTGCCCCAGAGCTGGCCATCCTCGCTGAAGTAGTCGGGCGGCACGCCGGAGACCTCGAGGGGGCGGCCGCGCTCGTCGAGCCTGAAGAGCTCCCGGCGCGCCCAGGCCTCGGCCGAGTCCTGGGCGACGAAGATGGGGAGGTCGCCGACGATCGCGATCCCGGCCCGGGCGGCCCGGGCGCGCAGGGCCGCCCACTGCTCGGAGAAGAGGAACTGGAGTGCCTCGTAGCGGGCGACCGGCTCGGCCAGGCGCTCGGCCTCGGCGGCCAGGGCGGGGCCCTCGCGGAGGGCGAGGGGCTCGGGCCAGTAATTGTTCCACAGGGCGCCCTTCCAGCCCTCGGCGGCGGCCTTCGCGTCGTACTCGTCCTTGATCGCGCGGAAGAGGGCGTAGTCCGGGAGCCAGGCCGCCTCGGCCCGGCGGAAGGCCTCGAAGGCGGCGCGTCGCTCGCCCGAGAGGCCCGCGAGGAAGCGCCGGGCCGCCCGGGCGAGGAGGGGCCGCTTCCAGGCGAGCAGGGCCCCGTAGTCGACCCTGCCTCGGGGCAGGGCCCGAGCCGGCTCGAGATCCGTCCCCAGGACCAGGCCCTCGCGCTCGAGCAGCTCGGGACTTAGCAGCAACTCGTTGCCCGCGAAGGAGGAGAGGGGGGCGTAGGGGGAGTCGCCGTAGCCCGTGGGACCGAGGGGGAGGAGCTGCCAGAGACCCTGGCCAGCCTCGGCGAGGCGCTCGACGAAGGCCCAGGCCGCGGGGCCGATATCCCCGATGCCGTAGGCTCCGGGGAGGGAGCTGGGATGGAGGAGGATGCCCGAGGAGCGGTTCATGCGCATGGCTTGGCCTCCTGGCGATACGAAGAGTATCGTTCATGGTAAACCGGTTTAGCAACCGCTGCATCAAGCCCGTATACCGTTGCGCTTTTTTGCCGCCGGGTCCACAATGGATGGGTACGATCGTCCCACCAGGAGGCTGAGATGAAAAGCTGGAATCGAATCGCAATCCTGCTCCTCGCCGCGCTCGTCGCCCTGCCCGCGGCCTTCGGAGCCCCGAAAGAGTACAACCTGACCATCCTGTCGACCAACGACACCCACGGCCAGCCCCTCCCCTTCGCCTTCTCCGGCGCCGTCATCCCCGGCGGCACCGTCTGGAATTCCCCCGTCGCCGGCGGCCTCGCCGCCCGAAAGACCTACGTCGACAAGGTCCGCGCCGAGAATCCCAACCTCCTCGTCCTCGACGGCGGCGACGTGAACACCGGCCACATCCTGTCGAACCTCTTCCAGGCCAAGCCCGACTTCCTCGGCATGAACCTCGTCGGCTATAACGCCATGGCGGCCGGCAACCACGAGTTCGACATCTCCCAGGCCGTCATGCAGGAGCGCCGCAAGGACGCGGCCTTCCCCATCCTCAGCGCCAACATCTACGTCAAGGCCACGGGCAAGCGCCTCCTCGAGCCCTACGCGGTCGTCAAGCTCCCCAACAAGCAGAAGGTCGCCATCGTCGGCCTCACCACGCTCGAGACCCCGACCGCGGTCATGCCCGCGAACGTCGCCGACCTCGAGTTCCGCGCCCCCGCCGCCGAGCTCCAGGGCCTCATGAAGGAGCTGCGCAAGAAGGCCGACCTCGTCGTCGTCCTGAGCCACATGGGCCTTCCCGAGGACGAGAAGCTCGCCCAGGCCGTCACGGGCATCGACCTCATCATCGGCGGCCACTCCCACACCTACATGGAGGCCGTCGAGATGGTGAACGGCGTCCCCATCTTCCAGGCCTTCACCGGCGGCGCCTTCGTCGGCCGCGTCGACCTCAAGGTCGTCAAGGGCAAGGTCGCCGAGGCCAAGGGCCAGGCCGTGCCCATCAACCTCGCCGTCGAGCTCAAGGAGGGCATGACCGCCGCGGGGACGGTCAAGGAGATCAAGGGCAAGAAGTACGACTTCAAGGCCGGCTACCTCGAGCCCGATCCCGCCGTCGAGGCCATGCTCAAGCCCTTCGTCGACCAGCTCGCCAAGGAGATGGACGCCGTCATAGCCCAGTCCGCCGGCGAATTCCTCCACAGCGTCAATGGCCTGAACAACTACCCCCGCCGCGACGACATCCCCCTGGCCAACATGCTCTGCGACGCCATGCGCGAGGCCACGAGCGCCAAGATCGGCAAGCAGGTCGACATCTTCATGCAGAACGGCGGCGGTATCCGCGCCCCCATCGCGGCGGGCCCCGTCACCAAGAAGACGATCTACACGGTCCTCCCCTTCGACAACACGATCATGACCGCCCAGATCACCGGCGCCCAGATCCTCGAGGTCCTCGAGAAGAAGGCCCTCCCCGTGGCCGTCCTCAACTACGGCGACAAGTTCTCCGGCCCCGACGGCTCCTTCCTCCAGGTCTCGGGCATGAGCTACACCCTCGACCTCGCCGCCAAGACGGTGAGCGACGTCCTGGTGGGCGGCCAGCCCCTCGACCCGGCCAAGACCTACCTCATGGCCACCCAGAACTTCATGATGACCGGCGGCGACGGCTACACCCTCTTCGCCAAGCTGGCCAACCCCTACAGCACCTCGGTCTTCCAGCGCGACATGGTCATCGAGTGGATCGCGAAGAAGGGCACGGTCGATCCCGCCGCCTACGACGACAACCGCATCAACCTGCTCAACACGGGCCGCTAGGCCCGAGCGAGGCTCGCCTCGCGCCGGTGGGCCGCCCTTCGGGGCGGCCCTTTCTTTTGCTCGGGGTCTGTCCCCGGGCGGCTTGTCTAATGGCAAGATAACAGATATTGTTTAAATGTCATGAAGATAGCCTATATCGACGGCCAGCGCTTGAAGCGCGCCCTCCTCGCCGGCTCCGAGCGCCTCGGCGCCCGGGCCGCCCACCTCAACGCCATCAACGTCTTCCCCGTCCCCGACGGGGACACGGGCACGAACATGGCCGGGACGGCCCGCACCATGGCCCTCGGCCTCCAGGGAGGCCCGAGCGGCTCCCTCGGCGTCGGCGCGGCGAGCCGCCTGGCCGCCGACTCGGCCCTCCGGGGGGCGCGCGGCAACTCGGGCGCCATCTTCGCCCAGTTCCTCCACGGCCTGGCCGAGGAGCTCGAGGACGAGGTGCGGATCGGCACGAGGCGCTTCGCCGCGGCCGTCCGGGGCGCCGCGGCCCGGGCCCAGCTCGCCATCTTCCGCCCCCGCGAGGGCACGATGCTCACGGTGCTCCGCGACTGGTCCGAGGCCCTCCACCGACTTTCGGCCCAGACCGACGACTTCCTCACCCTCATGCACCTCTCCCTCGAGGAGGCCAGGGCCTCCCTCGCCCGCACCCCCTCCCTCCTGCCCGAGCTCAAGCGGGCCGGGGTCGTCGACGCGGGGGCCGAGGGCTTCGTCTCCCTCCTCGAGGGCATCCTCGCCTTCATCCGCTCGGGCCGCATCCGCGAGCTCGCCTCCCGCTCGGCGCGGGGCCCGAAAGCGGGGCCGGGCGCCGCGGCCGCCGCGGCCCCCGGCCCCGAGGCCCGGCTCGCCGAGGCCGAGCTTCCCCGCCCCGACGAGGGGCTCGGGCCGGGCTCGGGCAGGTACTGCGTCGAATGCCTGGTCTCGGGCGAGGGCATGGACCTCGATTCCCTGCGCGAGGGCCTGGCCGCGTTAGGCGACTCCGTCATCGTCGCCGGCTCCCCCGGGCTGGCCAAGGTCCACGTGCATACGGACGAGCCGCCCCGCGCCTTCCGCCTCGTCGCCCTCCACGGGGCGGCGGCGGCGCAGAAGGTCGACGACATGGAGCTCCAGCGGCGCCTCGCCCTCCGGGGCAGGCGGCCCTGCGCCCTCCTCACCGACAGCGCCTGCGACCTCCCCGACGAGCTCGGCCTGGAGCTCGGCGCCGATCGCGCCCCCGTCCTCGTCGAGCTCGACGGGAGCTCCTACCTCGACCGGGACGGCCTGGCGGCCTCCGACTTCTACGAGCTCCTCGGCTCCAATCCCACCCTCTCCGTCTCGACTTCCCAGCCGCCCCACGAGCTCTTCGCCCGGAAGCTCGACCTCCTCCTCGGCTCCGCCGACGAGGTCGTCTACGTCGGCATCTCCGCCGCCCTGAGCGGGACCATCGAGGGGGGCCGCCGCGCGGCCGCGGAAGGGGGGCGGGCGGGGCGGGTCCGCGTCGTCGACAGCCGCTCCATCTCGGTCGGGGCCGCCCTCGTCGCGCGGCGCGCCGCCGAGGCCGCCCGGGACGGGGCCTCGGGGCCCGAGGTCGAGGCCCTCGCCGCCGCCCTGGCCCGCCGCTCCCGCCTCCTCGTGGCGGCCCCCGACCTCTCGGGCCTCATCCGCTCGGGCAGGCTCTCCGGGCTCAAGGCCCTCGCCGCCCTGCGGCTCGGGCTCAGGCCCCTCATCACCTTCGACGAGCTCGGGCGGGCCGCCTCGGCCGGGCTCTACCTCGGGCCGCGCCGGGGGCGCCGCGCCCTCCTGGCGGCCCTCAAGAAGACCCTGCCCGAGGGCTCCCCGATCGAGGCCATGATCGGCCACGCCGGGGCCCCCGAGGAGGCCGCCCTCCTGGCCGGCGAGATCGGCCGGCGCTACCGCCTCGAGCGGGAGATCCTCGTGACCCAGGTCTCGCCCGCCCTGGCCGCCCACGCGGGCAGGGGAGCCCTGGCCCTCTCCTTCCTGGGGCCCGAGCGTTGAGCCCGGCCCTCGGCCTCGCGGCGGCCATCCTCGCGAGCTACCTCGCCGGCTCCTTCCCCACGAGCATCCTCGTCGGAAAGCTCTGCTTCGGCCGGGACATCAGGGAGGAGGGCTCGGGGAACGCTGGAGGGACGAACGCCTTCCGCGTCTTCGGCTGGAAGGCGGGGCTCGCGGTCGTGGCGGTCGACGTCGGCAAGGGCCTCGTCGCCGCCCTCCTCCTCTCGCGCCTCGGCTCAAGCTCGGGCCTCCCCCGCGAGCTCCTCCGCCTCCTCGCCGGCTCGGCCGCGGTGGCCGGCCACGTCTGGACGGTCTTCGCGGGCTTCCGCGGGGGCAAGGGCGTGGCGACGGCCGCCGGAGCCCTCGCCGCGATAGCCCTCTGGCCCTTCGCCTGCGCGGCCCTCGTCTTTGCCCTCGTCCTCGGCCTCGGGGGCATCGTCTCCCTCGCCTCCCTCGCGGCCGCCCTCGCCTTCCCCCTCTCCCTCTTCGCCCTGGCCCTCGCCGGGGGGCCCTCATCCCCCCTCCTCCTCGGCTTCTCCTGCCTCCTAGCCCTCCTCGTCTTCTACACCCACCGCGCCAACATCGGGCGGCTCCGCAGGGGCGAGGAGCAGGGCTTCGAGCGGCTCCGGGTCCTCGGCCGCCTCCTCGATCGGCTCCGCTCCCGCGCCCCGGGAGGCCCGCGCCCCTGATCCCCGGACCGGCCGCGGCCCCGATGCCCGCCTCGAATACTTTCCGCAGAAACGCTTGACCCGGGGCCCGAGATAGGCTACAGTCGCCTCAATCCACGGAGCCCGGGGCCGAGATCGGCCTTCGGGGCTCCACAAAGGGAGTACGCGATGCGCGAAGCAGTGCTACGATGCGCGCGACCGGAACGGCCAGTCCGTCCCTCCGCCCGCCCCTCCTCTTCTTCTTCCCTCCTCTCCTCCCCGACTACCCCCCCCCCCACCCCCACTCCGACCACCTCCCCCGCCACGCTCACGATGACGATGTGACGACCGGGAAGCGCCGCTAGAGCGCTCGTCCCGGTCGTCCAACCATATCCTCAACCACCGATAGGGAAGGTCCATATGCCGAATTCCATAGTCGTCAAGCTCGGCGCCTCCGTCCTCGACGGAGCCCGGAGCGCCTCTTCGATACTCGATATCCTCGCGTCCTACGAAGGCAAGCTCGTCGTCGTCGTCTCCGCCTTCAGGGGAGTCGCCGATTCCCTCGCCGCCGCGAGGGAGCGCCTGCCCCTCCCGGCAAAGGAGGCGGCTGCCCTCCTCGCGCGGCTCGCGCGGCTCCACGAGGGCTTCCTCGCGGCCCTGGATCCGCCGGCCGAGGCCGACCGGGCCGCGCGGGCCGCCCTGGCCGGCCTCCTGCCCGAGCTGCGCGTCCTCCTCGAGGGGGCGGGCGGGGCGGACCGGATGGCGCGCATCGCGTCATTCGGCGATCGCCTCGCGGCGCCCTGCGTGGCCGCGGCCCTGGCGGCCGTCGGGCGCCGGGCCGAGGTCCTCGAGCCGGGCCGCGTCGGCCTCGTGGCCGAGGGGCCCTGGGAGGAGGCGGTCGCCGACCTGGAGGCCTCGGCCTATCAGGTCGGGAAGGCCCTGGGCTGCCGGGACGCGGCCGTGGTGCCGGGCAGCTTCGGCGTCGGCTCCGACGGCCTGGTCCGCCTCTTCGGGCGGAGGGGCTCGGACTACAGCGCGGTGGCCCTCGCCCTCTGCCTCGGCGCGCGATGCGGCGAGCCCGCCCAGGATCCCCGGGATAGGCTCGCCGCCGATCCCTCCCTCGTCCCGGAGGCGCGGCGGCCGCGCGGCTTGAGCCACCGCGAGGCTGCCAGGCTCGCCCGGGGCGGCGCCAGGATCCTCCAGCCCCGGGCGGCCCGCGCGGCCTTCCTCGGCGCCGCGCCTGCCCATTCCGCCCCCCGCGAGCCTATACTTGAGGCAGTGGAGGGAGCGCATGGGCGTGCTTGAGTCATTGGCGGGCAGGGCGCGGATATCGATCGAGGTCGTGCCCCCCTCGCGGGGCGGCGACATCGAGGAGATCCTCGCCGCGGTGGGGGCGGTCATGCCCCACGAGCCGGCCTTCGTGAGCGTCACCGACCATCCCGTGGGCAGGGCCTGGGCCGACTCGGGCGGGCGCCCCGAGCGGGTCGCCTTGCGCACCAAGCCCGGCACCCTCGGCACGGCGGTGGCGATCCGCGAGGCCTACCGCGTCACGACGGTGCCGCACATCGTCTGCTCCGGAGCCGAGCGGCTCGCCGTCGAGGACCTCCTCATCGACCTTCACTACGCCGGCTTCCGCGACCTCTTCGTGGTCCGCGGCGACGAGCGCTTCGTCCCGGCAGCCGCGCGGCCGGGGCCGTCCGAGCCGGGCGAGGAGGGGCCGGCGGGCTACGCCCACGCCGTCGATATGGTGTCGCACATCGCGCAGCTCAATCGGGGAAGCTACACCCCGCCGGCCCAGGGCAGGCCAACGGCCTTCGAGATAGGCGTCGCCGGCTACCCGCAGAAGCACTTCGAGGCTCCCAACCCGGAGTCCGACCTCCGGCGCCTCAAGGAGAAGGTCGAGGCCGGCGCCTCCTTCGTCGTCACGCAGATGCTCTTCGAGCCGGGGCACTACGCCTCCTTCGTGGGGCGGCTCCGGGAGCTCGGCGTCGAGGTCCCCGTGATCCCCGGGATCAAGCCCGTCCTGCGCGCCTCCTCCCTGGCCTCGATACCGCGCAACTTCTTCGTGGACCTGCCCGAGGGCCTGGTGCGCGGGCTCGAGGAGGCGCGCAGCCCCGCCGAGGAGCGGGCGGCGGGCATAGCCTGGGCGGCCCGGCTCGCGGCCGGGCTCCTGGACGCGGGCGCGCCCTGCCTCCACTTCTTCACCATGGGCTCCGGCGCCGCGACCAGGGCCGTGCTCGACGCGCTGTACGGATCCAAGGGGGCCTCGTGATGGACAAGCATGGCGGAGGGCCCCGCGCCCTCCTCGAGCGCGAGCTCCTGGGCGGTGGCCTCGTCCTCGCCGACGGCTCGACGGGCAGCGCCCTCGAGGCCCTCGCCCCCGGCAAGGCCTCCCGGGCGGCCCTCCTCCCCCTCGAGGAGCTAGCCCTCGTCGAGTCCCTCCACGCGGCCTACTACGCGGCCGGCTCGGACCTGGCCGAGACGGCCACCTTCACCGCGAGCGCGCGGGGCCTTTCGCGCTTCGCCGCCGAGCTCGGCGAGCGGCCCGAGGAGCTCGCCTATCGCGTCAACGAGGCCGGGGCCCGGGCGGCCCGGCGGGCGGCCGACGCGGCCGAGGCGGCGGACGGGCGGCGCCGCTGGGTGGCCGGCTCCATCGGGCCGGGCGACGAGGCCCCCTCCCTCGGCGCCTCCTCCTGGGCCGAGCTCCGCGCCTCCTACCTGCCCCAGGCCCGCGGCCTCGCGGATGGGGGCGCCGACCTCGCCTTGGTCGAGACCGTCCAGGATCCCCTCCAGGCCAAGGCGGCCATAGCCGCCCTCGCCTCGCCGGAGGGGGGGCGAGGCCTGCCCTTCATCGCCTCGGCCACGGTGGACGGCCGGGGCCACCTCCTCGCGGGCAGCTCGATCGAGGCCTTCGTCGCCATCATGGCCCCCTTCCGCCCCCTCGCCATCGGCCTGAACTGCTCGGGCGGCCCCGACGAGCTCGACCATGCCCTGGCCGCCCTGGCGGCCTACTCCCCCTTCCCGATCTCCTTCATGCCCAACGCCGGCCTGCCGCGCTCGGAGGGCGGCAGGACGCTCTGGCCGGTCGGCCCCGCGGCCTTCGGCGAGAAGGTCGCCGCCCTCGCGCGGCGTTACGGCGTCGCCATCGTCGGGGGCTGCTGCGGGACCCTGCCCGAGCATATCGGCGCCCTCGCCGCCCGCCTCGCCGACAGGCCGGTCCCCCCGGCCCGGCCCGCCGCGCGGCCCGCCCTGGCCTCGCTCTACGAGCCCGAGCACTTCGGGCCCGGCCTGTTCAAGATCGGGGAGCGGGCCAACGCCGCCGGCTCGAAGGCCTTCGCCGAAGCCCTCGGGCGGGAGGACTTCGAGGTCCTGGCCGAGATCGCCCTCGCCCAGGAGCCCTCCGGGGCCCGGGCCCTCGACCTCCACCTGGCCAAGGCCGGCAGGGACGAGGCATCCGACCTCGCCGCCCTGGTCGCGGCCCTCGCGCCCCGGGCGCGGGCCGCCCTCTGCCTCGACAGCCGCGAGCCCGAGGCCCTCGAGCGCGCCCTGCCCTTGGCGGGAGGACGCCCCCTCGTGAACTCGGCGAGCCTCGAGGAGCCCGGCCGCGCCCGGCGGGTCTTCGAGCTCGCCCGCGAGCAGGGCGCGGCGGTCGTCTGCCTGGCCGTGGACGGATCGGGCCCGGCCAAGACGGCGGAGGACAAGGTCCGCGTCTGCCGCGCGTTGTACGACATCGCCGTCGGCGAGTGCGGCCTCGAGCCTGCGTCCCTCCTCTTCGATACCCTCACCTTCACCGCCGTCGCCGGCCCGCCGGGCGCCGCGGCCGAGACCCTGCGCGCCATACCCCTCGTGAAGGCGGCCTGTCCCGGCTCCCTGACCGTCCTCGGGGTCGGCAACGTCTCCTTCGGCCTGCCGCGCAAGGCCCGGCCCGCCCTCACCTCGGCCTTCCTCGGCCTGGCCCGCGCGGCCGGCCTCGACGCGGCCATAGTCGACGCAGGCGGCGTCCCCGAGCCCGAGTCCCTCGACCCGGCGCTCCGGCGCGCGGCCGAGGCCATCGTCCTCGGTAAGGCCGAGGAGGGCCTCGATCCCCTGCAGCTCCTCCTCGGCTCCGCCGCGGCCCCGCCCGAGCCCGAGCCGGCCCCGGGAGCCGAGGCCGGCCCGGCCGACTCCCTGCGCCGGGCGGTGCTCCGCGGCGACGGGGCGGCCGCGGCCAAGGCCGCCGGCCTCCTCGCCGAGGCGGGGGAGGGCGGCCGGGCCGCCTCCCTGGTCTCCGACGCGATGGGCGAAGCGGGCAGGCTCTGGAGCTCGGGCTCCCTCCCCCTCCCCCTGGTCCTCCGCTCCGCCGAGGCCGCGAGGCGGGCCCTGGCGGGCCTGGCTTCGGCCTCGAGCGCGGCCAGGGGCGCCATCGTCATGGCCACGGTCGAGGGCGACCTCCACGACATCGGCAAGAACATAGCCGCGGCCATCGTCGCCTGCTCGGGCTGGCGCGTCGTCGACCTGGGCGTGGACGTCAAGGCCGAGCGCATCGTCGAGGCCGCGCGCGCGGAGGGCGCGGCGGCGGTGGGGCTTTCGGGCCTGCTCACGCGCTCCCTCGACCGCATGCGCGAGGCCTGCGCCGCCCTTGAGGCCGCGGGCTCCCGGGCCCTCGTGCTCTGCGGCGGGGCCGCGGCGGACCCGGCCTTCGCCGCGGCGAGCCTCGAGCCCGAGCACCCCGGCCTCGTCCTGGCCTGCCGCGACGCCTTCGAGGCCCTGCGCGCCCTCGACGCGGCCGAGGCCGCCCCCGCCGGCCGGCCCGCGGCCGACGAGCCGCCGGCCCGCGAGGGGCCGCCGCGCAAGGCGGCGTCGCCCATCGCGCCGCGCGTCGGCCCCGCCTTCGAGCCCGCGCGCCCCGGCGCCGAGGAGCTCGGGCCCTTCGGCCTCGAGGCCCTCCTCGAGGCCCTCGACCGCAAGACCCTCTTCGGCCCCCGCTGGGGCTACGGCCGGGCGGACTTCCCCGCGGCCGAGGCCGAGCTCGCGAAGCTCGCCGCGCGCCTGGCCGCCTCGCGCTTCCCCGGGGCCCGGGCCCTCGGCGGCCTGTTCCGCTGCAGGCGCTCGGGCGCCTCCCTCCTCGAGATCGAGGATCCCTCGGGAGGGGCTCCCCAGATCTGGGCCTTCCCGGTCGAGGCCGCGCCGCCAAAGCGCTGCCTGGCCGCCTACTTCGCGGAGACGGGCGACGCCCTGGGCCTCCTCGCCGTCTCGGTGGATCCCTCCCTCGGCCGCGAGGCCGCGGCGCTGCGCGAGGCGGGGCGCTACGAGGAGTACTGGCGGCTCCACGGCCTGGGCTCGGCCCTCGCCGAGGCCGCCGCCGGCCTTGCCCACGAGCGCCTAACGCGCGAGATGGAGGCCGCCGGCTCGGGCTGCCCCGGCCGCCGCTACTCCTTCGGCTTCCCCGCCTGCCCCGGCGTCGAGCTGCAGCCCTCCCTCCTCGCGCTCCTCGGGGCCGAGCGCATCGGCCTCTCCCTGACCTCGGGCTTCCAGCTCAAGCCCGAGCATTCGGTCACGGCCTTCGTCGTGGCCCGTCCCGACGCGGAGTACTTCAACCCATGAGCGGCAAGATCCCCGTGGCCGTCCTCGGCGCGACCGGCGCCGTCGGCCAGCGCCTCGTCTCCCTCCTCGGCTCCCACCCCTGGTTCGAGCTCGCGGGCCTCTGCGCCTCGGAGCGCTCGGTCGGCAAGCCCTACCTCGAGGCGGCGCGCTGGCTCCTGCCCTCGCCCCCGCCGGACTTCGCCCGCTGGGCGAAGGTCCTGCCCTGCGAGCCGGACGCGCGTTGGCAGATCGCGTTCTCGGCCCTCGACGCCGGCCCCGCCCTCGATATCGAGGAGGCCTTCGCCCGGGCGGGGGCGGTGGTGGCGTCCAACGCGCGCAGCCACCGCATGCGCTCCGACGTGCCCCTCGTTGTGCCCGAGGTCAATCCCGAGCATCTCGGCCTCGCGGAGCTCCAGCCCTACGGGGGCCGCGGCGCCATCATCACGAACCCGAACTGCTCGACCATCGGCCTCGTCCTCGCCCTGGCCCCCCTGGCCGAGCGCTTCGGCGTCGAGAGCGCGGCGGTCACCACCTTGCAGGCCGCCTCGGGAGCGGGCTACCCGGGGATGAGCTCCCTCGACCTCGTCGACAACGTCGTCCCCCTCATCGGGGGCGAGGAGGAGAAGCTCGAGACCGAGCCGCGCAAGATCCTCGGCCGGCTCGAGGGCGGCCGCGTCGCCGAGAGCGGGATACGCCTCTCCGCCACCTGCACCCGGGTGGCCGTGATCGACGGCCACACCCTGGCGGTCTCGGTGCGGCTGCGCTCGCGCGCGGCCCGCGAGGAGGTCCTCGAGGCCTGGGCCTCCTGGCCCGGCCGGGTCGCGGGCTTGGGCCTGCCGAGCGCCCCCGAGCGCCCCCTGCTGTACCGCGAGGAGGCCGACCGCCCCCAGCCCCGCCTCGACCGGGACGAGGGCCGCGGCATGACCGTCGTCCTCGGCCGCCTGCGGGCCTGCCCCTTGGCGGATTGGAAGTTCGTCGCCCTCTCGCACAACACCCTGCGCGGGGCCGCCGGGGGGACCATCCTCCTCGCCGAGCTGGCGGCCTCCCGCGGATTGTGCGGGCTGAAGGCGCCCGGCCGGCCCAGGAGACCCCGATTTACACGATCATTTCCCATCGATATAATCCGGACGGCTCTTTAGGCCCGCTCGTACGAACGGACCACGCGTACGGTTCTTTCAATGGGGTGGTTCCATGGATACTAATGTCTGGCTCTACATCGGCATGGGCCTCGGCGTCGTATCCTTCTGCATCTCCCTCGCCATCAACGAGTGGGTGAAGCGGCAGGACGCGGGGACCGAGAAGGCCCAGAAGATCGCCAAGGCGATCAAGGACGGGGCCTGGGCCTACCTCCGCAGGCTCTACGGGGCCCTCACCGGGGTCGCCATCGTCCTCGGCGCCGTGCTCGCCATAGTCTTCTCCTTCAGCTCCGAGGGCTTCGGCCTCGCCCGCGGCCTCCAGACCGCCGGCGCCTACGTCGTCGGCGCCTTCTGCTCGGCCATAGCCGGCTACCTCGGCATGTCCGTGGCCGTGCGCGCCAACGTGCGCACCGCCACCGCCGCCGAGCACTCGCTCAACAAGGCTTTCGACGTCGCCTATCGCGCCGGTTCGGTGCTCGGCCTCGCGATGGTCGGCATCGCCGTCTTCGGCATGTGCCTGATCTACCTCCTCACCCGCGACCCCGAGATCGTCCTGGGCTTCTCCTTCGGCGCCTCCTCCCTGGCACTCCTGGCCAAGGCGGGCGGCGGCATCTACACCAAGACCGCCGACATCGCCGCCGACCTGGTCGGCAAGGTCGAGGCCGGCATCCCCGAGGACGACCCCCGCAACCCGGCCGTCATCGCGGACAACGTCGGCGACAACGTCGGCGACGTCGCGGGCATGGGCGCGGACATCTTCGACTCCTACGTCGCCTCCGCGGTCGCGGCCATGCTCATCGGCTTCACGGGCTTCCTCTCCTTCTCCGCCGAGGAGCAGGCCTTCTACACCGTGCTGCCCCTCATCCTCGCCATCGTCGGCATCGTGTCCTCCGTCATCGGCATCCAGCTCGTGCGCGTGGGAAAGAACGGCAAGCCCGGCACGGCCCTCAACATGGGCACGGTCGTCTCCTGCCTGATCTACGCCGCCCTCGCGACGGCCCTCTTCCTCGCCATGAAGTGGAACCTCGGCGCCCTCATCGCCACGGTCTCCGGCCTCGTCGTCGGCGTCGTCATCGGCTTCACCACCGACTACTTCACGGACGACAACTTCGCGCCCGTGCGCAAGACCGCCGAGATAGCCAAGTCCGGCTCCGCGCTCACGATCATCACCGGCCTGTCCTACGGCTTCATCTCCATGGCGCCCTCGATCATCGGTATCGTCGTCGCCACCCTCGTCTCCTACTTCTCGGCCCAGGCCTTCGGCCTGCCCGGCATCTACGGCGTCGGCATCGCCGCCGTCGGCATGCTCTCCCTCACCGGCGTGGTCGTCGCCAACGACGCCTACGGCCCCATCGTCGACAACGCCAAGGGCGTCGCCGAGATGTCCGGCTACGGCGAGGAGGTCGTCGAGCGGGCGGACGCCCTCGACTCGGCCGGCAACACGGCCAAGGCCATCACCAAGGGCTTCGCGATCAGCGCCGCGGCCCTCACGGTCCTCGCCCTCTTCGCCGCCTACAAGGAGCAGATCGAGCAGTACATGCCCGGCCAGGAGCTCCTCTTGAACCTCCAGGACCCCATGGTCCTCTCGGGCATCCTCCTGGGCGCCATGATCCCGCCGATCTTCTCGGCCCTGACCATGCTCGCCGTCACGAAGAACGCCTTCAAGATGATCGAGGAGATCCGCCGGCAGTTCCGCGAGATCCCCGGCATCCTCAAGGGCACGGCCGACCCCGACTACGCGACCTGCGTCGGGCTCGCCTCCGAGGGCGCCCTCAAGGCCCTCGTCCTCCCCGCCCTCCTCGCCGTCGTCCTGCCCCTGGCCGTAGGCTTCGTCCTCGGGCCCGCCGCCCTCGGCGGCTTCCTGGGCGGCGCCATCTTCGTCGGCGTCATCTTCGCCCTGTTCATGTCGAACGCGGGCGGCCTGTGGGACAACGCCAAGAAGTACGTCGAGGCCGGCAACTGCGGCGGCCCCGGCTCCGACGCCCACAAGGCGGCGGTCGTCGGCGACACGGTGGGCGATCCCTTCAAGGACACCGCCGGCCCCTCGATCAACACCCTCATCACCGTCATGACCCTCGTGTCCTCCCTCTTCGCGCCCATCATCGCGCGCTTCCACTTCTTCGGCTGATACCGCTCGCATAACGCGTACATAGGGCCGCCCCGCTCCGCTCAAGGCGGGTCGGGGCGGCCTTCCGTTTTGCCGCGGTCCCGATCCGGGGCCTCGGCGCGCCGGCGGAAAGGGAGCCATGGCGATGCAGCTCGATATCCCGACGGTCGTCTGCGCCGCGAGCGTCGTGTTCGCGGCCCAGGCCGTCGCCGTCTTCGTCCAATACAAGGTCGACAAGGCCAGCCCGGGCCTCGGCTGGTGGCTCGCCGGGGCCGTCCTGCAGGCGCTGGGCTTCCTGTTCATGCTCGCGCTGCTGAGCCCCGCGCTCTCCGTGCTCGCGATGTTCGCCAATCCGCTGGTGTTCCTGGGCCAAGTCTCCTTGAGCGTCGGCATCGCGGAATTCCTGGGCCTCGACGGGGGCCGCAGGCGGCGCCTCTACGCGCCGCCCGCCGCCCTGTGCCTCGCCGCGTACTATTACTTCGTCTTCGCGCGCAACAGCACCCTGGGCCGCGCGGTCGTGATATTCGGGTCGACGGCCGCCGCCGCCCTCGCCACGGCCTGCCTGCTGGTCCGCGGGCGGCGGCGGCGCTTCTCCTCCTCGGCGGGCTTCACCGCCCTCGTCTTCCTCCTCTTCGGCTGCCTCCAGGCGGCCTTGGCCCTCGCGAACCTCCTCCTCCCTCCCCTCGAGTCCTACGGCGATATCGGCTCCTCGCCCATCCGGACGGCCGCCTTCATAGCGCCGATCGTCGGCAGCATCCTGTGGACCTTCGGCTTCATCGTCATGGTCAACCAGCGGCTGAACGCGGAGAACCTCGAGGAGAAGGAGAAGCTCCGCCTGGTCTTCGAGATCGGCCCCGAGGCGATGCTCATCGCGCGCCTGCGCGACGGCCTCCTCGCCGACGCCAACGAGGGCTTCCTGGAGATGACCGGCCACGCGCGGAGGGACGCGATAGGCGCCCCGATACTCGAGCTGGGCATCTGGGCGCGGGCTGAGGACGCGCTGGCCTTCCTGGCCGAGCTCCGGGGCTCGGGCGGGAGGATCGACAAGCGGGAGGGGCGCTTCCTGCGCAAGGACGGGAGCCCCTTCCTCGGCGCCGTATCCGGGCGGGTCCTCTCGATCGACGACGAGGAGCATGTCGTCGTCGCGATCGACGACATCACCGAGCGGAAGCGGGCCGAGGAGGCGATCCGCCACATGGCGACCCACGACGAGCTGACCGACCTGCCGAGCCTGCGGCTCTACCGCGACCGGCTGTCGATGGCCATGAGCCTGTCGCGGAGGAGCCGGAGCTCCGCCGCGGCGATGTTCCTGGACCTCGACGGCTTCAAGGCGGTGAACGACGGATACGGGCACGACGCCGGCGACGCGGTCCTGCGCGAGGTGGCGAGGCGCCTGCGCTCCGCCCTGCGCGAGACCGACACGGTCGCCCGCGGCGGCGGCGACGAGTTCCTCCTCGCGATCGCCGATCTCCGCCGCCCCGAGGACGCCGCCGACATGGCGCGCAAGCTCCTCGCGGCCCTGTCCCCTCCCGTCATCTACGGCGGCGCCTCGCTCTCGATCGGGGCGAGCATCGGCATAGCGATCTTCCCCCGGGACGGGGAGGAGGTCGACCGGCTGATCAAGCTCGCCGACGAGGCTATGTACGAGGTCAAGTCCTCGGGCAAGAACGGCTACGGCTTCGCCGGGGGGAGGGCGGCGGGGCCCTGAGCGGCCGCGGGCGAGCTTGCGGGCCGGCGCGGCGCGTGGTATGACGGAGCCATGACCAAAGCGGAGTATCGGCGGCGCCTCGCGGGCCG
>ERZ795055.251-NODE-251-length-58970-cov-6.770754_pt1 | contig 58970 bp, 45 predicted proteins | sample MGYA00375139_ERZ795055 | MGnify/ENA primary metagenome ERZ795055 (study PRJEB30184, sample SAMN05720283) | anaerobic digester metagenome | isolation source: active sludge of municipal wastewater-treating anaerobic digesters | place: USA | collected 2015-01-23 ... | reverse complement strand
CAGTATCCCGGCATCGGTTCCACCGTACACTTCCGGAACCTGAATACCCATCAATCCGTTTTCTGATAGGATTTTGAAATTCTCCCAAAAAAATTCTTCTTTTTTTATCAACTTCAGCAACTCGGGGTTGAGAACGTTCCTCCGCAATACGTCACACCGTATCTCTTAACATCGTCTGATCTTCTGATAATCTGAAATCCATAGTATTGCCTGCCATATTAATATTTAAGCATTTGAGCCTTTACAGTTTTCTTATACTCTCGGTAATTCTGAGCCGTAGTGTTTTTCTTCTCTACAGCATGACCCACGTTTGCAAGGTCGGTAGGTCTTTTTTGCACCCTTGTTAGTTAACAACCATTATGTTGAAACAGATTTCTATTGCTACACAATAGAAATCTTGGCTCTATTGCGTAATCTAGGTTAAACTATTTACCTTTGAATTGCGGTTTTTCCTTAGCAAGAAATGCTCTGGCTCCCTCTTTCTGATCCTCAGATTTGCACAGTTCCTTGAATAAATTGGCCTCTAATTCAATTCCTTCGCTTAAAGACAGGGCTAACCCTTCATGCACAGCCTTTTTCGAGGCCTTGATTGCCAAGGGCGCCTTTACCTGTATTTTTTTGCATATCTCTATCGCTATATTTGCCGCTTCACCCTTTGGAGCTATTACATCTATCAAACCAATTCTATAGGCTTCCTGAGCATCTATCATATCGCCAGTCAATATTACCAGTAATGCTTTGCCGCTTCCCACTAATCTCGGTAAACGCTGCGTTCCACCATACCCTGGTATAATTCCCAAATTAACTTCGGGTTGGCCAAATTTTGCATTCTCGACGCCCACCCTAATGTCACAGGCCATGGCCAGTTCACATCCACCTCCAAGTGCAAGTCCATTTATGGCTGCTATCACCGGTTGATCCAGTGCTCCAATTTTAGCATAAAGTTTTTGCCCTTTTCTTGCTAATTCATATCCACTCTCCGGAGTCATATATGGAAATTGCTGGATATCTGCACCAGCGACAAAGGCTTTATTCCCTCCCCCGGTGATCACTACTGATTGCACCACACTGTCCTGCGCCAATTCATCCACAACCATTTCTAGCTCATCAATTACCTGGCTGCTTAGTGCATTTACAGGGGGATTGTTAATTGTAACTACCGCTATGCCATTTTCATCATTCCTCATTACGATCTGCTTATTGGTCATGAGAATACCTCCTTCTTATGTCCATAATAGGGATACGAAAACATCCGTGTCCTAACAACGCTAAACATAACAGCTTCACGCTCAACTATTATATTTCTTACCTTCTTCATTATGATGCTACCCATCCCTCCGATGAACTAAGCCGTTTATTATTTACCTTGAAACAACGGTTTTCGCTTGGCATAAAAAGCTTTCACACCTTCTTTATGATCCTCAGTCTGCATGCACAACGCTTGCGCCATAGCCTCATATTCCAGGACGTCCCCCAAACTGAGCTCCATACTTTTCAGCATGATTGTCTTCGCAATGCCCAATGCCTTGGCCGGACCCTGGGCAATCTGTTCGGCAAAGGCCAGCGTCTGTGATTCCAATTCTTCAGGCGCAACAACCTGATTCACAATACCCATTTGCTGCGCTTCCTCGGCCGTCAACATTTTCGACGTGTATAGCAACTCTTTGGCCTTGTGAATGCCAATGATCCTCGGTAAAAAATAGGTGCCCCCCATATCGACAAGAAGACCGACCTTGGAAAATACCTGCGAGAACATCGCCTTCGTGGATGCAAAGATTATATCGCATGCTAGAGCCATATTAAACCCCGCCCCGATTGCAACACCGTTAACACAGGCAATGATCGGTTTATCAATACTGGTGATGGACAAAATGATATCGTTGACATCGTGCATGAAATCATAGGCCTCTATCGCATTCATGCCTCCAGCAAACTCCTTCAACGATCCTCCCGCGCAAAAGGCCTTTCCAGATCCAGTTAATATGGCAACACGCGCTTCTTGATCAGAGTGAAACTCATTCAAAGCCCGCTTGAGATTCACTCTCAATTCCTTGACGAGAGGGTTCATGCTCTCCGGAAGATTAAGCCGAATAGTCCAAATCTTTTCTCTTTTTTCGACAAGAACACTTGATTCCATATCGCTACCTTCCTTCCAGAATTTTACAATTGTACTTCCCGACAATGATGACTTCCTGAATACTGATCAATTCGCCGGCATTTGCATGAATAGTAAAACGGCATCCTTCAACCTATCTCTGTACCAATTCTCCATATGAGGAAAATGCTAGGGTTATTCAGTTTTGAAGGGAGTTCAGAGAAGGAGAAAACTCTACCCTGAATAACCCAAGCATAAGGAAGAGAAGTGGTATAAAACCGCTATACAAATGTGAGATATCAGCTGATACATTCTGATCTCATCCTTTGATTAATGTTACCTTTGTCCCAGCAGTTTCCTCGCTACGACCACGCGCTGAATTTCATTGGTGCCTTCGTAAATCTGGCAGATTTTGGCGTCGCGCATGTGGCGTTCCGCCGGATATTCCTTCACATAGCCGTAACCACCGAAAATCTGTACGCATTCGATGGCCGCTTTCATCGCGACATCGGATGCATAATATTTGGACATGGCCGATTCTTTCTCAAAGTCGTGGCCGTTGTCTTCCAACCAAGCCGCACGCAATAAAAGAAGTTCTGCCGCGTCGAGTTCCGTGGCCATATCGGCCAACTTGAACTGAATGGCCTGATTGGTCGCAATGGGTTTGCCGAACTGCACACGCTCTTTTGCGTAAGCGATGGAATCTTCCAGACAGGCACGGCCGATACCGCAAGCCTGCGCGCCGATGCCGATGCGTCCAGCGTTGAGTCCCGCCATCATCTGCTGAAACCCCTGTCCCGGTTTACCCAGTAAATTAGCCGCCGGAACTTCCGCGTCCTCAAAAACCAGTTCGGATGTGCCGGAGGCAAGGATGCCGAGTTTTTCTTCGATCTTGCCCACTTTGAAGCCGGGGGTCTCCTGCAGATCAACGATCAGGTTGATGACGCCCTTGTAGCCCAGTGCTATATCTGTTGTTGCCGCCAGTACGCAGTAACGGGCCACATTGCCGTTGGTGATAAATGCCTTGGTGCCGTTGACGATATATTTGTCGCCTTTGAGTTCCGCTTTGCAGCGCAGCGCAGCCGCATCGGAACCGGCGCCTGCTTCGGTGAGTCCGTAGCAGCCTTCCACTCTGCCGCCTGCCACGGGGGTAAGAAATTTCAGTTTCTGTTCATGGGTGCCGAAGGTCTTGACCGGATGGCCATAGAGCGTGTTGTTGACGGATACGATGACGCCGCAACTGGCGCAGGCTTTGGAAATCTCGATCATGGCCATGACATACGTCACGTTATCCATGCCCGCGCCGCCGTATTCCGTGGGGACGGACACGCCCATGATGCCCATTTCGCCAAGCTTCCGGCAAATCTCCTGGGGGTGGCGGTGGGTATGATCGAGCTCAGCCGCGACCGGTTTGATTTCGGTCTCGGCAAATTTCCGGACCATGTCTCTTACCATCAATTGTTCTTCCGTGGGTGCAAAATTCATAGCTTTTTTTCTCCCATGAGCGTCCTCAAGTGCCCTGTTTTTTAGTATTCAATGCCTGCCCGATCTTTAATCCCGGCGGCATAATGATGCTTAATATCTTTAATCTCACTAACCGTATCGGCCCGTTCGACAAGTTCTGACGGTGCATTGCGCCCTGTAAGAATGAGATCAAGAGAAGGCGGTTTCTTCTCTATTAGTTCGAGAACTTCTGCCAGGGGAACCAACTTGAAATCGACAGCTACGTTGACCTCGTCAAGGATCACCATGTCCCATTTACCGGAGTTCACCTCCTGCCGTGCCAGCTCCAATCCTTCCTTTGCCATCTCAACATCGATCGGCACCGGATTGTCCCTCATCACAAAGCTATCCAATCCGCATTGATGAAATACCAAACCCGGAAAGTATTTTTCCGCCGCCAGGCATTCGCCATATTTTCGCCCTTTCATGAACTGGATTATGCAGACTTTATATCCATGACCCAGCGCCCGAAGGGCCTGGCCTAAAGCTGATGTAGTCTTTCCCTTGCCGTTACCGGTAATGACGATAACCAGTCCTTGATGCGGCCGCTCAAGCGACACCACCGTCTTTGAAGCAGTTTTCTTCCAGGGTAGTTTTGGTGGGCGGTATTCCTTCGCCGCCCCCTTTTTCAAGACCCAGCGCATTGTGCTAGCGCCCCCTCTTTCATGTATCTCTTAGTCATCTGTTCTGCCAGAGAATGAGGATCGGATTCTTTCTTCATTAGAATGGATATCATTCTTTCCAGCTCGCCGCTGGCCTCAAGGTTCTCCAGGATGGGATCCAGGATGCCGGATCGGAGTGCTTCGTTGATCTCAACCATGACCTGACGGCGAATCCTCTGTCCCATGACCCCGCTGGAGATCAGATATTCATAATGCGCATCGATCTGTCCGGCTAACTCACCGACTTGTGCGCGAAAGGTATCGGTCTGGAAAACATTCTCGACCATTACCACGGGGGGTATCCAGGCCGGCGGTTTGACATCAGCCATTTCGAGCATGATCTGCAATTCTCTTTTTAACTGACGTGCTCCGTCGCGATCAGCCTTGTTGATGACAAAGATATCCGCGATCTCCAGAATCCCCGCCTTGATCGCTTGTATTTCATCCCCCATCCCCGGCATCATGACAACCAAAACCGTGTGAGAATGGTTAATGATATCCACTTCCTGCTGTCCTGTCCCCACGGTCTCGACCATGATGATATCCTTGCCCATGGCATCAAGAACATGAATGGCATCACCTACAGCATTCGAAAGCCCGCCCAGAGCACCGCGAGTAGCCAGGCTCCGGACAAAAACGCCCGGGTCCTCGGCATGACGCTGCATCCGGATACGATCACCCAGGATTGCTCCGCCTGTAAAAGGGCTGGTGGGATCGACAGCAAGGACTCCCACCTTCCGATCGCTCTGCCGAAACGATGAAATCAAGGCATCGGTCAGGGTGCTTTTCCCTGCTCCGGGAGAACCGGTTATCCCGATAATGTGTGCTTTACCTGCATAGGCAAAAAGTTTTTTCACAACCTGCATGGCTTCGGGAAGCTGATCCTCAAGCCCCCGAATGATCCTGGAAGCGACGCGAACATCACCATCCAGAATCCTTTTTACCCTATCCATTTGTTACACTCCTGCTGCGCATTCTCCACTGAATATGGCCTTTTAATGTACGGACCGGACATTTTCCCGAACCCACTTTACAATTTCATCCAGGGAAGTGCCGGGGGTAAAGATCGCTTTGAGTCCGGCATCATGCAGAGCCGGCATATCCTGCTCTGGAATAATTCCGCCTCCAATAACCGTAATGTCGGTTGCGCCTTGTTCCTTTAACAGTTCAACAACTCGCGGGAAAAGATAGCGGTGAGCGCCGGACAGGCAACTCAAGCCGACCATGTCGACATCCTCCTGAATAGCAGCCGCGGCAATCTGTTCAGGCGTCTGATGGCAGCCGGTGTAAATGACCTCGAAACCGGCATCGCGGAAGCAGCGTGCCAACACTCTGGCCCCGCGATCATGACCGTCCAGGCCGGGTTTCGCCACCATAACTCGTAATTTGCTCTTAACCATCTTGTTTGTTCCTCCATTAAAACAAACCGGGATCCTGGTATTCGCCGTAAACTTCCCGGTATACGTCACAAATCTCCTGCACCGAAACCAGGTTTTTCACGGCTTCAATACAATGGGGCATCACGTTGTCACCTTTTTTACAGGCCTGACGAATGTCATTCAGACTTTTTACCACAGCCTTGCCATCTCTCTTTCTTTTCACAGCAGTCAAGCGGGCAACCTGTTCTTTTTCCACAGCTTCATCAATCTCAAGAAAGGGTATTTTCGGCTCTTCGCCCGTCGCATAACGATTGATGCCGACCATGGTCTTTTCGCCCGACTCCAATTGTCTCTGATAATGGTAGGACGCATCGGCAATTTCCATCTGCGGATATCCTTTATCAATGGCGGCGATCATTCCGCCCATATCATCGATCTTCGCAATGTACTCCAGAGCCTTGGACTCCATTTCGTTGGTCAGGGCTTCGACAAAGTAGGAACCGCCGAGCGGATCTATCGTATTGGCCACACCGGTCTCCTCGGCAATAATCTGCTGCGTGCGTAAGGCAATTTCCACAGCATGTTCGGAAGGCAGACAGAGGACTTCATCGAGCGAGTTTGTGTGCAGGGATTGTGTGCCTCCTAAAACAGCGGCCAGAGCTTCAACAGCCGTACGTACGACGTTGTTGTATGGTTGTTGCGCTGTCAGTGAACACCCGGCAGTCTGGGTATGGAAACGCATCCACCAGGACCGGGGATTTTTGGCCTTGAAACGCTCCCGCATCACCCGCGCCCAGATCCGGCGAGCCGCCCGCATTTTGCAGATCTCTTCAAAAAAGTCGATATGGGAATTGAAGAAGAAGGACAGGCGGGGCGCAAATTCATCTACGTCCAGCCCCTTGCGGCGGATAACATCCTCAACATATTCAATGCCGTCGCGAAGAGTGAATGCCAGCTCCTGAACGGCTGTCGAGCCCGCCTCGCGGATGTGATAGCCGCTGATGCTGATGGTATTCCACCGAGGAACATGTTTTGTCCCGAACTCCACGGTGTCGCTGATCAGTTTTACCGAGGGCTCCGGCGGGCACATGAAGGTCTTCTGAGCAATGAACTCTTTGAGCATGTCATTCTGGATGGTTCCACCAATTTTATCCAGGCTGACCCCTTTGATCTCGGCAGCGGCGCAATACATGGCCCAAAGAATAGTAGCCGGCGGGTTGATCGTCATGGAGGTTGTCACCTGGTCCAGGGGTATCCCGTCGATGAGCACCAGGAAATCCTCCAGGGTATCAATGGCGACGCCGCATTTTCCAACTTCACCACGCGACTTGGGGGAATCACTGTCGTAGCCCATGAGCGTCGGAAAATCAAAAGCAGTGCTGAGCCCGGTCTGACCACCCTTGAGCAACATGTGCCATCTTTCATTGGTATCTTTGGCACTCCCCATTCCCGAGAACATCCGATACGTCCAATAGCGGCCGCGGTATCCTGTGGCTTGATTGCCCCGGAGGAAAGGATACTCACCCGGGACGGCCACATCCTTCGCAAAGTCCATTTCCTGAATGTCTTGCGGCGTATACAGTCTTTTGATTTCCAGGTCGGAGACAGTGGACCAGCGTTCCTTCTGATCCGGGCTTTTCGATACTGTCCGCCGAACTTCATCTTCCCATTTCCGGGTTAGCGCATTAGATTGCTCTATTACTTTTTTTGCGTACAGCATGTTATTCCTTTCCCACAGTAATCATTTCAAAGTATCGCTTAAATGTTCCGATATCTAAGACAGCCCGCATATGATGGCCGTCAGTCTGCCGTTTGCAGAGCAGCCTTTTACCTAAGAAATGGGCTTATTCACGGATACGCGGTCCCGGAATGCACTTGCAATCTCACCAAGAGTAGCCGTATCTTCAATAGTGGCCGGGGCTTGAACTTCGTTTCCATCAGCCAGTTCGCGTATCAGTGTTCGCAGGATCTTGCCCGAGCGGGTCTTAGGAAGTCGATGAACAATGGTTGTCTCCTTATAGCAGGCAATTGGGCCAATGTCTTCACGTACCATCTTGACCAGTTCTTTACTGAGGGTCTCAGCTTCAATAAAGACGCCGGGCCTCAGGACAACCAGTCCTATCGGAACCTGACCCTTCATGCTATCAGCGGCCCCCACAACTGCACATTCAGCTACTGCGGGGTGCGTGGAAATGATTTCCTCCATCTCGCCCGTTGACAGACGATGGCCCGCAACATTAATCACGTCATCGATTCGCCCCATGACAAAGAGGTATCCGTCTTCGTCAAAGAACCCACCATCACCCGTCAAATAGTATCCGGGAAATTCCTTAAAATACGAATTCACAAACTGTTCTTCAGCGTTCCATAGCGTGAGAAAGCTTCCCGGCGGAAGCGGGGATTTGATAACCAGAGCCCCTTGCTGATTAGGTCCAAGCTCTTTGCCGCTTTCATCGAACACTCTTATATCGTAGCCGGGCACTGCCTTGGTGGGCGAGCCAGGCTTGACCGGCTGAACTTCAATACCCACACAATCGCATGCCACCGGCCAGCCCGTTTCCGTCTGCCAGTAGTGGTCCACGACCGGGATTTTCAATAAATCAGCAGTCCAATAATATGTATCGGGATCCAAGCGCTCACCGGCGGGAAAAATTGTCTTGAAGCAACTAATATCGTACTTCTTCAAGAATTCACCATCGTGATCTTCCTTCCTGATTGCGCGAAGAGCTGTCGGCGCAGTAAACATGGCCTTCACCTTGTGCTGGCTGATGACGCGCCAGAACGCACCTGCATCCGGAGTACCAATTGGCTTACCTTCATACACAACGGTAGTACTTCCGGAAATGAGCGGAGAGTAGACGATATAGGAATGCGCTGCCTGCCAACCTACATCGGACGCAGCCCAAAACACTTCACCAGGCTCGACGCCATAAATAGCCCGCATGCTCCAGCACATTGCAACCGCATGTCCACCGTTGTCACGAACTACGCCTTTAGGCTTTCCCGTCGTACCGGATGTATACAGGATGTAAAGGGGGTCCGTCGCTTTCACCGCAACACAATCGGCAGGTTCCGCTCTTTCCATAAGCTCTGCCCAATCGAGATCACGCCCCGGTTTCAGCTCGGCTTTGGCTTGAGGCCTGGCGAGAATAACGCACTTTTCAGGTTTATGACTGGACATCTCGATGGCCATGTCTAGCAGGGGCTTGTAAGCAATGATCTTGGAACCCTCAATGCCGCAGGATGCGGATACAATTACCTTGGGTCTAGCATCCTCGATTCGAAAAGCCAGTTCGTGGGGTGCGAATCCACCGAACACAACTGAGTGTATGGCACCCAGGCGTGCACAACTCAGCATCGCAATCAGTGCCTGCCAAATGTTCGGCATATATATGATAACCGTATTACCTTTGACAACGCCGAGGCTTTTCAGCGCTCCCGCAAACCGTTCAACCTCAGCAAGCGCTTCTCTATAAGTGATATTCTTAACTACACCAGTGACCGGACTATCGTAGATGATGGCCACTTGATCACCACATCCATTCTCCACATGTCGGTCTAGCGCGTTGTAACAGGTGTTTAACTCACCTCCGACAAACCATCGATAGAACGGAGGATTTGTATCGTCAAGGACCTTATCCCACTTCCGATACCAGGTGACACAATCCGCAACTTCAGCCCAGAATCCAACTGGATCTTTGATACTACGCTCATACATTTCGTCGAATTTACGCACTGTACTTTTTTCCTTCCTTAATTAATGAGTCTGTTACCTTAATCTGTACATCTTGCTACTATAGAAAAGCGCCAGGAAATACATCTCAAGATATTTTAAGATACTGATAAATATATCCTTTTTTCGATTTTAACCTTTGAAATTCAAGAGTTGATGCAATTCAACTCCTGCAATGGTGATGCGTAGAACACATATAGATTGATTATGCAAAAGGGTTGCCAAAATTATTATTTTTTTTTATAATAAATACAATATCTTAGATTATTCTTAATCCATAGGTAAAGAAAAAACGTATTTCAAATGTTCGATATGCGAACATTAATCTAAATAAGGAACAGCGGTTTGAGCCCTTCAAAACGAAATGTCTTTGTTTTCAAGGTGATAAATTTGTTTTAGAAATATGATTTCTTCAGAAACCTATCGCCCAGCCTGTAGACTCACGCCGGATAACCAACTCGGACTCAAGCTCCGTCAGATGAACAAGAGTCTCATTAAAGGCAAGGAATTGGTCAAAATCGGGAAGGTCAACACCGAAAACATCTCTGGAGATTGCATAAGCTGTTTTTGGCTTTGTGTTTAGTGCGTTCATAATGAGACTCTTTCTCTCATCGTGGTGAGCCCTAATTTCTTCGACCCGCCCTTTTAAGTCTGCAAATGGTGCTCCATGCGCCGGACAAACCATTGAGACAGGCAGATCTCTGACCTTGTTGAGCGAATCGATGAAACTCCTCAGGGGACGGAACGCCAAATCCGCTGGATCAGGTCCGAGATTAGGAGTGATGTAAGGCAGCACATGGTCACCAGAAAATAAAAGGCCACGCTCGCGGAGAAAAAATACGACCTGCCCTGCAGTGTGGCCTGGAGTATTGATCACTTCAAGCATCTCATTTTGAAATCTTTTGTTTTCTCCCGGAACGAGAAAATCTTTCTCACGAAATGGAATGATTGTATTTTTAAACATTTTATACGTTTTCACAATCTTGCAAAATACTTTATAGGGCAGTCCTTCCTGCCGATAAAATGATTGTTTGGACATGATAAACATTTCCAGATCGGCCATGGCTCTTCTATATTCCATTTCCCGCATATAAACGGCGGCGCCGGAAATACCCTGAATCGTACCGGCCAACCCACAATGATCGACATGGGAATGCGTTATGAAAATCTGGTCTATACCGGTAACCTCACACCCGATCTTTCCCAAAGATTTCTCCAGTGCAGAGAAGACTCCGGGGAAATTGGGCCCCGTGTCGATGAGTGAAACCCGTCCATCTTTTACAATGGCATAAATATTTACGTGCTTCAGCCGAAACGGCATGGGAAGAGTAATCATGAAGATGTCATCTGCTATCTCTTGTGTGATGACTTTCATAAAAGTATCCCTTTCCAGGTGGCTGATTTACTGATATCGGGCAGTACGATAGGAGGCATTGAGACATTTTGACGAAGACAGCATCTAGTTGCGGAGATCAGATGAGGAGTGTAGGTCGTGTCCTGCTTCATCGGTACATCCTCCTTAATGATAGAAAAAATGACAATGCCAGATCGAACAACAGTATTATCTTCAGGCGATTAAGCTTAGGCTTGGTTGGACGTCTAGGATCTATTCTCAATTAAAGGACACGCCATTCCTCTCATGTTTAGTCTCCAATCAACAATTGTACGGTGGCGGCAGCAATGATTTGGTCGGGGCTTTCTTGATACCCGAAGACTCTAATATTTGCAAAACGTCGGCTCTGTGAAATGATGGTTGCAACGGCGAAGGTATCAATCGGTTTGGGTGTCAGAAGATATTCCGTGGTGCAACTGAATATTCGCGGCATACTGGTTGATCTCGTTGTCATCATCAACTGAAACTTTGCAGTGATCTGGAGCAACGATCCCAATATTCCGCCGTGCAGCGCTGGGATTTTCGGGTTGCCAACCAAATTCTCAGAAAATGCAAGCCGTCCAACCAGATTCTCACCCTTGCAACTCAGGTCAATTCCTATCTTCTGTGCATATGGAATCGCGTTGATGATACTCTTTAGATCGTTGAAAGCCCAAGGATTTTCTTCGTCGTTCTCGGACGTTCGCTCGCTGTTAGTCGCTCGATTGGAATTTTTACCCGCGAAGATTGCGAACGTCCCCGATGCAATAGCCAGCGGTTCAGTTACTTCTTGTTCATAGGCAACCGCTCGTACAAATGCAACGTGATTGGTAATTCGTAGACACTCAGCTTCACATCGGGGACTAAACCCGGATTGGCCTTTGCGGAGAAAGTCGATCCGCAGATCCAGCGTGGCGACTCTACGAAGTTCTTCCAGTTGTGTCAATACAACAGAGCCGCAAACCGAGTCGATTAACGTTGTAATGGCCCCTTCATGCACTTCGCCTGTGGAAGGATTCCCGATCAGACTCTCACAATAGGGTAATTCGAATGATAAGTGCCCGACACTGCATTCGATTACCTTTAGGTTGAGGGTACGATGATGTGGAATAAGCTCAATGAAAAATTGTTGGAGTTGATCCAGCGACAAGTTAAGAAGATGGCTCATTTTGACACCTAAACTTAGTTTTTATCTATACTGAATGATGATTCAAACACTGAAAACTTTACGGAGAGCATCCTATTCGTTTTACTAGAGATTACCGTTAGGTCTGCTTACAGTCGCAGGCCCTTTATTGAGAATATGAATACATCATCGTTATTTTAAATCTATCTCCGAGAAGCTCCAAAGCATTCCAAATTGCTTGCGTAACCATTCTGTAAATTGTTCCTTGTGGGGGCCAGGATGTCATTCCTGAGCCCCCAGTTTGAGGAAGGAGGTATATGTGGCAACAAAAATAGTCCTTCACGGAGATAAGAAGATCTCTCGGCATGTTCGCAAAACTATGTAAAAAAGATTGCCTCTTCAGTTTTAATTGCCGTGTCATCACCGATTTTCATGACATCGACCATAGAGCCGATCTCCGGCAAAATGTTTCTTAAGAAGAAACGCGCCGATGTGATTTTGCCGTTATAAAAGGGAGCATCGAAGTGACCTTCGCCTAGCACATCGAGCTTCTTCTGCGCCACAAGGGCCATTTCCAGAAGAAGCTTCGCGCCCCACAGTTTACCTGTGGCATGCAGCACTCTGGTTGCATAGAGCTGGGTCATGCCCGGAATAGTGGAAATATTTTTTACAGCATTGAGTACCTCGCCGTATTTGCTTAACCCATCCAAGAGGAGGGAAAACTCTTTTTCAAATCCTGCTGTGTTTTTATGGGTTTCGGCAAAGTCGTTGATATATTTTAACCATGCTGCAAAGACTTCCCCTTTTTTCATGGTCATCTTCCGGCCGATCAGATCAAGGGACTGAATATAGTTTGTTCCTTCCCATATCTGATAGATCCTCGCGTCACGATAGTACTCGGCAATGGGATACTCTTCCGAAAAGCCATAGCCGCCATAGCACTGCAGGGCCTCGGATATGCATTGTAATGATAGATCTGAGCAGTATGCCTTCACGATCGGTGTGTTGACATCCAAGAAAACCTTGGCCGCCTTGCGCAGCTCTTCATCCTTGCTGTTGTTCTCTATATCCACCCACCAGAAGGTTTGCAGCACCATAGCCCGAAATGCCTCCGTGTGGGCTTTCTGAAACAGGAGCATCCTTTTGATATCCTCGTGTTTGATGATTGCACACCGATCTTCTTTGGGATTGCTCGTCGGCCGCCCCTGGATTCTTTCATTGCAGTACTGAACGGCATTTTTATAAGCAGCCGTGGCGAGGGCACACCCGGAAAGGCCGGACATAAGACGTTCCTCATTCATCATCTTGAACATCTGCGCCATCCCCATAGCCGCACCATCATTGCCCGGAGGGTTACCCAGGAGAAAACCTTTGCATTTCCCATCATCTCCAAAGCTGATCACACAGGTGGGAGATCCCCGGAGCCCCATTTTGTGCTCAATGCCAACACAGTTGACATCATTCCACTGACCAGGATTGCCGTCCTGGTCAGGTAGATATTTTGGAACAACAAAAAGTGAAAGCCCCCGTGTTCCAGGTGCAGCTCCCTCAATGCGCGCCAAGGTCAGATGAATGATGTTCTCCGTGATATCCTGATCACCGCCACTGATGAAAGATTTCGTTCCTTTGATCAGGTACTCACCGGGCACACCGGTCGGTATGGCACTGGTCGTTGCGTCTCCGACGTCCGAACCGGCCTGAGGCTCGGTAAGATCCATGGTACCGGTCCACTTGCCGCTATAGAGTTTCGGCAGATAAGTCTTTCTCAGTTCTTCACTACCGAAGTCCCTAACGAGTCCGCAGCAGCCCACGGTGCCGAGGTACAGGGTCTGAATGCTGGGATTGGCCGCAATGAAATATTCATACAGCGACCACAGCACCGTCAGCGGTAAAGCAGAGGAATCATCAGGATCGGCGTTGGTTCCCGCATATCCGTTATTGGCAATGAAAAAATAGGCGTCCTTGGTGGATCGGGGCGTGGTAACCTTTCCATTATCAAACCGGCAGCCCTCATGATCGGAGTCTTCACACGAAGGCGCGATGACTTCCTTGGCCCCCTTGAGCCCATTTTCCAATATAAAATCGAGATCGTCTACTGAATAACCATCCTTAAAACGATCCGTTTCGAAGATCGTTTTCATGTCCAGCCAATCTTTCAGGATGAACTGGTGATCTCTTGTTGAATGAACAAATTTTGCAGACATATGTTTATCTCCTTATACCATTTCGATAGCTGTCGCCATGGATACACCGCCGCCGCCGCAGAGAGTGGCGAGACCCAGTGTCTTTCCCTGCCGCTTCATGCCATGGATCAGCGTCACAATCAAGCGGCTCCCCGTAGAGCCTACTGGATGACCCATACCGATGCCCGAGCCGTTCACATTGACAATCTCACGGTTTAATCCCAACTCTTTCTCACACCCCAGATACTGGGCTGCAAAGGCTTCGTTGATCTCCATCAACTCAAAATCCTCAAGCTTAAGTCCCGATTTGGCCATCAGGTTTCGAACGGCCGGCACCGGACTAAGACCCATGCATGAGGGATGGCATCCACCATATCCCACCGCCTTAATCTTGGCGAGTGGCTTTAAACTCAGTTGCTTCGCCTTCTCGGCGGACATGATCACCAAACCGCTGGCACCATCGTTGATGCCCGATGCATTCCCCGCCGTGACTTTGCCGATCTTGGGAAGGAACGCCGGCGGCAGCGCCTTGAGCTGGTCCAGTGTAAGTCCCGCCATGAAGTGCTCATCCTTGTCGAAAATAATCGGCGGCTTGCCCTTCTTCTGGGGGATCTCAATGGAAGCGATCTCTTCCTTGAAAAGCCCTTCCTTCGTTGCACGCTCAACTTTATTATGACTCCGCAGGGCCACTTCATCCATCTCTTCGCGGCTTATGTTGTACATCTGCGCAACGAGTTCCGCCGTTTGACCCATGAGATAAGGCTTCCCGCGGAAAGCATCTACAACAGGACCTTCTTTGGCAGGCCCTTTTTCCATGCCCGGCATGAATTTGGAGCCGCCATAAAGCGACTCAATCATAAAATCATCAAACGTCTGCGTCTGAAGACGGCAGCCCCAACGAGCCGACGGCACACCATAAGGGACACTCGACATATGTTCCACGCCGCCCGCCAGTATCACATCAGCTAGCTCCGCCTGGATCATAGCCATTCCGGAGACAACGGCCTCCATCCCCGACACACAGAGACGATTTACCGTCACCGCCGTGATTGAATCCGGGATCCCCGCATCTAGGGCCGCCACGCGGGCTATATTCGGCGTATAATGATAAGGTTCGAGAACACAACCATACCGGACGTCGTTGATGATGGCCGGATCTATGCCGGCCCTCTTGATTGCTTCTTTCATGGTTACACTTGCCAGGATATAAGGTTGTATATCCTTAAGTGAACGGCCGAAGGATCCGACAGCAGTCCGGCATGCCGATACAATGACAACATCTTTCATATTTCTTCCTCCATGTCGGGTCACGAGGGTTTCTTTTTCTTTACACACCCGGATCCCGACTTTTCATTATTTTGTATAATCGTAGACGCCTTTACCGCTCTTACGGCCAAAGCGCCCTGCCCGGACTAGCTTGACCAGAAGGGGCGCAGGTCTGTACTTGTCGCCCAACTCTTTGTGTATGCCTTCGATAACCCGCAACAGGGTTTCCAGTCCGATCATGTCCGCCAAGGCCAGGGGGCCGATAGGATGATTGCATCCCAGGACCATCCCTTTATCAATATCCTCGGCACTGGCTATGCCCTCACCCAGCGTATAAAATGCTTCATTGATCATGGTACACAGGATCCTGTTGACGGCAAAAGCAGGAGCTTCATTCACAATGATCGTATCTTTGCCAATTGCCTTCCCCCATGACTTGGCAATTTCCAAAGTCTCCTCTGATGTCTCGTATCCCTTGATGATTTCCAAAAGCTTCATGACGGGCACCGGATTAAAAAAATGGGTTCCAATAAACTTCTCGGGACGTTTGGTCATGGCGGCCATTTCAGTAATCGATAACCCGGAGGTGTTTGTGAAAAATAGACATTCCGGTTTCACAATCCCTTCCAATTCCGCATAAACTTTCTTTTTGACATCCATCACCTCAATGACCACTTCAACGACCACATCGGCGTCATGTGCAGCTTCTTTCAGATCCAGCGTGGGCTTGATCTTGGCCAGCACTGCATCCATATAATCTTGTTTCTTCCTGCCTTTCTCCACCTCGCGGATCAGATTTTTCCTAATTGTATTCATACCACTATCAATGAATCGCTGTTCGATGTCTCGCATGGACACCTCATATCCAGCCTGAGCACACACTTGCGCGATGCCGTTACCCATTAAGCCGGCACCCAGTACACATATTTTTTTTATTTCCATTTGCTATTATCTCCTCTACAGTGTCACATTGTTAAATATAATCAGAATGGTACGTCAGCGTGGCCTTTACGTCACACCCTCTGAATCAAGACGGACGTTCCCATGCCACCGCCGGCGCAAAGTGAAGCCATGCCGATTTCGACATCTCTACGAATCATCTCATAGGCCAGTGAGATCACCAGCCGCGCTCCGGTTGCCCCGACAGGATGACCCAGACCGCAGCCACTTCCGTTGACGTTGGTAATTTCCCGGTTAAGGCCAAGGCCTCGTTCACAAGCAATGTACTGCGTTGCAAAAGCCTCGTTCAGTTCGATAAGACCTACATCGGATAATTTATATTTGGACTTTTCGAAGAGTTTTTTCGTCGACGGTATCGGGCCTTCGCCCATGTAATCCGGGTCGCATCCGGCCACGGCATAATCAACAAATTTCGCCAGCGGTTTCAAACCCAAAGATTTCGCCTTCTCGGCAGACATGACAACCATTCCCGACGCGGCATCATTGATCCCCGACGAACTGGCGGCGGTCACAATGCCATCCTTTTTGAATGTCGGCTGCAGGGCGCTTACATCTTCCCACTTCAGTCCGAAGCGGACATGTTCATCCTGGCTGATAATTTTAGGATCTCCCTTCCGCTGCGGTACGGAAACGGGAACAATCTCTTCCTTGAAACGGCCTTCCTTGATCGCCCTCTCTGCATTATTATGGCTGCGCAAGGCAATTTCGTCACTCTCTGTGCGGCTGATATTCCATTTTTTCGCGATCAGTTCGGCTGTCTCTCCCATGATGATTTTTCCACCGGAATATAAAATATCCCAGATGGAATCGTACATGGTTTTGTGCATCATCCGGGCGCCCCATCGGGCATCTCTGAGCACATAAGGAGCCGTGTTGTAACTTTCGACGCCGCCGCAGAGAACGGTTTCCGCTTCTCCCCATTTCACCAGCAGCGACGCATTGATGTACGCCTGCAACGAGGAATTACACTGGCGCTGAACCGTATAAGCCGGAACCTCTTTCGGAATTCCCGCCTTGAGGGCGCCGCACCTGCCCACATTGGGCTCGTCAAAATCCTGAATACAGCAACCCCAGACGATCTCGGCTATGTCATCGCCATTGATTTTTGCCCTTTTGATAACTTCTTTCATTACGGCAGCCGATAGATCACCGGCTTTCACATCCTTGAAGGATCCGCCAAAATCGCATATCGGTGTTCTTGCTGCACTTACAATAACTGCATCTTTCATATTCCTATAATCCTCTATATTGATATTTTTTATACAACAGACTCACTCCATCATTTTTCGAATTTGCGTCATGGTCCCGTTCACTTGGCCGGTAATTGGGCAGCACCGTCGAGCATAATAGTCGTCCCGTTCAGATAAGGATTTTCCACGATGGAGCGCACCAGCAAGGCAAAATCCTTTGACTGGCCGAACCGCTTGGGAAATGGGATACAATCGATGATCCTCTGTTTAGCATCATCTGGTATACCTTCTACCATAGGCGTCTCGAAGATCCCTGGGGAAATAGCCACAACCCGCATGCCGTAATCACCGATCTCCCGGGCGATGGGAAGTGTCATACCGATAACACCTGCCTTGGACGCACTGTATGCAGCCTGACCTACCTGTCCGGAGAATGCCGCTGCAGAAGCAGTATTGATAATAACACCACGCTCGTTATTCTCGTCCGGTTCATTGTTCATCATTGCTTGTACAGATGAACAGACCATATTCATGGTACCCACCAGATTGACTTGAAGGACTTTATTAAACTTGTCCTTTGGGAACGTACCTTTTTTTGAATAGACTTTCGCTCCAATGAGAATGCCAGCACAGTTGATCGAAATGTTGACCTTACCGAACGCCTTAACCGTCGCGTTTACAGCAGCCTGCACCGAGTCGGGGTCAGTAATATCGGTTTTATAGAATATGGCTTTGCCGGAGAACTCTTTTGCGAGCATATTACCTTTCTGCTCATCCAGGTCGAAGATCCCCACCTTCGCGCCGGACCCTATGAACATCCTAACACAAGCCTCTCCAAGGCCGGAAGCTCCACCACTTATAACTGCCACTTTATTTATAGTGTCCATTTTGATAACCTTTCTTCCATTTAATAACCCTTGAATTCCGGTTTTCTTTTCTCTTCAAAGGCTTTCAATCCCTCATCCAAATCATACGAGCGGAGATGTTGCCGCAGAGTCAGCATTTCCTGCCGTAGCGACGATTCCTGACTCTGATCCAGGGCGTCGTTGGCCACTTCCTTCATTCTGCTAAGTACCAGAGGGCTCTTTGCCGCGAGCATCTGTACAAATTTTTCCACTTCTTCAAGAAGGTCCATATCCGGCAAGACCTTATTCACCAGCCCGTACCTTTCCATCTCCGCCGCCGAAAGAAAGTCGCCGGTAAACAAAAGATACTTAGCCCTGTTAATTCCTATCTTCCGAGGAAGTACCGCAGCTCCGCCACCGCCCGGGAATACTCCGAAATTAGAGTGGGCATCCCCGATCTTGGCACTCTCGGCTGCAAAGACGATATCGCAGCACATAGCAAGTTCTAGTCCGCCTGCCAGCGTCAAGCCATTGAGCGCTGCTATCACGGGTTTTGGAATATTTCTCACCAGCCCGAAGATATCGAAACACCGGTCCAGGAAGTCTTTTGCTCCTCTTTTTGCGTTCTTTATAGAAGACATTACGCCCTTGAGATCCGCCCCGGCACAGAAAGCACGCCCATTGCCAGTGATCACAATGGCTTTTATGCTGTCATTCGAACGGCACTCTGTGAACGCAGTTTCCAATTCGTCAAGCATCTGCATGGAAAGAGCGTTCATATTCTTCGGTCTGTTCAACGTAATCCATCCGCCTGACCCCTTGCACTCATACGTGATGGTTTTGTATTGCATACGCTTTCCTTTCTGTTTCTATTTCACATCTATCTTGTTATTCAATCATCTTAAATATTATGACACCGCTTGCGCATAGTCCTGCGCGAATAGGGCCGCTCCTATGGCACCAACGATCTGGGGCTCAGCAGGTACAAACATCGTGATACGCAATACTTTTTCTAATGCCCTCACCATACCAATATTTTTCGCCACGCCACCTGTCATAATCGCGGGCGTCAGCAAGCCCACGCGCCCGACCAGACCAGTTATTCGCCGGGCAATCGACTCATGGATGCCTGCGAGTATATCTCTGACATCATTCCCTTCAGCAACAAGAGATATGACCTCCGTTTCTGCAAAGACCGTGCAGAGACTGCTGATGGTCAGCTGCTTTTTCGACTCCAACGCCAGCGCGCCAATCTGTTCCAGTTCGACGCCAAGCGCTCTCGCCATAACTTCGAGAAACTGACCGGTCCCGGCCGCACATCTGTCATTCATGGCAAAGTTTCTGGCATTGCCGTCGGCATCCAGTCCAATGACCTTACTGTCCTGGCCGCCGATATCGATCACCATTCTCGCTTCGGCGTAAAGATAGTTTGCTCCTCTTGCATGGCAGGTGATTTCGGTGATGGACTTATCGGCAATATCCAGCCGGCGACGTCCATATCCCGTACTCACGATACAGGCGATGTCCTTTTGCTCCAGCCCTGCCGATGCCAATGTATTTTCCATGGCAGCGCGCACTGCTTTCTGGCTCACAAAATCCAACTGCACGACGTTATGGGCGACAATCCGTTTGCCAGCATCCATAATAACAGCCTTCCCGGTAAGAGAGCCGCTATCCACGCCCATCGTAAAAGGGGCTTCGTATTCAAGTTTTCTTGGTCCGGAATCGGACATCTGAACCTTTCTTTTATCTTCTGATATGTTTTATCAATCTGCGCACCGCCGCAAAATTACAATGAGAAACCAAGCCTCATCTCTTTCGCTCAACAGCGTTTCTTTTTCGCTTCCAGGCTTTCCAGCAGCGCTTCGAGGCGGGTGTTGACAATTTCATCCTGGTAGAAGGATTCGTCGACCATATCGCCTTCGAACATAGTGGAAGGAATGCCCATTTTACGGCTCAGGGAATCACCCATAAGGTAATGCGAACGGGCAAAGGACCTACATGTTCTGGCGCTATGAAGGATTAAGCCATCTATGGAATAATCGCGGCATAGCTTCATCATCCGCTCTTCCGTAATCGGATAGCCAAGATTGAGCTGACACTCCAAGTGATTGATCGCTATACCTTCTAAAGGATTTTCAACATCAATAAAATCGGGCTCCTGCCAAAAGGCCATATGGGTATATCGGCCGGCGATCACACAGGCGTCCAGGTTGGCGAACTTGTCTGCCATCCAGCCCAATTTGTTCCAATTCATAATCCCTTCCCAGAATAAACGATATTTCTCCCGGGGAATTGAGGTGACTTTATTGGTGAGCCGCTCCTTAACCTCGGCCACAGCGGCTTCCAGGCATTCGACCGTTCCCGGCCAGCCGGTAAGATAGTTGACCGGTGCGATAAAAATAGTCCAGTCAAAAAAACTAGCGGGGGACGGAATGGCCTGGCACACCTTCATGGCCTCCATGCGCAATTGGCCGACTTTCTTTGTAACCGTCATGATCTCTCTGAATTTATCCCAGTTATAGGGACGTCCGCTAATGTCCTCTAAAAAACGAATCAAATCCTTAAACTGTTTTACGACGTAGGCAACTTCATCTTTGTATTCCTGACCACTCATGTAAGTGGAGCCGTTCCGCCCGTAATGATAGGGAATGACGACATTGAACCAGGGGATTTTCTTGCCAAACATGCGCTCGATGGCCCAATCCCACTGCGGTCCGCTGGAACAGCCTGGGTAGCAGGTCACAATAACGTCGGGGACCGGTATCTCGCTCGCAATCGGTCCGACGGTCAAGTCTTCCGGAACACCTCTTTCGGCGAACATGACGCATCCAAGCTGTGTTCTGGCATAGGAACAAAGCTCACGATTATATCCGCGCTTTTCAGCAAAAACCTGTGGTTCTTTTTCCTCGTGCCTTGCTGCAACACGCGCCCCATATCCCTCTCCATGAATCCAGGCCATGTCCTGCGCAGCCATGAACGGCCCAATGGGTAGCCCAGTCGTATAAACTACCTTTTTGCCGGTATTCTTTGCATCCATCAAGTCGAGCCAGTAATCATTAACCAACTTGTTCACCAACCTTCCCGACTTCAACCTGTTTGCTTTCTTTGCCTGTTCTATCATATCAGTCGCTCCTTACGCACTCTGCTCATCATTTACTTTCTTTTTAACTTCTTGGTCTGCTCGATCTCGATAAAGGCCTCTACCCTGGTCCTTAATGCCTCAAGCGAAACCACTTCATGCTCCATCTCTATCAGCAGGTGTGGAATTTCCGCTTTCTCCATGGCCTCCTTGATATCCGGATAAAAAAACATATGGGGTTCACAATATTTTGCCATCAAAATGATCAGCTGCTCTGCGCCACTGTTTTTCATGTCATCAATGAGGTATTGGGGCCAATTGGTCAGCGGGTCGATTCTTGTCGGACACGGTACGTTGCTGTTTTTCTCCAGGTAGTAATCAGCCATAGCATTCATTGGGTCCCGGCTGTCATTGATATCGGTGCTTACATAGCGGTAACCGTGGAAAAGATCATCACCAACGACGATCGCTCCTGACTGCTCGATCATCGACAAGATGTCGAATTTAGGCGCTCCGCACAGACTGGCGGAAATATAGACCCGCACAACCCCTTTCCGTTTCGTCTTGCGTTTGGTGAGCGCCGGCAGTAAGGTCTTCAATATCGCATTATGTTCTTCCTTGGGCATGATCATGCTTGATTTAATAATGGACACCATCTCCTTCGCATTCAGAATGCCGGGGTGAGAAGACTTCAATTCATATATTTTTCTGATCAGTGATCTATTTTCATTGTAAATGTTAATGCTTTGGCGTAGCGACTCTGTCGTAATCTCTTTTTCGGCAAATGTCTCGACGTCCCGTTTGATCTCCTTCAGGCCATCCAGAATATCGGCTTGCGTCCAATCGTGATTGCCTACGGGCAGGCGTAAAAAGAGGCTCCTCGCCTTAGGAAGAACCACACCCAGAACTTCGCCCGCTCCCACGGCTTGGATGCAGTAATCACCCGCCATTACGGCATCCAGAACTTCGAGGTACCCTTTTGCGGCTTGATCGATGACACTTCTTGTGAATCCACAAAAGAATGGATAATAATAGGCATGACCCGCCGTTACAGGCTCATCACCCTCTTGAAGCAAAACGGGCAGTATGCCAGCTGCATGCACCAACTCCTCAGGAAAATTCATGGGGAACAAACCCATGACCTTTTTCCCGGTGCTCTTTTTCCATTCTTTCGCCTTTTCGTAGGGTTGCTCCACTGTTTTTTCGAAAAGGCGTAAAATATCTTCTACGGGTGTATTAACTTTTATAGCCATTTGTCCTCCTTGTCTTGCCTATTATCTATATCATCAATTGAAGAGCGGCTATGTTGATGCTGCCCTTTCGAAGTATCATCAAGAGCGATGAGGGCAGATTACTACATTTTTCCGAGAATATGGACGCACATGGATGCCTCCTCGACGCCAATACTGCCGCCGCCGTTTTCCGCAAGGCCGATTCTTGCTTTTTCAATCTGCCTCTTTCCCGCTTCCCCTCTGATCTGCGTGACGAGTTCATGAATCTGTGCGAGACCTGAGGCGCCGATCGGGTGTCCTCTTCCTTCAAGACCGCCACTTGTGTTGATCGGTTTGGCACCGCCAAGTTTTGTAGCCCCGGTTTCAGCATAGGGGCCCCCATCTCCTGGAGCGCAGAAACCCATGGCTTCTGTCTGGTGGAGCTCCCCATATGCGGTGGCATCATGGAGCTCTGCAAAGTCCATGTCCTTAGGACCAAGTCCGGATACTTCATACGCCCTTTTTGCCAGACGCTCGCCGATATCAATGCCATCAAGTTCACGATCCATACCCTGCCCTAGAACGGAGGCCAGAACCTTGACCGGACGGGCGTCCTTGAGCTTCTTCAGATAAGACCCGGAGCATACAATAGCAGCTGCAGCGCCGTCTCCTACTGGAGCGCACATGCCGCGAGTCAGGGGGAACGTAACCGGTGCGTCTGCCAAAATCTCTTCCACCGTCATGAGATTCTGATACTGTGCATTCGGATTGAGCGAGGCATGCGTATGATTTTTAGACGCGATGATCGCCATTTGCTTCTGGGTTGATCCATACTTGCTCATGTGCCAACGGGCCATCATGGCATATGCATCCATGAAGACACTGCGACCGGTACCCGGAGCCGTTTCCCCCTCAGGTAGCTGAATCTTTAGGTTCTTGCCATACTGCATCAGGGTTTCAATCTGGCGGTCGAAGTTCTCCACATCCATGCAACGCGAGTAAGCACCCAGAGACTTCGCCTTGTCGGGGTTGGTCAGTTTCTCGGAGCCGACTGCGATGGCCACATCGTAATTGCCCGCCTTGATGCCTGTAATTGCCAGGTGCAATGCGGTCGAAGCACCGGCGCACGCATTCTCGACATTGGCCAGCGGAATGTCACCGATCCCCATTTCCCTGAAAACGATCTGCCCGCGGATGGAATGCTGATCACTGAACATGCCCCAGAAAGTGTTTGAAAAAAAAGCCCCCTGAAGGTCCTCTTTTTTCAGTTTCGCATCCGCTAGTGCCTTCAGAATGACCTGTTCAGCCATGGTCCGTACGGTTTCCGTGGGATTCTTGCCGAACCGGTTCATTCCGACACCTATAATATATACGTCCTGCATAATAGCTCCTTGTCTCCTCATTTATTATTTTGTTGCATTAGTGTCCGGAATAAGCTAAAAACAGTTAAAATTTACTTGTAACTGTTTGAATATATTGAATCCCGTTTTCTGGAAAAATTGAAGTCGAGGACACCGTAAAGCTGTCATATGTCTATGTATTATAAAAGAAATATTCATATTACTTTAATTTTAACCGGACAGTAGTGATTTTGTTGTCTCTTTAAGTTCACCCCTCAGGATGCTGCCTGTAGCATGAATTTGTAGAGCTTTCCCGCTTCTGTCGATGGAAATTCTTTTATAAAATATCAGAACCGAGGTCTCTTATAGCTCGTTAGCTGAGTCTTGCATCGTGCGTGTAATCGTTGCGCCGGAAGTCAAAGACTCCTGGTAAACCAGTAGACCCTTGTTCTGTGCCATCAACGCCGCTGCAGTCAAAAGGACTTGTGCACGCTCTGGCAAAGATTTTCCTGACCACACTCCCGATTCAAATGCCTTACTGGCGGAAGCAATAGCCTTGTCCACGTCTCCCCTGGTACTTTTTGATACTTTGGCGACGACTTGCCTGTTCGACGGATTGATTATATGCATCATTTCATCGGTTTCACCTTTTGTCCAAACACCATCTATACTTATACTCTAGAATTTCTCCCACTTCAGAATCTCCTCTTCACTTTATTAAATTTGCAAAATAGGTGCCAAACCAAATTAATTAATTTTATCATATAATTATGGAATACCTCTCTATATCTGCACATAGCAGAAAGCATCATTTGTTCCTTATTTATACAAATGTTTACTCTACGTTAAACCCAGATTACACAGAGGGTTTTGCATTGATAATGTTACCGGAAGCGAGAAACGCGATGTTTCCATAGTCCCAGTAACCATTCTCTACGTTTCAAGGCCAAAGTTTCAGAAAGCGTCGATTACCGTCTTTTACCGCCCATGGCAAAAAGCTTGTACCTCAACGTCGACATCTGCTGAACTTTCGTTCCGATAATGCTCTGGCGGAATAGGCTCATCAGATTGTAAGCCAGCATAACCATGCTCAATGCCGCCTCCGTGCCGTAAAAGCTGTGGAGATTGAAACTGTCAAAACCAAAATCATACTTGAGTTCCTTGATCCGATTCTCCGCATCGGCCCAATCTTTACACAAATTCCACATCTGTTGCGCAGGTAATGTCAAGTTGGTTATAAAACAATGGTAGCGGTACTGACTGTAAACGTCACTGTCCTGAAAAAGATGAAGCTGCTTGCAGGTCGCTTCAGGACGATCCTGAATCTGCTGACGAACACAGGAGGTCTGGGTTCTTAGGACAGTGAACAGTGATTTATAAGTGGGAAGTTGCCCTGTGTTAAGAATCACGCAGGAGTCCGTTTCTGTGCACATGTGCCAAAGTAAACCATAGCTGCGGTCTTTCTGTCAAAACTATCAAGCCACCTCTTTTCGTTGTATAATTTGAAGTAACTGACCAGTCCTTGTTTCACCCCTGCCAATAACGCGTATGCTTTTAGATAAATGTCCTCGTACTTGACGCTTCTCCATAATCTTTCAATAAAAATGCTGTCCATCCAGCGGCCCTTACGGTTATGCCGATGGCAATATTGTTGACCCGAAGGGTGTTTGTAAATACTTCCGCAGTGAACTGACTCCCATGATCCGTATTGAATATTTCCGGACAGCCAAATTTTGAAATAGCTTCCTCCAAAGCATCCACACAGAATGCACTGTCCATGGTATTGGACAACCGCCGGGCTAGAACTTTTCGGCTGGCCCAGTCCATAATGGCGACACGGTAACAAAATCTTCTAGCCATGGGAATATAGGTGATGTCAGTCGCCCAGACATGATTCGCCTTCGTAATCTCCAGACCGCTGAGAAGATAGGGATACTTGATATGCCAAGATGTGATATTGGAGAGCCTCGGCTTTACATAGGGCGCTTTCTATGCCCATCCGCCGCATTAAACGACGCATATGGTCACGTAAAATCTTACAACCCTTGGCCGCATAGTTCAGTGCGGATCTTTCGGCCGCCATATAACGGGTATAACAAGTGAATCTCATCGATCTGACGCATTAATTCCACATCTATGGCGGGGAGGGGGTCAGGGTTGTAATAAACACCCTATCGGGAAACATCCAGAATCTCGCACTGACGTTTCACTGGAAGTGCATCCTTCATATCAATCATTTCTTTGCGCTCGCATCGCCGATGCGACCGAGCGCGTTTGATAAAAAATCATTCTCCATCGGCAGTTGGCCAATCTTTGCTGAATACTTCTGCCAAATTTTCCAAAAGCTGATTCTTCCAGCTGCTTATCTGGATCGATTAACTTTGTATCGCTCGGCAAGTTCAACGATCATCTGGCAGCCTTTCATGGATTCCAAAGCCACCTTGGCCTTGAATGACGGTGCATGATTCCATCTTGGTCTTTTGCTCATATGATGATCCTCCTGGGATTCATTATAGAGCATCTTCCTCACTTATGCACCTGTCCCGTTTTGCTAGACCCGCTCAATTTTAGGATGAAAAACTTTCCGACACCTCAATTAAAACAGATTTATTTTTTTGAAGCTGTTGCGGCAATAATCATGTTCTTTCAGGTTCCAGACCCTCTTTCATGGCGAAGTCGTAAAGTTTGAATTTCTGCAGTTTCATTGTCTGCGTATAATTCTTGAATTCAGGTACAAAATACCACAGCCGTGGTGTCTTGAAATGCGTCAAGTTTGCTCTGCAAAACTCGTGTAACTCCCTTGCTGTCGGGGGATCATCTTTATCTATAGGAATGACAAAGGCCACCACTTCCTCGCCCCATTTCTGATTGGGCACCCCGATCACTGCGACATCTTTAACTTTCGGGTGCTCCAAAATCAGTTGTTCGACTTCCCTTGGGTAAATGTTTTCTCCACCGCGGATGATCATCTCCTTTAATCGACCCGTCAGTCTCAAGAATCCCCTGTGGTCCATGGTGCCAAGATCCCCAGAGTGAAACCATCCATCGGGCTCAATGGCCTCTTCCGTATCTTGAGGCATATTGAAATACTCACTCATTGTCTGGTAGCCGCGGTAGCAGAATTCCCCTTGTTCTCCAACGGGAACCACCTTGCCGGTATCAGGATCGACAACCTTGATTTCGCAATGGGGCATGGGCTGCCCAAGGGTGGAGGACTGGTCCTCAACAGAGTCTTCCCGATGAGTGGCAGACACAACTCCATGCATTTCCGTCTGTCCGAAAAGGATACTGACACCACAGCCAAGTTCCTTGTAGATGCGGTTGCAAAGCTGTTCTTCAACCATTGATGCCCCACTCATGACATTTTTCCAGGATGAAAGATCATACTTCTCCCTGCCGGGAAATGCCAAAATCATTTCCAGCATCGTGGGAACCAGGAGTGCAATTGTCCCTTTTTCCTTTTCAAAGAGGCTCAGAATAAGTTCAGGTTTGAATTCAGGCGCAAGAATATGGGTTCCGCGCCGCATCAGGCAACCGAAAACGGGAAGCCCGCAGGATCCAATATGAAACATGGGCATGGGATTTATCCACGTTCCGCCTTCCTCCAGCCCGGCCCGTTCAGACAGAAAATTGTTTGCATTAATGTTTCCCATGTGATGGAGCATTGCACCTTTCTGAACGCCGGTGGTGCCGGAGGTATACATGATAATAGCGGGATCATAAGGTTTGACCTCCGGGAAGGTGACGGAACTGTCACCTGAATGCATAAATGCGTCAAATTCGGCAAAACGGAAAACTTCCTGCAGCAGGGGCAACCTTCTCCGGGCATTCTGGGCCGCTTCCAGAGTATTAAACCCGCGGTATTCATCAATAACGAATACGGCCACCGCCTCTGACTGCTTGAGAATATACTCCAGTTCCCGCGCTTTATATGCCGGGTTCACCGTCACCAGCACCATCCCGGCAAGGGCACACCCATATTCCACCAAAACCCATTCGGGAATGTTGTCTCCCCATGCGGCGATATGCTGCCCCGGCTTGAAACGGGTCAGCAGGGCCGAAGCAACGCGTTCAGCATCTCTAAGCAGTTCGGTATACGTCCACCGCCGCCGTTTGCTTTCATCCAAAATCCCCTCAACCATTGCCAACCGATCTGGAAACTCGCTGGCAGCTTTCCGCAATTCCTCTCCAATGGTGGATTGGAGCAGGGTTCTTGATGTATCTGCAGCCCAGTAAGATTCTCTTAGATTTGTATTGGAATAAATCTTTTCTTTTGCCATTTAATTTCCTTTAAAATATATTTAAAAAATCATAATTAGTTGTCCCTGAAAAAGTCATTTTTTCTAAAAAGTATGAGCGGGGATCATTTTGAAGTGATCTTTGCTCAACTTCTGGCCGATAAATTCGATTGCCCGATCAAAATATCTCCAAAACAGTCTCTGGAGAAAAGGCAAAAAAAAGCTCTGAGGAGCTTTCTCAGGTTAAAACCACAACCGGATAGAATCGCGTTCATACAATCGCCGTTTTTTCACTGGAGATGATTCCGTTTCAAACGATGATCCGATTTCAGATGACCGAAAATAGGTTCAATGGCAGACCGCTTGGCGAACCATTTCCAAAGACTGGCCTTCATGCTCTTTTTCTTCTTCCCGGATAAATGGACCTCAGTGTCTGTAATCTCCTTGGCTGCTCCGCGATAGCCGATGTCAAAGTTCTGGTGATGAATCCCATCACATTGTCCGGTCCGAGGGGGTTCACCCCTCGCTTCATCACGTCTTAGATTAGACGGGGCCCTAAGCCGTATCCACAGATGATGACCCTCGTGGTCAGATCTATTAACATTATTTTCCCCGCATACCCACCTTTCATCCCTGTCTAACTATCTTCATTTTTGCTTCATTCATGTAGTGGGCGTTCAACTCAATCGCGAATAGCAGTCTCGTTTAACTTTTTGTCTGGCATTAAAAAGATGACAAGAGCGGGAAGTATTACCAGTGCCGCAATCATGTTACCAAAAAACATAAATGACAAAAGCAGTCCCATATCGGCCTGGAACTTAATGGGCGACCATATCCAGGTGACTACGGCTACTGTCAGTGTTATCCCAACCAATGCTACGCTCTTGCCTGTACTCACCAGTGCTTCTCTATAAGCTTCTGTGGTAGATTTCCCCTGACGATGATTTTCGAGATAGACCGTCAGTAGATAGAGGGCATAGTCGACGCCGATACCAACACCCAAGGCAATAACTGGCAGGGTCGCCACCTTGAGACCAATATTGAGCATAACCATCAACGCCTCGGCCAGTATTGTCATGATTACGAGCGGCGTCATAGCGGCGATAACAGCCCGCCAGTTTCTGAAGGCAAGAAGACAGAGAACGAACACAACAATGTAAACGAGAGCCAGCATCCTATAATTGGCCCATTCAACTACCTCATTAATAGCCGCCTCGATACCGGCATTCCCAGCAGCCAACAAAAAAGATGCCTTTTCTGTATTGTGTTCACGGGCAAATTCTTGAACGACAGTAACCATTTTCGATAGTGTCGTTGCCTTGTGGTCTGCAAGGTAGGTAATAATCGGAGCGATCGTCCGTGAATCGTTAAGGAATCCGGGTCGATTTGTAAACACATTATTTGTTGCATCACCGGTAAGATTGGAATCACGGCTGATGGTATACCATCTCGGATCACCCTCAAAACTGCCCGTTGTAAATATGCGAGCCAGACTTGCTGCAGAGACAGTGGACTGTACGAAAGGTAACTCACGCAGCTTTTCCTCTAGTCTATCCATTTCAAGCAGAGTATCGAAGTATGTCAATCCCTCCTCAGGGGTTTTAACAATAACAGCGAATTGATCACTTGATAAACCGTAATGTTTCTGGATATACTTTATGTCCTGGTTGTATACTGAGTCAGCGCGCAGTTCAGGAGCGCCGGAACTAACATCACCTATCTTAACATCCCGGCTGATAACAAAACCTACTATGGTTATCAGTGCTGCACCAAGGAGTACATATTTTGCTACACGGGGCTCCATGAACCGGGAAAACAAAAGGCTTATAGCATGTTTGCCTGCATGTAAATCGATCGTCTTCACTTCCCTTTCAATCGATCCTTTACTGACCCCCGTGTAGCTCAAAATAACGGGGATGAGCAGTAGATTAGTGAAAATTAATGCTGCAATTCCCATGCTCGACTGAAGAGCCAGGTTCTGAATTATCGGAATTTTGATTACATAGAGAACGGAAAAACCCGCCACGTTTGCCAGCAAGGCAGCCAGACCAGCCCAATAAAGTCTTCGGAAAGTATAACGAGCTGCAAGATAACGAGGAAAACCTTTAGCGAGATTCACAATGGTGCCCTTCATCATCTGGGTCCCGTGTGAAACACCTATGGCGAACGCTAAAAACGGGACAAGCACGGAAAATGGGTCGAGAACGTAACCCATTAAACGCAGGATCCCCAATTGCCATATCACACCAACGAGCGAGCATGAGACAACGATTAAAGTGGCGCGCCAACATCTTGAATACCAATACAGAACTAAAGTGACAATTAAAGCGGCTATCAGGAAGTAATTAAAAATTTTAAATATTCCGAGTATCAAATCCCCCATAAGCTTCGCAAAACCAGTAATATGTAGCTCGATACCCTTATCATGATATTGAACCTTGATGGCTTCTAGTTGCTCCGTGAAGGCCTTATAGTCCAGTTCATTGCCTGCTGAATCTCTTTCTAATAGCGGAATAACAATCATACTGGAGCCTCCATCAAGTGCTACGAGATCACCAGTGATACCTGCTTTCTGTATATTCCCCTCCAGTTTTTTGAGACTTTCTGCCGATCCATCGTAATCGAGAGGCATGACCGGGCCACCTTCAAAACCCTGCTCAGTCACTGCTGTCCACATAACGGAACTCATCCAAAGTGATTTCATAAAGCTACGATCTACACCAGGAAGCAGAAAAATGCGGTCGTTGATTTCCTTTAACATCTTTATATAATGAGCATCATAGATCTTCTTGTTGCCCTGGGTGTTTGCAACCACTATGCGAACCGAATTACCTAGCATGTGAAGGTCTTTAGCATGCACCTTATAATTTTTAATAAAGGGATGGGACGAAGGCATCATTTGTTCGTAGCTTGCATTGACACGTAGTTGGGTAACATGATACGCAAAAAATAAAGTCAAAAATACACAAACCAAAATGTATGCTATTCTATTATTGAATACCAAGCGTTCTATCCAAGAACCTGTTTTCTTATTGAAGCTATCGATGTCCCGCACAAAATCAGTTGTCTTATCATTATTGTTGTTTGTCATAATACCCTCTATTAATTGGCATTAGGAAGCCGTTTTGGTGACACTGTAAATAGCTGCCGAGCTACACCTTGGAAGATGCTGGCCATAATTAGATGTTCCGAAGGAGTCATTGCAGCAGCAACAACAAACATTGGTGTATCTGCCATCTTAACGCTGAAGTTATTTGCAGACCCGTCGCAGGATAACAACTCCCCCGCTTGTGTAACAAACAGGAATCCGTCGCCGCTGGCAATAGCGATTCCAGCGCTAATAGTGGCGTGGGTTGGAATGGACAAGGCTTCCCAGGAATTGCCCTCGTCTCTACTTCTATACATAGCTCCTCGAATACCATAGGCCAAAATTACTCTATCATTACCAGTAATCCCAAAAAACGTACCTTTATAACCTGTCTCCCGTTTTTCGAAATAGTCTCGTTTCTTATTTAATATGAATACACAGCCTCTTTCGCTCGTAATATAGAGGTTATCATGGATTTTTTTTATATTGTTGAGGCTCATAGTTGGCTGAAAATTATCAATCTTGTGCATCAGGGGGCTCCAGGATTTTCCTCCATCTGTGGTTTTGGAAATCAGACCAAATGTTCCCACGGCATAACCGGTCAGTTGATTCTCAAAATAAACATCCAGAAAAGGTAACGCAGGGCCTTTCTCGTAATTTAATTTTGTTAATTCGAGAGCCTTTGAGAAGGAGTCATCTGCTTTTTGTATGTTTTCTTCGTAATACTTCCTAAATTGCTTCTCCGCCATGCGGCCATCGAATTGCTTGATCCAGGTATTTCCGCCATCATCTGAATGAAGGATAACGCCATCATGACCTACAGCCCAACCCAAGTTCTTAGTGGGGAAATTGACAGCAACAAGATCGGACTGTACTGGAACATTAGACTGTTTCCAGGTATCACCATCATTTTCAGAAACAATAATCAAACCGCGGGGGCCTACAGAGACCAGCCGGCTGCCTGTATAACAGACACCGACTAAAGGCCACTTTGATGGATTGATTTGTTCCCGGGCGGGATAGTCAAGTGGATCTTTGAATTTATTAACCGCTGAAAAAAGCGGAGAAAAACATAGCAGACAAGCAAATAATGTCAGTGTGAAGATAGCAATAATACGCTTGTTATAATTAATCCGCTTCATTTTCTATCAACTCCTGTTTGAAAAGTTCTACCATCTGTATCTTTTATTATTTTTTCACCTGTAATATCCGTATTCTAGAAAACCAGACAGAGGCGATAAAATCCGCCTCCGCCTGGTTCACGTGCAGTTTACCGGGACATACGCGCTTCAACGGCCTGTGGTGTTAAGGGAATATTGAGTTTCCTTATCTCGTTGGGCTCCATGTAGCAGCGATTAAACTGATTTGGCTCCATGGCGCCGAGGCAGAATATGGCGTAGTTATCTTTGATAAGATCGTGGAAAACCCAGGTCAGATTGTTCAACCCCCCCACATCGTAAGCAGGGAAAGTATGGATCTGACCAGTACGCCACAGCTTGCCCGAATCGTCATACGAGTCAGCGGCAGCAATCTGCCAACTATCCTCATCAATGTAGAACACGCGCTTTTTATACATGTGCCGCATTCCTGCCTTGCGGTCTGCTTGTACTACCCAGACCCGATGCTTCTCAAAGCGCAAGGCATCAGGGTTGGGGGCACCTTTAGTGATTATTTTTTCTGACGGCATTACCTGCGTCATTGTAAAAGCGTTATAGGGGATAATCATCTCTTTTTTGCCGAGCACTTTGAAATCGTAGCGATCCATTCTGCCGACAAACCCAAATATTTCATCCCATACGGTCACACCGCCATAGGCGCTGATAGGAAGATCATAGGCAAAGTCAGGTGCCACACGGCATCGACGCTGACCAGGGGTATAGAACCAGACCTTTTGTCCACCTGCTTCTGCAGTTGGAAGATAAAAATTCAGGAATACGATACCAGCCGATCGCGGGGGAGCCATCTGCTCTGAAAAGAAGCCAAACACTGAATTATAGGCATTCTCCCTCAACCAGCCACTTTTGTCATACCAGGATTTAAACATTATTTCGTGCGGGTTTGGCAAGTCGCTGATACCTCCGCGCGAATCCACTATGTATGCTTTATTCCGCTGATCCAACACAGGCGTGAAGGCGAGTTTGTGGTTCCACATAACCTCATAACCGTTCTGGGGTATGGGGAAAGGGACACCCGGATAGGGCTGTCCCTTGGGACCAGCGCCTATTATGGCATCTCCCATGACTTGACCGCCCATCTTAGCGGTGGTCGCATTTTTCTCTGTATTTTCCAGAATCCAGTCGAGATAACGCATGCTACGGTGAGTTGGGTACACATCGACTCTATAGGATGGATACTTCTTTAAAAGAGACTTGGTCCCATCAGTTAATATACTATCATATTGGCTCATATTCTTCTGGGTAATTGAATAAATCGGCTTTTCATTACTATATGGGTGAATATAGGTTTGCATTTTTTTACGATCATACCCGGGAACGGGTTTTAGTCCACCAGTATAAGGCGGTATTGAACCATCTGCGTTCCCGGCTTTTTCTGCCCCAAACTCTGTCAAGGTGCTCCCCAACTGTTTTGCATTTTCTGATGAAACCGCTGCTTGGGAAAAGCTCGTTAAGCAGAGGCTTATAATGACCATCAAAGCAAATGCGTTTGTTAATCTTCTGATTATCATCTTGCCCTCCTTTAGGAAATTAGTTTTAGTACTGATCAAAACGACATCTTAAACTGTAATGCTATCCATCCCTTATCATTAAGGTTATACGTACCATTACCACCAGCATACATTGACTTCCCGAAACCGTTATCAACGGTTGTGCTGCTTGGTCTCCAGTAATAGTCCAGATACTTCAAAGAGAGTGTATATTTACTCAAAAAATCAGCCGAAAGACCTACAGACCATGTATAGGAACCTTCTGCAAAGAAAGATCCACCGGCATATGCTGGATTACCACTAATACCTCCTTGAATAAACATAGGCAAACTCAAATTGGTTGAGGGAAGAATCGAAAGCCACTCAGGCGTGAACGATAATGCAGCACCCACGGCATCATCAGTGGCGGCGCCTTCATCCACTCCTCCACCATTAGCGGCTGCATAGCCTCTACCGACGTAAAAGTCCCTGTTTTCTGTTACTTTGTGAAGGTGGGTATAACTGACCTCTGCAATCAGAGTAGCTGTATCCCAAAGAAAATTAGTTCCAAATGGTACAAGAATATTGCCTATAACATTGGTGATATTGCCCTTCGCACCCTCACGATACTTTCCCAGATTACCGGAGAAAAACAAACTGTTTAGAGCCGTATCAGTCCGATAGCTGGCTTCGATACCGCAACTATATTCCCCAATACTGGTTTGGTAGGCAAGGCCATACAGTTTTACATCCTCGTTATAGGAGAGGTGGATATTACCGCCGCCCGTCGGGTAGAGCTCAAGTTGAGTCCAGGGCTGCACCTCGTCAAGATTTCTGTAGATAAAAGAAATTTCTCCGCCAGCCCATGAGGGCGACCAAGCGACCTTTAAACCAAAATTATTATTAACATGATCAGGTTCATAGTGCTGGCCAGCAGCGATGCGATTGCCGTATATATCAGTGACTGGTCCACCCGCATTCGGCCCATCAAACAGTATATCTGCTGGTGCTAAATAAGTACCGCCCTCTGGGAAGCGATTATTTGCGTTTTCAAAGAAATATTGACCTGTGATTGACAACTCCTTTAATGGGGCGATAGAAGCGAGTAACTGAGCGCGGGGAAGGAACAACTCCTTCACCTCAGAGCCTGGCTGTGTGAATCCCTTGATATAATCCATAGCGTGCTGGGAGTATGCAATATTCGAAAAGCCAAAAAACATGGCATTGCCCCACATTTGAGTGGTTCGGCCCAGCTTCACGCTTACAGGTATTTCCCCTACTGCGAAGTTAGAAAATACAAAGGCATCCAGAATTTCTTCTCCCTGAATGTGGTATTTTTGGGTGTGCTGCGAAAAGTGTCCATCGGGATAAACATTGAATGATGCAGGAAAGTTAGGGTTCATAGCTACATCATCATCTCTCAGAGCCCAATCCTTCCATATCGAACCTGACACTCTTAAGCCGTATTTATCTTTATAAGTAGCCTGAAATTCCAATAGTGCTTGAAGTCGATTGGTTACTATGTCTCCTCTATCGAACAGATAATCTGACTGAGCATTGGTAGGGCTATTGGCAATTCTGGAGTCTCTCTCTTCAACCCGCATACCCACTGTGTACTGAAGTGTTGTATCTAGATTAACTGCCCAGCTCGGATCCGCTATTACAAATTGGTAAGCATGGGCATAAGATGTGATACTAAACAAAATAGCGCAAACAACAGTAAATATGGTCGCATGTTCAATTCTTTGAGGTGTAAATAACGTTATTAGAATTTTCTTCATTTCATTCCTCCTCTATTTATTGTTTGATACCCGAGTTTCTTGAGTCTTTTATCAGCGATCAACGCACTTCCTAAAAATAATTATCCCCTCACCCGACGTGAATAAACGCAACATATATGCAACTTTATTCATGTTTCCTTAACTTCCTATTTGTTATGATTAAATATAACTACTTACAATAAACCCGTGTGTGGATCGTTAATGGGAATTATTGTCAAATGTATAATATACATACAATTGTTCAAGACAAACTTCTGCATAAAGAGGCAGCCGATTACTTGATTGCAAATATTTGAACTCTAATATCTCACCCATGCGTAAGCCTCCTTATGTTTCATTTTTTATGTTTTTGTTTCCCATATATTTCTTCGACCCTGATCATGCCTTAACGGCTGGCAATTTTTGGTAAAAGAAATAGCCGAACTTTATATTCAGGGGCTGATTCTTTAATCCATTTTGTATGTATTTTGGAATTGCAAAGAATATGCCATCCTTTTATCATTTAAAATCATGATTATTATTATTGTGTTATTAAATAATTGACGATCTTGATCATGTGATTTTTAAATCATCTGTTCGGGATAAGAACAAATGTTGGCGGGCATATATTTATCCCATGTTACGCAATAGAGTTTAAAGTTGGAAGGGTCACGGGTCATGGGCAACGAGAAACGTAATGTTTTGTTCCAGAGTCCCAGAAACAACTGCCTGCGTTTCATAGACAAGGATATGTTTCAGAATAAGACGTGCCGTCTTTCACTATGTAGCCACCCATGGCAAAGAGCCTGTATCTTAACGTCAACATCTTCTGCTGTACCTTTACCCCGATAATACTTTGCCGGAACAGACTCATCAGATTGTAGGCCAACATGACCAGGTTTAATACAGCTCACGTGCCTTCTAAACTATGAAGATTGAAACTGTCAAAACCAAAACATATTTGAGTTCCTTGATCCGAATTTTCCGCATCTGTACGCTCTTTATACAGTTTAGATCTGCAGTGTCGGCAAGGCCTGCTATCATCGCTGGATAGCCACCCGATAAGGCGGAGATCTTTTTCCAATCAGTCAGACTTCATTTTTTTATCTTGCTTCTGGCATAGTCCAGAGCAAACAGAGCTGCCCCAACCGCACCGATAATCTGAGGATCCTTCGCCAGATAGATCTTTGATTTTATTGCTTTTTCTAAGAAATGCACCACTCCCTCGTTCTTTGCCACACCACCACTCATGGCCACAACATCTTTGATACCGACACCTTTTATCAAACCATACATACGCCTAGCGATCGCTGTGTGAATACCGGCAAGGATATCTATCTTGCTTACCCCTTTGGATACCAGTGAGATAATTTCAGATTCGGCAAAGACGACACAGGTGCTGCTGACATGGGCTGGTTTTTTTGACTGAAGCGATAGTTTACCGATGTCTTTGAGTGGCACTCCCAGTGCTGAGCTCATAACCTCAATAAAGCGGCCAGTTCCAGCGGCACATTTATCATTCATGACAAATGCCGCTACCGAACCGTCATTCTCAAGGCTTATAATTTTACTGTCCTGACCACCAATATCTATCACTGTCCTGATATCAGGGTTCATATAGTATGCCCCCCGAGCATGGCAGCTTAGCTTAAATAAGGTTTGTTTATCCCGGAAAAGAAAGCCCTCCGTTAACGCTCAGGATCTGGCCCGTTATCCGATCCGTTTCCGGTCCGGCAAAGAAAAGAGCGGCTTCTGCTACATCTTCAGCTGTTGGAATACCAAATTTGGCACGTTGCCGAACTTTTGCAAATATATCTTTTGCCTTTGTATCCTCAACCCCTCTCTGGGCAGGCGTGTCTTCGATGAGCGTCAGACACAGGCAGTTCACACGAATATTCCATCGGGAAAACTCAGCAGCCATAACCTTTGTCATCAAGACCAAACCCGCTGCAGCTGATCCGATGAGTGTTTCTCGCGGTGTCGGTGTTCTCCCGGCATCGCTCGTGATAATGACGATCTTTCCATAATTCTTTTCTTTCATATGGTCCAACAAGGCGCGAATGGTATAGAGTCGCGCAAATTGCTGCGTGTTGAGGCACGCTTCATAATCCGCCAGCGGATCCTGCTCATGGAAAAATTTAGCGTATTTAGGTGTGGATGCACCGCAAGCGATGCAGATATCGATCTTCCCCATCGCGACAACGGCGTTATCCGCCATAGCCTTTACGGACTCATAAGCCCACAGGTCAACTTCCGCGGCGATAGAATGCTTACCCATGGCCTTGATCTCAGCGGCAACCGAGTTGGCCGCCTCTATATTCTTGTCCGCAATAACTACATCAGCCCCGTTCTGTGCCAACTTCAGAGCAATCACCTTACCTACACCTTCCGCTCCGCCCGTTACTAATGCAATTTTACCTTTTAGGTTTGCCATTACAATGTTCCTCCTCAAAGTAGTGTCCGGTTAATTTAAATTCATTCCATTTATAAATCAATCATAACAAATAAATAAGCATGTATTTTCTTTTTATCGATTTGAAATTTTATTCCGGTTATACCAGCCTCTATTTTGTTGGAGGTGTGGATAATGAATACCGGAAAAACTGTTTTTTCACAAATCATGGACTACCTGCCTATGTACGAGTTTCGTAAATGCGTCAACCGATACAACGGTAATTACCACACCAGCAGCTTCACATGCATGGATCAATTTCTCTGCATGGCCTTCGCCCAACTGACTTACAGAGAAAGCCTGCGCGATATTGAATTTTGTCTTCGTTCGCGTCAAGAGAAGCTTTATCATCTCGGCATTCGGGGATGTATCTCTCGCAGCACGATTGCCGACGCAAATGAAAAACGCGACTGGCGAATCTACGCCGACTTCTGTCAAATTCTGATCTCTAAAGCACAAACTCTTTATGCCGATGAAGACTTCGGTGTCGAATTGCCGAATACAGCTTATGCTTTGGATTCAACAACTATCGATTTTTGCCTTTCTCTCTTTCCATGGGCATCATTTCGCAAACATAAAGCAGCCATCAAAATGCACATCCTACTGGACATTCGCGGAAGCATTCCCTCCCCTATCGAAATAACTTACGGCAGTGTTCATGATGTCAATATCCTCGACGTCCTTGTAGCAGAACCTGGTAATTTCTATATCATGGATCGCGGCTATCTAGATTTCGCCAGGCTCTATGGCTTTACGCAACTCCTTTCTTTCTTATTACACGGGCCAAGAAAAACATAAAATTTCGCAGACTCTATTCTCATCCTGTTGATCGCAACACTGGACTCGTCTGTGATCAGACGATCAAGCTGGTGACTTATCAATCACAAAAAGATTATCCAGGAAAACTGCGCCGCATAAAATACTTTGATTCTGAAAGGGCAAGACAGCTTGTCTTCCTTACCAACAACTTTCTTCTTCCTGCCCTGACGATTACGAACCTATACAAGTGTCGTTGGCAAGTCGAGCTGTTCTTTAAATGGATTAAACAGCATCTGAGGATAAAAGCATTTTACGGCACTTCTGAAAACGCGGTCAAAACTCAAATATGGATTGCCGTCTCTGTTTATGTGCTCGTTGCCATTATCCGCAAACGACTTCATCTTGAACAAAACCTCTAAACAATTTTACAAATCCTGAGCGTAACGCTCTTTGAAAAAGTACCGCTAAAATATCTTTTCCGAACTGTTCATGTTTTCTCAAGAGCCCAGTTCTTATACTAAATAAGAACTGGGCTCCGTTTTGGCAAAAACATATTACTTCTTCACTTCAAAAGCCTTATAGATACAGGTTTTAATGAGCTCCTTCGGTAACGGATATTGAGCACCGGACGGATCGTATTTGATGGCCATGCAAAGATTTTCCACCGTAGCTTCGTCGATCACCTGTTTATACTTTGTACCATTGGTGAGGCCGCAGGCCTCCTGAAGATCCCGAAGCGCTTGCGCGGCAGCCGATACGATATCTTCCGGTTTCATTCGCGAATCAAGATCAAATGCGTCTGCAATATTAGCAGTATGCGTCAGATAATGGGCGGGGAAAGCATCCATCATAATTGGGGCAGCCACCATATTAGCCTCTCCGTGAGGAATATGCAACGCAGCGCCAACACCGTGGGCCATGTTATGGATTGGATAGTAAGGACCCGCCAAGAGTACAGGGACAATAGCCATATTGGCCGCAACCAACATCTTGTGTCTGGCCAATAGATCCTTGCCGTCCCTCACAGCCAGAGGGAGATACTTTCTGATCATTTTAATGGATTGAATCGCAAAACTATCAATCATATCGTGAGTGATCAGGGATGTCATTCCCTCAATAGCGTGAACCAATGCGTCAAAACCTGTATGCGCTGTTATATGAGGCGGTAGGCCAACTGTTAAGTCAGCATCGAGGAATGCATGATCCGGATTCATGTAAGGATGATAAATGATACCCTTCGCATGAGCCTCTTCATGTGTCGCCACAATAGCAGCTGACACTTCGCACCCCGTACCAGCTGTCGTGGGAAAAGCGATATGGGGAACACCCAAAGGCTTGGCCGTAGGTTCTGTGTACATAGCTGCCAAACCGGGTGCCAAATCCCAAAGCTTCGTGACTTTCATACCAATCATCGCCTTTACAGCTTTTGAACAATCGATTACACTTCCGCCACCAACTGCAACGAGGCCATCCACAGCGTTCTCGCGGCACCAGCGGGCACACTCGTTTGCATCTATACCCGAAAACTCAGGTGAAACCTTGTCGTATACGCCTACAATTCTAGGAGCGCCCTGAACATCAAAAATATCCTTAACGAGTTGGGTCACACCCGCCTTGACCAGATTTGCATCGGTAATAATGGCAGGACGGACACTGCCCATGGTCATCATACGCAAGGGGCCATAGGTCCTGCAACCGGGTCCCGACTCTACAACACTACGATGAGTCCACGAAAAATATGCAATACTTGACATTATAAAAACCTCCTTTAATTCAATTTGTTATGTATATCCTACATATCGCCTAGCATGCCGAAGAAATCTATGCCGCTTGCATGGTTCTGCACAACGTGCTTGACTTCACTATATGCTCTGAGCGCGTGAGCGGTGTTTTCACGTCCAATCCCGCTTTGCTTGTACCCGCCGAATGGTGCATCAGGACGTATAATGTGGTACGTATTGATGTAAACATTGCCAGTGCGCATTTTGGATGCAACTTGCTGCGCCCTGCTGGTATTTGTGCTACAGACTCCTCCTGCCAAACCGTATTTGCTGTCATTGGCCATCGCTATTGCTTCATCGAGGTTATCATAAGGAATCACGCACTGTACCGGGCCAAAGATCTCTTCCCGCACATGTTGCATTTTATTGGTACAATTATCGAATATGGCTGGTTGAATATAAAATCCATCGGCCAAGGCACCTTCCGTCACTCGCTTTCCACCGTAAACCAAGTCCGCTCCTTCTTTCTTGCCGATTTCGATATAGTTCATAATTGTGCGCAGTTGTGCCTCACTAGCCACTGGACCCAACTTCGTCGTCGGATCTAGTGTATCACCTATTTTTAAGGACTTTACTTTTTCAATCAGCTTAGCGACAAACTCCTTCTGCATTCTCCGGGGTACAAACAGTCTTGTGCCGGACACGCATATCTGTCCTTGGTGTGCACAGAAGGCAAGTGTACCCATGTTGACAGCCGTTTCCATATCGGCATCGTCCAAAATGATAAGGGGCGATTTGCCGCCCAACTCAAGAGTGACTTTCTTAATTGTTTTTGCTGCAATTTCACTGATTCGGATACCTACTTCTGTTGATCCTGTAAATGAAATCTTATCCACCTCGGGATGTCCGGCCATATATTCACCCATGCTTCCACCAGGGCCAGTAATAACGTTGAATACTCCTGGAGGTACTCCCGCTTCGCAGAATATCTTTGCGATTTCTAGTGTGCTTAAGGGCGTTACAGATGCCGGCTTCATGACTATAGAATTACCCATGACCAAGGCTGGCGCGATTTTCAGGGCTGCTATAACCAGCGGGAAATTGAAAGGTGTGATGCTAGCGACAACGCCGATGGGCTCATACTTAGAATAGCTGTGCATCGGAATGACAACCGGCGAAATCATTGTGGCGTGCTCCACTGCGGGCAACATCCCCGACGCCCCGGCAGAGACCATGAGGCAGAACATAAGCATGTTAACGTCGGCATTCATCGTACGCTGGATCGTACCGCCTGTAGAAATAGTCTCCAGATAGGCTAGCTTCTCCTTGTTCATCGCTACCGCCCCGATCACCTTCATAAGGATCAAGGATCTTTCTTCAATTGACTTTCCGGACCAAACTCCCGACTCAAATGACTTACGGGCGGCGGCCATTGCCTTATCTACATCTCCATTTGTACCTTTCGGCACTCTGGCCACAACCTTTCCGGTGGCCGGATTGATAACATCAATCTTCTCACCACTTTCACCATCAGTCCATGCACCATTAATGAAATGTTTATATTCTAATACTTCACTCATAATAAAAACCTCCTCTTCTTTTATTTTGTTTTAATATGACAGCGTATCGAACCTTCCCATTCTCCCAAAGGTTTACTCGCTATAATAATGAAACTCACATCATGTGTGTCATCCGTACAAGCGATCGAGATATCCCCTGTCAGTTCGTATACTTCACGGTTTATCATAAAGGTTAAACCTTCCACCTCCTGAACCAAGTCACTCTCGGTAATCTCATCTGTCCGGAGACCTAATGTAACCTCACAACAGCCTGCAAAGCGAAGCTCGAGTCGTAGAGATTGATTCAATCCATTCTCAGACATAAATGTTTTGATTGCTTGCCCTGCCCGTGGTTCCAGTTTAATCATGTGTTGTCACACCTATCCTTTATTAGGACTGTTTACCACAGAGGTCCACGACTACATTACCAATAACACTTGCGCCGAATCACTAACACAGACATTACTGGACATTAATTTCTTTGCTTCCACGGAGATTCACGCGGAACCCTACAACCTACAATGTTATTACCTATTCGAAAATATTCTAAAAAAGCTTATCCAGGAAAAGAAAGCCCTGAATTAATACTCATGATCTGACCTGTTATTCGATCAGTTTCCGGTGCAGCAAAGAACAGTGCAGCCTCTGCTATGTCTTCAGCGTTTGGGATGCCCCACGGAACACGATCATAAACCTTCTCGAATACGTGGCGCGCAGGAGAATTCATAACATCTTTTAAGGCTGGTGTATCGGCAACTAATGTCATGCATAGGAGGTTCACACGTATATTCCATCGCTTAAACTCGTTAGCCATTACTTTTGTTGCAAGCACCAAACCAGCGGCGGCAGAACCGATAAGTGATTCACGTGGCGTCGGAACTCGCCCGGCATCCGTTGTTATCATTAAGATCTTTCCATAATTCTGCTTCTTCATCTGGTCCAACACGGCATGCACAGTATAGAGCCGCGGATACTGTTGGATTCTCATGCATTCTTCAAAATCAGTTGATGGATCCATCTCATGGAAAAATTTAGCGTGTTTAGCACTCGTGCCTCCGCTTGCTATACAAATATCAATTTTCCCCATATTAGCGGCAGCTCGATCAGTCATAGCCTTTACAGACTTATAGGACATAAGATCACATTCCAGAGCTATTGCACGTCTGTCCATGCCCTTTATCTCAGACGCAACTTCCATGGCGTCTTTAATATTTTTATCCGCAACAATTACATCTGCTCCGCAGCATGCCAGTTTCATAGCAATTGCTTTGCCTATTCCCGCGGCACCACCCATAACCAGCGCAACTCTCCCTCCCAATTCTGCAATCATATTATTTCCCCTTTTCAATCTGCTTGACATAACATTCTGCAATAGATATACCAAAAATCGATTCGATTTATATTCAATAAAATAAGAATGTTACCAAAAAAGTGTGATTAATTGCCAGGAAGGTCACATAATCAAATGACCAATATAAGATCAATTGTTGAATTTACGCTATTTTAAAGTACAGGGAGACACAAAATCGAGATAAAGAAAAAATGGTATTTCATTCCGTTCACATAAGGGTTTTCCACAATGGACCTCGCCAGCTGTACGAAATCCATGGGCTTTCCGAACCACTTGGCGAAGGGGATGCAGTCGATGATTCTCTGCTTCGCGTCTTCCGGCATGGCCTCCAGCCGATAGGATGAAAAATTGGGTTCTTCAGGATCGACTATTTATTGGTTTTCACTTATTTGTTTACTTAGTATCAGCTGATACTGACGTCATCTGGATGGTAAATCATTATGAAAAGCGTAGGCATCCCTTTCCTAGCAATTCCCTGGCAATAACGAGTTTCTGTATCTGGGGGGTACCATCACCTATTCGTATGCCGATCACATCTCTCAGCCGTTGTTCAATCGGAAATTCATCGGTATACCCATAATGACCATGCAATACGAGGCACTCCTGAATGGCTTCTGCCGCCGTATCAGGGCCCAGCCACTTGCACATGGCAGCCTCTTTCGTGTGGGGCAATCCTTGGTCCCTAAGCCAGAGAGTGCGGTAGCACATCCAACGCACCATCTCTATTTTTGCCGACCATTCAGCCAACGGGAAAGAAACTCCCTCAAACTCTGCAATCGGCTTCCCGAATGCAGTCCTGTCCTTTACATATTGTATGGTCTCTTCCAGAGTTTGTTCTGCTGCTCCCACGCACTGTAGTCCAATGAGTGCACGTGTGTAATCAAAGGCCTGCATCACCTGGAAGAAGCCTCCACCTTCCCGTCCGACCATATTTTCAGCAGGAACAACCACGTCGTCCATAAAGAGGGAGCCGCGTACAAGTCCTTTCGCACCCATGTCCCCATACGACTGTCTCGTGATTCCGGGCAGGTCAAAAGGAACTATAAGACAACTCACCCCTTTAAATCCCGCATCCGGATCGGTCTTGACAAAAACCAGCGCCGCTTCTGCGGCCATGAGCATGGTAATTGCCGACTTTTCACCATTTAATACATATGTATCTCCCTTGCGGACAGCTCGTGCCCTGATAATGGCTGCATCAGAGCCGCAGTGCGGTTCAGTAAGTGAAAAGCTAATAATCTTATCACCTTTTATCATCGGGGCAAGCCAGTCCTTTTTCACCTGATCTGAGGCGAATTTTCCCAGGATATCACCTAGAATGTAATCTATCAGGAGAGGATAGCCACAATTGAAATCTCCCCTGCACACCTCTTCCATGACAAGCCCTGCTGTAACGCAGTCGATTCCGAGACCGCCATACTTGGGATCAACACGTAATCCGAGCAATCCAAGCTCGCCCATCATCTTTACCTGTTCATAAGGGAATTCTTTGTTTCTGTCCCAATAAGAGTATTTGGGTAACAACACATTGGCGGCGAAACTCTTCACCGTGTTGACCATGGCTACTTGTTCTTCTGTGAAATTAAAGTCCAATATTTGCTCCCTTCAAAATCTACTTCTTCTCAAATCTTCTGATGTTGCTGACCTTCAGTAGTACAGAGCGTTCTTCGCTCTACCAAGCCAAATTTACCGATTCATCTTCTATCCCACGTTATCATTGGCTATATCGAGGACCATCAAAGCCGGTTTAATGGATTGCTTCCTAACTAAGAACTATTTACTGACGTGTCTTGATGAGAAAAGCAAATTTACCTTCCAGCACAACCTCACCGGTTTGATTGGACGCTGTCAGTTTCATACTGACTGTACCCTTGCCAATTTTCACGTGGGGGGATACTTCCACAACTTCACACTCAGCATGTATTGTGTCACCGGGCCGCACCACCTCGACATATTTCCAGTTGGTTTCCAGTGAAGCAATCCCTGCCTCATCCATCAGACCCATACGACACCAAAGGCCATAACTAATTGATGCGACCAGCATTCCATGGGCGGCTCTACCTCCATAAAAATGTTTCGCTGCATATTCACTATCTGAGTGAAGTGGATGAAAATCACCCGACAATCCACAGAATAAAACAATATCTGTTTCCGTGATAGTTCTTGAAGCAGTAACGTATTTGTTTCCTACAATAAAATCTTCATAGTACAAATTATTCACTCTATTTACTCCAATTTTGGTGTGTTCGGGTTTCCGACTCTGACTATTTCACATCCGTTAACAATTGATCGCGGATTTTCCACCTAAGGGGCATAGTCCAGAGCAAACAGAGCTGCCCCAACCGCACCGATAATCTGAGGATCCTTCGCCAGATAGATCTTTGATTTTATTGCTTTTTCTAAGAAATGCACCACTCCCTCGTTCTTTGCCACACCACCACTCATGGCCACAACATCTTTGATACCGACACCTTTTATCAAACCATACATACGCCTAGCGATCGCTGTGTGAATACCGGCAAGGATATCTATCTTGCTTACCCCTTTGGATACCAGTGAGATAATTTCAGATTCGGCAAAGACGACACAGGTGCTGCTGACATGGGCTGGTTTTTTTGACTGAAGCGATAGTTTACCGATGTCTTTGAGTGGCACTCCCAGTGCTGAGCTCATAACCTCAATAAAGCGGCCAGTTCCAGCGGCACATTTATCATTCATGACAAATGCCGCTACCGAACCGTCATTCTCAAGGCTTATAATTTTACTGTCCTGACCACCAATATCTATCACTGTCCTGATATCAGGGTTCATATAGTATGCCCCCCGAGCATGGCAGCTTAGCTCGGTTACATCCTTGTCCCCAAATCCTTCAATCTTACGGCCATAGCCAGTACTGACGGTGAAGGCTATGTCGTTGCGGCTCACGTGCGCTTCTTTAAGAGCTCTTTTGAAAGATTCCTTCGCAGCTTCCTCATCAACAATCAGTCCTCTTTGTGTTACATTCGACGAAAGTATCCGCGCACTACTGTCCATGATCACTGTCTTGGCAGTCAAGGACCCAAGATCCAAGCCGGCAACGATATAATTCTTCACTTTATGAATTCTCACTTTCCTCGTCTTCTGGCATCGATGATTTCAAGCAGCCCTTCTATTCTGGTATCAAATTGGGCCTCACTGAAAAACGCATCATCAACAAAATCACCCGTTACATATGTTATGGGTACTCCGAGGCGCCTGGCGACATAATCGGCGCGGTCATGGTTGCTACCGGACTGCATGCGGCAGGTGTGGCATTCATAGACGATGATGCCGTCGATGTTCAGGTCCTTGCATAGCCTGAAGTCCGCTATTTCGGCAGCGTTGTCGTTGTCCAGCGTATAGCCGCAGCTCGTCGCCGAAGCAGCCAAGGTCTCGAGCGGTTTATCCGGATCGATTTCTTCTGGATAAGGGTAGAACATAAAGTCATATGTACCACCAACCACGGTTACGTCAAGCTGGGCGAACTTTTCCGCCATGGAGCCCAGCTTGGTCCAGAACATGGCACCCAGCCAGTATAGCCGGTATTTCTCGTTCTTGATACCACTGATCCCCTTGGCCACCCTTTCCTCGCACTCCTTAACCACATCGCCGAGAAGTTTTGGTGCCTCGGGCAAGCCATGAAGGATCGTGAAGGAGGCGAACGTAGATAGCACATCAAAATAGGTCAGCGGCGCCGGCCTCAGCTTCATGAGATCACGCAATCTTGCCCTCATGGCGGCAGACTGCTTCAATATGCCAAGAATCTCTCGAAGCTTGTCCCAGTCGTAAGGCTTTCCGGTCATTTTCTCAATGAACTTTACCATCTCCTTGAGCTGCTCCACAACATGCTTATCCTCAGGAGGTATCTCGCCCCAGGTGAACACTCTGCGTGTGAAGACGGTAAATACCGGGATGTTCAAATATCGGCGCAGCAGCTCTCCCCAGGTATTGCCTGCGCTGCAGGCATCCGTGTTGAAATACACATCGGGCAGTGGCGCCATAATCTTCTTGAGATCCCAAGACTTGTCATAAGGAAAGTCCCCCTTGAGGATGCGGGAAGCCCCTATGTGGAAGCGGGCATAAGAGCAGGTCTCCTCTAGGAAGCCGAAGTCTGCAGCGGCCTCTTTGGCATAGGGAAATTTCCTGGCCCCCATCCTCGCCGACATGGCGTCGGCAAATACGTAGTTGATACCCGCGGCCCTGATCAGGGGAAAGTAGGCAATCCCTTCGCCCCATGCGGTAAGAGCGCCTTTTTCCGCATCAGCCCAGCACTTCTCGTAATATGCTTCAACAGCGTCGTTAACGGCTCTGGTAGCCATGACACGATTGTGTTTTCTCTCTTTTGGTTTATTGTCAGACATGCTCATTTCCTCCCTTTGCTTTTGCTGCCCTTGGCCATTTTTGCTTGGATCATTTCCACAAAGGCCTGCATCTGTGTCCTGATCTTCTCCAGAGAAATCATCTCGTGCTCGGACTCGATGAGGATGTGGTCCATGCCGCCTTCAGCCAGGGTCCGTTTTTGATATATGTAAGCGAAATTCTGGTGCTCGCAGAATTTGGGCTGCAGGATTATTACGCCCTTCACCCCGGCTTCCTTTGCCTTCTTCAACAGGAACTGATCCCAGTTGTTGTCGGGATGTATCCTTGACGGACACGGCGGATCAATGATTCTGAAGCGGTCTGCGAGGGCCTCGATCGGATCCCCGTCCAGCGACACGTCCTTGGCATAATACCGATACCCGGTATGAAGGTCGTCATCAACTACGATTCCGCCCATCTCCTCAATCATATCCAGAATCTCGATCTTGGGTGCATGACAGAGATGACCGGACAGGAAAACCGGAATACCTTTCCGCGCTGCAGTCTTCTTGTTCTCCAGCTCAGCAATGAATTCCTCCAACATATTGTTGTTCTCTTCCTTGGGCATCACCATGGCCGACATGACCACGGCCTGCATATCCCTTGCCCTGATCAGGCTGGGGTTCTTGGATCTCATTTTATGAATTTTCCTCAGAAGAGCGCGGTTCTTGTTGTATACCTTGAAGCTGTTTTTCAATGCTGCGTCATCTATCTTATGACCAGCGATGTCTTCCACAATTTCCTTGAGCCTCTTGTATTCCTCGATGAGATCGGGCTTATTGCGGTCTTTTGTCAGATCCAGGCTGGGCTGGATCAAAACCGGGTGAAGCGAGGGGAAATTGCGGAAGAGCGTCTGATCAGCTTTGACGAGCTGGATGCAGATGTCAGAGATGAGAACTGCATCGAATACTCTCAAAGTGCCTCTGGGACCCATATCGATGAGGCTGCGAGTGTAGCCACAATATGCAGGATAGATGTAGTTGTAGCCGTCAACGATCGTTTCGCTACCTTCCTGAAGCCCGAAAGGTAATATGCCTGCGGCATGGACGATTTCCTCTGGGAAATGGTAGACGCCGATGGCTACGACCTTTTTGTCCTTATTGTCACCTTTCCACTTGTTAACCCAATCATAGGGGTCATTGCGGATATCGATGAATGTCTGCATAATTTTGCTCATATCTACTCCTTATAAGTTTTTATAGTTTTTTTTATAATTCTCAGATTTATCTCTCGCATTGCTTTTTTTATTTCACGTTTCTTGATCATGATTTATTCTGACCTAATTCTGCGCCAGTGTGATTCTAAATTCTTCTTCAACAACCCTTAGCCAGCAAAAGAGAGCCCTCCATTCACACTGAGGATCTGGCCTGTGATTCGATCTGTTTCCGGCAGTGCGAAGAACAGGGCTCCTGCTGCAACATCGTCGACAGTAGGGATACCCAACCGGGCACGTTCCCTGGCTTTTTGAAATATATGAGCCGCCAGTGTAGCCTCGACCCCTTTCTGGGCGGGCGTATTTTCGATCAAAGTCAGGCACAGGCAGTTCACGCGAATATTCCAGCGTGCAAACTCACCGGCCAATACCTTGGTCATGGTCACGAGACCCGCAGCAGCTGAACCGATAAGTGACTCTCGAGGGGTTGCAAACCTGCCGGCGTCAGAGGTGATGATGATGATCTTTCCGTAGTTCTTTTCTCTCATATGGTCGAGCAGAGCGCGAATGGTGTACAACCGTGAAAACTGCTGGGAGTTCAGGCATCCCACGTAGTCGGTCAACGGATCCTGCTCATGGAAAAATTTTGCATATTGTGGCGTTGCGGCACCACACGCTATGCAAATGTCGATTTTTCCCATTTCAGCAATGGCTCGATCAGCCATGTCTTTAACCGACTTATACTCCCAGAGGTTAACCTCTTGAACGGTGGCGCGCCTTCCCAAGGCCTGTATTTCAGCTGCCACCTTCTTACCTGCCTCCAAGTTCCTGTCTGCGATTGCGATATCAGCACCGTTCTCTGCAAGCTTCAAAGCGCACGCCTTCCCTATACCGTCTGAACCGCCAGTTACGAGGGCGACCTTCCCTTCAAGCTTTTTCATGTAAACTCCATTTGATATTTTTTATTTATCCACACACCGAGTCATTTTGTTTTTGTCCGCACCATCTTGATCTCGCCACTCTTGATCTGCTCGATGATCTTGAATTTCTGGATTCTCCCTGTCGTCGACATGGGGATGTCTTCAAGGGCGCAGGTGTGCCACAGCACCGGTTTCTTGAAGCTTGTCAATCGTTCACGGCAATATTCGAGTAATTCATCATATTCCGGTTTATCATCAAGCGATTTGGGTATGATGATCGCTCCTACCTCCTCGCCCCAGTATGAATCCGGGACCCCTATCACGATTGCCCTATCGACTTTGGGATGCTCTTCCAGCATGATCTCTATTTCGCGTGGGTAGATGTTCTCCCCTCCCCTGCGAAGCATGTCCTTGAGCCGACCCGTAACGTTTACGAATCCGTGCTCGTCCATGGTGCCAAGGTCGCCCGTGTGGAGCCATCCTTCGGAATCGATGGTTTGCGCCGTCTGCTCAGGCAGATTGTAGTATTCTTTCATTTTTTGATAGCCTCGGACCTGAATCTCACCCTGAGTATGGAGCGGGAGCACGCTGCCCGTTTCAGGATCAGCTATCTTCATTTCGCAATGCGGCATGGGCTGCCCGCTGTGCAGGATCTTGTCCCCATTATATTCTTTCAAATCCTCTGTATGCATGCAGGTGGTGACCCCATGCGTTTCCGTCTGTCCATAGACGACCGTGGTAGTGATGCCCAGTTCCCTGAGCTTTCTGACCAGATGCATGATCGGCTTCGAACCGTCTGTCATGATATTCTTGAGCGACGACAAGTCGTGCTTCTTGAGGTCAGGGGAAGCCAGGAAGGCCTCTAACACCGTAGGCACGAGGAGGGACATCGTACACTTCTCTTTCCCCATGAGTTCAAGCATCAGCGGAACATCGAGTCCCGGCAAAATTACAAGCTTTGCACGATTGGTAAGGCAGCCGAACACGGCAAGGCCGCAGGCAGCGATATGAAACAACGGCAAGGGGTTGACCCAACATCCGCCATCTCCCAGCTCGCAGCGTTCAGCTACGAAAAAGTCCGAGTTGAGGCACCCCATGTGGTGCAGCAGGGCACCCTTCTGTGCACCGGTCGTGCCCGAGGTCCACATCACAATATAGGGGTCGTATGGCTTGACTTCCGGAAAGGGTACAAGTTCATTGCCGGTATTAATGAAGGCTTCGAAATCGGAAAAGCAGATGACCTCTCTCAGTGAGGGTAGATCTTTCTGGGCCTGCAGGGAGGCTTCAAGGGTATTGAATCCGCGGTACTCGTCAACGACAAACAAACCGGACACCTTTGCCAGATCCAGGACATAGTGGAGCTCTCGCTCACGATATTGCGGGTTGATTGTAACCAGGATCACACCTGCAATGGCAGAGCCATATTCCAGCAGGACCCATTCGGCCGAATTCGGAGACCACACAGCCACACGCTCGCCTGGTTTGAATTTCTTCAGTAAGGCCGAGGCAACCCGTTCAGCATCCGCTAGCAACTGAGCATACGTCCACCTCCTCCGCTTGCCGGGATCGGGTACGCCGTCGACCAGGGCGATGCGGTCTGGGACCTCAGCGGCAGCCTTCCGCAACTCTTCACCGACGCTCCATTCGCGTAGCACACTAGACGTATCATCCGGCCAATAGGACTCTTTAAGAACGGTTGTGTGATACTTGTCTGACTTAATCATTACTATTCCCCCTAGGCATTAATTATTATATTGACTGGAAACCATACTCATTCCACATATCCCTTTCACTTTTCCCCTACTTCCCCGCCTGCTGAAATACCTGTTGAAGCTGTGCAAGCTGCAACTGGCTCTCCGGTTTTTCTTCATCCAGGCTTTTTATGAGCTGGGCATTCATGCGCTCCTTCATCGCCAGATAGGATGCGCGCTTCTTGTTCAGCCCTTTCGCAAAATTCATGACCGCAGTCATCAGCTCGTCCATCGGATATGCCTTCATCACGATGTGGTGTTCCTCGCATTCTTTTCCTGTGACCCGTTTCCCAATATAATAAAGTTCGTCGAGCTTATAGGCGGGAATGACCTTCTTAACTATGTCCACCATGCTCGGCCACAAGGGGATACCGAGATCCACTTCGGGTATACAAAAGAATCCCCTGTCTGACCGCATGAAGCGAAAATCGAAGGAGCAGGCCAAAATGGCCCCGCCCGCAAAGGCGTGGCCGGTAATGGCGGCAATGGTGGGCATGGGGTAGAGGAATAGCCGCCTGAGCAGCCGGTTTAAAGTGGAGCAGAATTCATTGATAGCGACTTCGTCACCTGCCTGGACAATGCCCTTGAGCCAGTCAAGATCCACGCCATTACTGAAGATTTTATCATGAGCAGATTTCACTACAAGTGCATTTGCGTCAGTTTCATTTTCAATGACATTAATGATTTCCATGCATTCACGCAGGAATGATGTGTTGAACTTATTCTCTCCATTCTTCAATGTCAGAATGGCGACTCTCTCATCAAGTTCATAATCGGCAAGAGACATAAAATCATCCGTTAAAAAATAGTATAAGCAAACATGTTTTCATTAAACTGCATAAAAAAACCAACAACAATAACAATGTTTTCTTATCTATACATTTAATGTGCCAATTTTTTTTTATTGTAACCATATATATATCAAATATTTAAATCCGTACAATACTCTGATATTTGTCAACAAATGCTCCATAATTGAACATTTGTTGACAAATTTATTTATTAACTGTATTGTTCTTTCAACAAAAAACTTTCAAGAAATGAGTCGTACAATATGGAACAAATAATATCCAAATTGTCTGATGATGAGAAATTAATTTTCTATAATTTCGTTGCGTTTCCTGATTTTTTCTCAGTAGACTGGTTTCCTACCTTGCCAGTATCAAAAATATTATCGGTCGTTCGCCTGCTTGAAAAAAAGCAATGGATTGCACATGAACAAGATCGTGATGGATATTATACTTGGACTTCCAGTTTCCCCCGGCGGGATGCATTAGAAAATATCAGTCCTGAAAAAATATCCGGTATCTATAGAAATGCCATAAATACTCTTGGAAAGGAATTACCAGAAAGTGACGAGACTACTTTGTTAATATCCAAGTTATGCTTTCTTGCAGGTTTGCAAAAAGAAGATCTTGATGTCTGTTTGAAGGCAGCGCTCATAGAAGAACAAAAACACAGGGTTTCTGATGCTATCACAATCTATGATTCCATTTTGGAATTTTACAAAGGTAGTTCAAGTGAAGAATCAGCTGAACAATTTTCCGATATAACAGATATCTTTTTGAAAACACTTGAGCGCCGCATATCACTCTCGATTTTTGATCTAAGTCTTAAAAAAATTGAACCTTTTGTTTCACAATCGCTCGCTGCTGTTAAACACTTAAAAAATAAAAGATTACAAGCTTCCCTGGAACTCACGACCGGACAACATTACTGGATGTCTTTTGAACATGAGAAGGCCATTCAACACTTCGAGGACGGCTGGACAATCATCACACAACTTGATGATAAGGAATTATATAAACGAGGGTTAAAGGTTAAGGCATTAGTATTTATGACCAAGGGGCAATACCTTGAAGCTATAGAGTCATATGAAAAATCACTTGGTGAAATAGAAACTCTCGAGACTGATAATTTCTCTCATCTGGTCGCTCTAATGATCGCCCTTTGCTATGTACAGGTCGGCGTGCCACAAAGAGGTTTGGGAATTTCAGAGAGAATTCAGAAACACTGTGAAGAAACTAAAAACGAACCACTCCTTGCTTTTGCTCTTCTCGCAGCAGGGATGATATTTATGGAAATACAAGAGATTGAAATCAGCAAACCTTATTTTCAAAATGCCCTCAAAATAGCCGAAAGGGATAATCTCCCCATTCCAGAGGTCCTTGCCGGTATAGGCCTAGCAAGTATCGACTGTCTGGAGGAGAACTATGATCTAGCAGCCGAACATTACAAAGTTTTATTACATGCTCGAAAATCGAGTTGGTTTTATTTTCTTAACATATACCCTTATATTGAAACCTCCTATACTATCCATTTAAAAAGCTCTATTCAGCCCGTCGAACTTTCACCCCACCTTGAGTTTTTAAATGCTCAGAAAGAAAAATTAATAAATCCTTTACTGGTGGGAATGATCAAGAGACTTCAGTTACGAATGTCTGAAAACACGATGTCTCTAGATAAAAAAATCAGGGAAATGCTTAAAATTGAGGAATCAATGAAGCAAACAGGCGCTGCCTTCGAATTAGCAAAAACAAGAGTAGAACTTGCCAGATTGTGTCATCAGAATCACGACTGGCAGAAAGCTAAAGATTATGCCAAACAAGCTTATGATTTTTACCAACCGTTTGCACCAAATTGTTACCCGAGAGAACTGAAGCACTTGATTTCAGAAAACGCAATGCGTGATAATGAAAATTTATTCGATCTTGTCATTGAAATGGGGAATGCTGTAAATGAACAAGATAATTTGGTGCACCTTCTTACAAACGTAATCGCCTCTATAACCCGATTAACAGGTGCAGAACGTGCGGCTATTATTATCAATGATCCTGAATCATCAGAGCTTAAATTGGTTGCTTCGAGAAATATTATTAAAGAAGATTTACAAAAAGCAAAAGCTTCACACGGAACAGCTTTTGATGCCATATATTCTGCAATTAGATCAAACAATTCAGAAATAATCCAGTATCGTCTAAACGAACCGAATTCAACTGATTATCGACAGATAATGATAACACCTCTTCCATCGAAAAAACGAATCATTGGTGCTTTGTATCAAGACAGCAGATTTTTTCATTTTGATCCAAGCTCAAATAAAATAAAATTATTATATGCACTCGCGTGTCAGATAGGCGTTGCGATCGATAGAGCACGGGCCTATGATGAAATTGCCCAGCTCAATCAACAACTGATTCGGGAAAAACAATATTATATCGATGAAAAGGAAGAGTTTCGACCATTTTCTGAGATCATTGGTCAGAGTAATGCTGTTCGAGTGCTGCATGCATTGATCATGAAGGTTGCTCCCACCACTTCAGCCGTTCTCATTCACGGCGAAACAGGAGTCGGAAAAGAACTCGTTGCCCGGGCAATCCATCGGGAAAGCTCCAGAAAGGAAGGACCTTTCATCCGTGTAAACTGCGCCGCTCTCGCGGATTCTTTGATCGATAGTGAACTGTTTGGTCATGAAAAAGGCGCGTTCACTGGCGCAATTAAAACGAAAGCCGGACGATTTGAGTTAGCCAATCAGGGAACAATATTTTTAGATGAGATATCCGAACTTCCTCATTCCACTCAGACTAGATTGCTTCGTGTTCTTCAAGAAAAGGAATTTCAACGAGTGGGCGGCACCCAGATACTTAAGTCTAATTTCAGATTAGTCACGGCGACGAACAAGAACCTCCATGATGAGGTTATCGCGAAAAAATTCAGAGAGGATCTTTTTTATAGATTAAATGTGTTTCCAATCTATGTCCCGCCTCTGAGGGAAAGAAAAGACGACATTCCTCTGCTTGCAGTTCACTTTTATAATCTTTTCTGCACCCAAAACAACAAGTCAAAGATTGGCATTCCCGAATCAGAAATGAAAAAATTACAGAATTATTCCTGGCCTGGCAACATACGGGAACTTTCCAACATGATCGAACGGGCGGTGATCTCTGGAGATCGAATCAGTTTCCCGGAAATAGAAGTCTCAGGGGTAAATTTCTCAAAACATTCTGGAGACGGCAACCTCAAAAGCATCGTCACAAACGTTGAACGAGAAAGTATCCTTGAGGCTCTCAAGAAAACGAACGGCAAAGTCAGTGGAAAGGATGGTGCAGCAACACTCCTGGGAATGAACCGATCAGCCCTTCTCCATCGAATGAGGAAATTGGAAATACAAATTGAACGTAATGCAAAATAGGCTATTAAATAGTAGGGTGGCGCAGGGGAATTTCACCCCCCCCACGCTCTCACGGATCCGTACGTGACAGTCTCCCGTCATAAGGCTCTTATCATCCCACCGCAAAACTCAACTTGGCGGTTTTACCTTATCACCCGGCTCTGAGGTGGTCTGGAGTCTTCGGACAGAGAACAGGGCATGATAAGTTTAAAGCTGCTCTGGGCTCATGATCATGCCGCAGCCTCTTTCTGCGCGAGTGAAAAGGTGCAAATTGAATCGTGGCGACAGGAATGCTCTGCACATTCAGGCCACACAGCTAGTCCCGACTTTGACAGCAGAAAAAATAATATACAGTTAAAATGAAAGGTTACAGGCGCACCTTAAGCTTGTGCCACTACATTTTCACTTTTTGTAATACGAAGGACCTTGGGCGGTGGTTTGAGGCCGATGGCAGAAAACAACTTGCTGGCATTCCCGTTAATATCCGTGCGAACCCACATGGTCGTGGAACGTACTTTCACCGGAACGGCTCTTACCTCTTGAAGTTCTCGCATGGCTTCCAGCACGGTAAGGGGGCGCGGATCAATAAACTCTTCCTTGATGACGCGACTCTCCAACATCAATTTCTTGTCACGAAGCGCTTTCGTCATTAATGATTCGCAATAGTAAGCGATAAAGCACAAGGTCAGATGGCCCACAATCCGGGGATCAGTCCAGTGAAAAATCGGACGGGCTTTTAGTGTTCCCTTGATCTCGCCAAACGCGTCTTCCACAATCCACAAGGTCTTGTAGTTTTCAACAATCTCTTTGGCTTCCATATCCGTAACATTGGTGACCACCCCGAAATACCCGTCCCGCATGGCATCTTGGGCAACCGCTTTTTCGTTGAGGGCAAAGTCCTTATTGTCGTTCAGCCCTACAACATACCGCTGGTAGGTGGTATTGGTGACAAACTCTTTGGCCGTGATCTTTTTCTTTGATAACTTTTTGCGTATCTTATCGAGAACTTCTTCTCGCGCCTTTTGGTCGCGTTGGGCCCGTGCCCGTGACCATGTAATGATACACCGATTATTCTCATGGCTTGTCTCATACACGGCCAGATCATCGTTGAGCCACTGGTATCGTCCAATATCGTAAAATTCATCATGACGGTTTTTAAAGACTGCCAGTTTTATTCCGACAATAAACTCGCCTGTTTTGTTTTCACCGCTCAGTTCCTTGAGGTTGGCCTTTGAAAATAATCCCCGGTCACCCACAAAGATAAATCGCCGAATGCTGAACTTGTCACGTAATTTGGCAATGATATCTTTGATGGTTTTCCCCTCAAACGTGTTGCCGGGATAGACCTCAAAGCCAATCGGGATGCCTTCCGGCGTCACCAAAAGCCCTAACACCACCTGAGTGCAATCGCTTCGCCGCTCTTTGCTGTAACCAAATTGCCGCAGATCGCCCAGATCCGTCCGGGTACTTTCAAAGCGAAGCGTGGTCAGATCATACAAAATCACATCCACTTCCCTGCTCAACAAATCGCGGTCGCGCCAAAACAGAGCTTTTTCAATTTCATCTTTATGTTCCGCCAGCAAATCCAGGGTCCGATACAATTGGTGAAGTCCAATATTTTGAGTCACCATTTCCGGGTAGAATCGTCTTTGCCAATGTTCGAAGACTTTGAGTTTGGAGCCCGGTCGCACAAACCGAGCAGTGGCCAGGGTAAAGACAAGTCCCCGTAAATCGAATTCCAATTGGAGGTGTCTGGCGGCGATGGATTCCAAAATAGGGTTGATGCCGCTCTTTTCAAACAATCGGTCCAGAACCAAAAGTGGCCCAAGGATATACGTGTCCTTCACATCAACACTTTTAGCCAGTTCCAATATGGTCAGCACTTCTTTGTGTTTGCTGATGGCCGCAAGGAGTTCATCCATGCGGTCTTCGCCGGCCTTGCCCAGTGACAGCAGGGTGCGGTGTCTGACTTTACCGTTTTGCCGATAGCTCTCCACAAGGTGGTAGTAGGTCTGTCCAGCGGAATTGGTGGTTGCTTTGATAAACATGTATCGTGTTTACCACGTTTATCGATAAATGCAATATATTATTGAACAGAATGCTATTTTTGTTCACTACACTTTTGAAAACTCCAGAACACTTCCATTGATATTATTAATGTTTTTTTGAACAAATCCACGTTTGCTGTCAAAGTCGGGAGGAATGCTCTGCACATTCAGGCCACACAGCTAGTTGAATTACCGTCCTCGCGTATCGGAAGCTTATCTAATTTAAGAATCAAAAGAGCAGAATTCTAACTTAACATGTGGTACATTTCCAGGGGTTGTCACCGACGAGCCGAACAACGGCAGACACTGGCTGACTTCCTTGTCTAAACCATCAGGTGTCTATGGAGGACGATCATGCAAAAGTCAAACAAATCAGGGAGGAGTTCTTTTTTTACAAAGAAGCCTCAGAGTCTCTATAAATTTATTAAGAGTGCTGGCGACAAAGTATTTGAAGCCCACCCATTTGGTCTTCTGACATCAAAAAAAAATAAGAATTATGCTGAACGAATTGTCAAAGAATGCGGAGGATCTGAAGGGGCCATTAGTAAAATCATCATTGATTCATTTGAGCCAGATGTCATCACCCTTGAATTGACAGGAAAGCAGCACGAGGTGAGTAAGCAAGGAGAAGCCGTTTTCAAAGGCTACACAAAAGCCATTGAGGCACTTGAGAAAGTTGCATCACAGGAAGTGATTGCAGATGATAAATTGTATAGTGGTACTCGAATAGGCAAGACAAACATAAGCCTTCGGGAAGCCATCATGGATGATGTTAAGGATTTAAAGAAAAGGCGGGCTGCTTGGGCAAGTCTATTTATTGTACACCCAGAATTGAAAACTGAGCCAATGCCCCGCACCGTAAGGCGGATGATTGAGAATCAAGCATTTTGCCTTTTTCAATATATCGATAAGTGTTTTCGAGACACAGGCAAACCGATCATGGCTAAGGATGTGCATGCGTTCATCAGCGAGCTGTTTAAGGCTATTTACAATCATCCATTGTTTAATGCCCATGTGAAATTCACACCGAC
>ERZ795055.249-NODE-249-length-59258-cov-10.934209_pt1 | contig 59258 bp, 47 predicted proteins | sample MGYA00375139_ERZ795055 | MGnify/ENA primary metagenome ERZ795055 (study PRJEB30184, sample SAMN05720283) | anaerobic digester metagenome | isolation source: active sludge of municipal wastewater-treating anaerobic digesters | place: USA | collected 2015-01-23 ... | reverse complement strand
GCAGGCTGCCGCTAAGGATAACTCCCTACTACCTGTCGCTCATCTATGATTCGGAACCATGGTCACCCCTTCGGCGTACCATGATCCCTACCGGTGATGAGATGCTGGTTACCGAAGCCGAGAAGGCTGACCCACTCAATGAGATGGGCAGCAGTCCGGTCCCGGGGATCATTCACCGTTACCCTGACAGGGCTCTATTCACCGTGACACAGTTCTGCTCATCGTACTGCAGGTACTGCACGCGTTCGCATTCTGTGGGCAAACTGGGACATCTTACAAAAGGTGAATGGGAAATGGCATTCGAGTATCTCAGGGAGCATACCGAGATACGTGATGTCATCATCAGCGGTGGCGACCCGCTTACAATGAATGACAGCAAGATTGAATACCTGCTCTCCAACCTGAGGGCAATCAAGCATATCGAGATACTAAGGATAGGCACCAAGGTGCCTGCAGTTCTTCCGCAGCGAATCACACCGCAGCTGGTGAACATGCTCCGCAAGTACCACCCGCTCTTCCTGAGTGTCCACTTTACCCATCCGGATGAGATGACGCCCGAGACCCGCAGGGCATGCGAGATGCTTGCCGATGCAGGGATACCTCTTGGAAGCCAGACCGTCCTGCTCAAGGGCATCAACGATGACCCGGCAACAATGAAGAGCCTTATGCAGAAACTCCTCACTGTTCGCGTCAGACCTTATTACATCTATCAGTGTGACCTGATACCGGGCTCAAACCATTTCAGAACCACAATAGAGACAGGCATTGATATTATCGAGAACCTCCGTGGTCATACAAGCGGTTATGCTGTACCGCAGTTTGTGGTTGATGCCCCCGGCGGAGGAGGTAAGATCCCCATTCTGCCACATTACGTGGTGGAAAGCGGCCCTGAGAAATGGGTCCTGAGAAACTATAAGCATAACCGGTACACTTACCCCAACAAAAAGTAGGTAAGGAATGAAGATAGGACTTACGTATGACCTCCGTTCGTGGTACCTCGAGCGCGGTTATACTATGGATGAAACGGCTGAATTCGACAAGGAGGAGACAGTGGCTGCCCTGGAGGGCGAACTTGCACGTCTCGGCTACAAAACAGCACGCATTGGAAATATCTTTCAGCTTGTTGAAAAGCTGGCCGCAGGAGAACGTTGGGACATGGTGTTTAATATTGCTGAGGGACTTTACGGCGACGGCCGTGAGTCTGTGGTTCCTGCATTGCTTGATCAGTACAGGATTCCTTATGTATTCAGCGGACCAGTGGTTATGGGTGTTTCACTCAACAAATACCTGACAAGGCTTGTCGTAAGTGCGGCGGGAGTGCCTGTGTGCCCTGGCATCATTGCCAATTCGGTTCGTGATCTCGAAAACATTTCAAATCTTGAATATCCTTTGTTTGTGAAACCCGTTGCCGAGGGAACCGGAAAGGGCATTACAACAAGGAGTCTGGTCAGGGATCACGAATCGCTGTTATCCCTCGTGACTGAATTGCTGGCAGTATATAAACAACCGGTGCTGATAGAGGAATATCTACCGGGAAGGGAGTTTACCGTAGGCGTAACCGGAAATGGTGCTGAAGCGAAAGTGACAGGCGGAATGGAGGTCATCTGCAAAGATAACCTTCCCTATTCGGTTGAGGTAAAGGAAAACTATGAGAACTACGTAAAGTACGAGGTTTACGACAAGGATTTACGCAGTGAATGCGATGCTGTTGCCCTGGGCGCATGGCGCGCACTGGGAGCAGTTGATGCCGGCCGCGTGGACATGAAGGCTGACCGTCACGGAAAGATGTGCTTCATTGAAGCCAACCCGCTCGCAGGGCTTAACCCGGTTCATTCCGACCTGCCGATGCTTTCACGTATGAACGGAATGGCTTTCGGAACCCTGATGGAGATAATAATGGATTCTGCAAAAAAACGCTACGGACTGAAATGATGACCGGAAAGTGCCTCATAATCTACAATGAGCCTGCCTCTGATGCTCTGCCTGATGAGCTCGATGTACTTGACCAGGTGAATTTCATCGGCGACACGTTGCAGACACTTGGATACAAAATTGAGCGCCGGGGGATATCTGAAAATTTCTTCAGGGAGATAGCGGACATAAGAGCTGAGGATTTTGAATTCGTCTTCAACCTCGTTGAAGCAGTCGGTCAGCAGGCTGAAATACTCTATTTCATCCCTGCGCTGCTTAACATGCACCATATTCCTTACACCGGCTGTCCGGTGGAAGCCGCCTTCCTGACTGGCAGCAAAGTGCTTGCCCGCCGGATAATGAGAGCAAACGGAATTCCTGTTGCCGGCGGTTACAAAGTTTCAGAATCCGGTCAGCTGGAACCGGGCAGGCAATACATTCTCAAACCGGTCTGGGAAGACGGATCTCTGGGCATAACTGAAGAGTCGGTATTCAAATATGACGGCACTGTTCCTGCAATTTTAAATGACAAGAATGATCTCCACTGGTTCATTGAGGATTTCATTGATGGCAGGGAGTTTAACGTAAGCGTCAAGGCCGGCCCTGACGGTCCTGAGGTTCTGCCGCCGGCAGAGATGACATTCAACGGTTACCCGGAGGATATGCCCCGTATTGTCAGCTGGAAGGCCAAATGGGAGGAGGACACCTTCCAGTATGATAACAGCAAGCGCTATTTTCCGGATGACCTGAGTGAAAGACTAAAAAAGAATATCAGGGAAGCCGTCCTGTCCTGCTGGGAGGTCTTCGGGCTTAAGGGATATGCCCGTGTTGACATGCGCGTCGATGCAGACGAGAACGTTTACGTACTGGAGGTGAATGCCAATCCCTGCATCTCACCGGACAGCGGATTCATCTCGGCAGCCGTTCATGCCGGATATTCCCATGCCGAAGTAATCCGGCATATAATTAACGACCTGAACAAGTGACAAACCAACCCATGCCTGAGATTTCATTCGAGATCACACCTGCCGACAGACCGGCATTTGAAAAAATTCTGGCCTCATCAGGCTTCTTTTATGATTTTGAGATAGAAGTTGCCCTTTCGCTCGCCGACGAGACTTTTGCACAGGGGGAGGAAAAAAGCGGGTATTACTGGGTCAAGCTCATTGAAAACGCTGAGGTGATCGGGTTTGCCAATTTCGGGCCCAATCCTTCATCAGTACACTCCTGGGACATTTACTGGCTGGCGATCCAGCAGGAACACCGGAAGAAGCACTATGGCTCCCTGATTCTGAAAGAGACTGAAGATCGCATCAGGTCGCTCGGAGGCAGGATAGCCTGGATAGAGACATCCGGAAGACCGCTGTATGAGCCTACCCGCCATTTTTACCTGAAGACCGGATATGAGCTGGAGGCAACTCTCCGCGAGTTCTACGGTCCGGGAGATCCAAAACTGGTTTACCGTAAGGTTTTATGAAGGGTTTCTGGTCAATCCTGCTTCTGATTGTGTCGAATTCGTTCATGACAGTAGCATGGTATGGCCATCTCAAATATCAGAACGTATCCAAAAATGCCCTGCTCGGACTTGCCGGGATAGTCCTTGTCAGCTGGGGTATCGCACTGTTTGAATATTTCTTCCAGGTGCCTGCCAACAGGATTGGCTACCGCGGCACCGGCGGACCCTTCTCCCTGGTTGAGCTCAAGCTCATCCAGGAGGTGATTTCTATCTCCGTCTTTGTTGTATTTACGTTGTTTTTCTTCCGGTCAGAGACATTCAGGCTCAATCACCTGTTCGCCTTCATCTGCATCCTGGGTGCCATCTATTTCACCTTCAAAGGTTAGCAAGCACCTCGCAGGCCTTTCTAATCTGTTCTTCACTCACATCCAGGTGTGTCACAATCCTGATACTCCTCTCCCCTGTCTTGAGAGCCAGGATACCATGTGACTTCATTGTTTCCAGGAATCCGGCTGCTGTGGCCGGAGGCTTGAGGGTGAATATGACGATGTTGGTTCCGCCATAATGGATCGTTTCAGTCAGACTGCACGACTGAAGCGCCACTGCAAGTGCGGCGGCGTTACGGTGATCATCGGCAAGACGACGGACATTGTTTCTGAGTGCATAGATTCCTGCTGCTGCAATATATCCTGCCTGCCGCATTGCTCCGCCGAAGACTTTCCTTATCCTTGCTCCCTGTTTTATAATCTCCCTGTTTGCTATCAGCAGCGAGCCCACAGGAGCTCCAAGGCCCTTTGACAGGCAGATTGAGATTGAGTCAAAGAGCGCACCGTATTCTTCAGGCTTCCTGCCGTCGGCAGCCATTGCGTTGAAGAGCCTGGCCCCGTCGAGATGGTATCCCAGGCTGCGACTGTCACAAAGTTCCCTGATACGTTTCAGCTCATCAAAATTCCAGCATGCGCCGGCTCCTCTGTTGACCGTGTTTTCCACCTCAACGAGCCTTGTGTATGCTTTGTGCCAGTCATCTGGATTGTTTATGTGCTGTTTCACCTCGTCGGCAGTGAAGGTTCCGTTTTCAGAGTCAATCAGGGCCACAGAGGCACCTGAGTTGAATGCCACCCCACCACCCTCAAACTGGTAAATATGGGCCATGCGGCTGCAGATAACCTCGTCCCCGGGTCTGGTGTGTGCTTTTATCGCAATCTGGTTGGTCATGGTGCCTGAGGGGCAGTAAATGGCAGCTTCCATTCCGAACATGTCTGCGGCCATCGCTTCGAGCTCGTTGACCGCCGGATCTTCACCGAAGACCATGTCCCCGACACTGGCTTTCATCATGAACTCAAGCATCGCTCCCGATGGCCTGGTAACTGTATCACTGCGCAAATCAATCATATCCGATTATTTTGAGGTCTAATATAGCGCATTTTTGATCTGTGATTAAGGAGGAATAACAGTTCTGCAAAATTTCACTATTTTTAACAGCATATTGACCGTTTGCGATACTATGGATATAAGGATCGAGACAAGCTGGAAGGAGAAGCTGCGCGAAGAGTTTGAAAAAGAATATTTCATCGGGCTTACTGATTTTGTTCGCGAGGAGTACCGCACACGGCAGGTCTTCCCTCCCGGCAACAGAATATTCAATGCATTTGATCTCTGCCCCTTTGAAAGTGTCAAGGTGGTGATAATCGGGCAGGATCCGTATCACAACATCGGTCAGGCCCACGGGCTTTGCTTCTCGGTCACCGATGGAACGGATTTTCCACCGAGCCTTGTGAATATTTTCAAGGAACTTAACCGTGACCTCGGCGTGCCTGTGCCGTCATCCGGCAACCTCGAGCGCTGGGCCAGCCAGGGAGTACTCCTTCTCAATGCAATACTTACTGTCAGGGCACACCAGGCGCTGTCACACCAGAACAAAGGATGGGAGCGGTTCACCGATGCAGTTATCACGATACTGAACCGCGACAGGGAAAACCTTGTCTTCATGCTGTGGGGTGCATATGCCCAGAACAAGGGGGCGGCGATTGACCCGTCAAGACACCTTGTGCTTAAGACAGTCCATCCCTCTCCCCTTTCAGCATCCCGTGGTTTCTTTGGCTGCTCCCACTTCAGCAAGTGCAATGAATGGCTTAAGGAGAGGGGAATGGAACCGGTTGGCTGGTGATAATCACTCCAGGCCTCGCCTGATTATCTCAAGCAGGCTCCCGGGCTCCTCAAATCCCACTGAAAGTCTTATCATTCCAGGCTCCGGGTACTTTGTGCCCCAGACGGCCTCCACAGGCATCAAAATCGTATGGTTATCGCCAAGGGACGGTATCAGGCGTATCTCCGGGTAGACAGCTGCTATGAACCTGTCACGGTTCCTGCGCTTTTCTGCGGGCGTGGCACCGGCCAGATCAAAGGTTATCATTGCACCGTATCCTTTACCGCCTGTAAGTTCTCTTGCTGCCAGATGGGTATCATGAGACTCAAGTCCCGGGTACAACACCCGCGCAACCTTTTCTGACGACTGCAGTAATACTGCAACTGATGAAGCATTGGAGCACTGGCGGCCGAAGCGCAATGCTGCTGACGACATCTGCGTCTGGAGACGGTATGCATCATCGGGAGAGAGCATGTGTCCCACGAACTTGCGGTACTCAACAGCTGACTTCATCAGCGCACTGTCATTGCCACAGATCACCCCGGCAGTCAGGTTGCCATGCCCGGAGAGGTACTTGGTTGCACTGTGTATCACAAGGTCGGCACCGTCATCAAGAGGTTTCCAGAGCATGGGGGTGGCAAAGGTATTGTCAATCAGCACCTTTGCGCCGTATTTTTTCCCAAGTTCGATAACTTTCCGGCCCTCAGCAACCATAAGCAGGGGGTTGGAAATTGTCTCGAAATAGAGTATGTCAGGCCTGATGTCGGAGAGGGTACTCTCAAGCTGGCTGTAATCATACTTCCCGCCTGAAGGCCTGAAGAAGCTGACTTCCATGCCCCGCCTCTTCTGCAGCACACTGCTTATGTACGAGAGGGTCCCTCCGTAAATCTCGGAGAAGAAGAGCCAGTTGCTCTGTCTGCCTGCTTCCTGGAATATTGACAGTGCAATGTCAATGGCAGCCATACCTGACTGTGCGAGAAGAGCCCAATCGCATCCCTCGAGTTCCAATATGGCCTCCTCGGCAGCTACCACTGTCGGGTTGCGGTATCGTGAATAAATGTACAGATCGGGCTCCCGCTCGTGGCTTGTCTCCGCGGCAAAGGCGCCGGAGGTGGTTCCGGCGGTTGGCAGTTCAAATCCCGCATCACGATAGACCGGGGTCCTGACGCTGTTTATCTCTCTCTTTTTCATATTCTGTGTTAAAGTGTTCCTTAATCGTATCTTTTATGTTTGGGGGATTGAAGTCAAAGTAAAAAAGTATCCTGTCAGCTGCCAGTCCGGCAAGGAATAAAACCATGGCGGCAGTGTCTGCGAGCGGACTCTCCGGATAGATCAGCAGAAGTACAAGGGGAATTGTCATCGCCCTGATATAGTAGAGTATCCGCTCAATGCTGCCACGCTCAGCCGAACGGTAGCGCATGACTATTGAAAAGGCGGCAAGCATAGTGAATGCAATGAATATTATGCGGGGTGCGGAGAACCAGGAGACAGCATACAGGGTTGTGAAGAACGCCTGGCCGGCATTCAGCCTCAGACCTGTTCGCCTGTCCGTTGAAAAGTAGACAAGATCAATTGAGATTACAGTCAGAACAGAGATTAACACCGTGGCAAACGGGGGTATCAGCCCGGGTCTGATCCAATGAACCAGAGCAACAACGGCGAGCAGCATAACAATCAAAATCTCACGGCTGAGAGGGGAAGAAATGATATTAAGAAATGCCCGCCATGATCTTCCGGGCTTGCCGAGATGTATAACCGAAACCGCCATGGCTCCCGTCAGGAGAAGAATCGGTATTATTGCCGCCACCGTTAAGCTCTGGAAGCTGCTGACTATCAGTAACGAGGATGCTGTTATGACTAGCATCGAGAACAGGATCAGGCTCCAGTCCTTACGAATCCTTTCCGGCACAGCTTTCCGGTTCTGTTCCTCCTCCTCTTCATCCTCCCCGGAGTCGGCAGGAATTATAACCGGTCGCGTTTTGGCAGCAGTTTCCCTGGTTATAAGTGAAGGTCCTATTCCAGTTTCAGGAAACCATGCAGGAAGAGCACCGTCAAATTGCTCCCTTACAGTCATTTTAAGAGCACCTGTCGGACAGGCAGTCACACAGGCAGGTTCGATGCCTTCAGCGGTCCTGTCGGCGCAGAAATGGCATTTTTCGATGTATCCGAGGGCCGGGTTGATCTTTGGTGCATCATACGGGCATCTCCATGTGCAGTAGCCGCACCCCATGCACAGGTCGGGATGATGCATAACAACCCCGTCCGGGCTTACAGAATAAGCCAGGGCAGGGCATCCCGAGGCACATGCAGGCTCCGCGCAGTGATTGCAGGCCATGGACAGGTTTATCACACTGACCAGAGGGAGAGCATGATCATTCCATGCATACAGGCTCCTTGTACCTGGCTGCAGCCCGTTCTCCAGGATGCAGGCTGCACTGCAGGCCTTGCAGCTGACACACAGTGCTTCATCAAATATGAATCCCCTTCTCATGCCGTCAGCTTTTCAATATCAGCCCTTGTATTGTGGAAGGCAGCGCCATGCCCCATGTCTGTTTCCGATGGTGAAATAAGCTTGTTCACACCCCCGCCCTCATACAGCCATATTCCGTTTGGAAAGACCAGGCTGCCGCTCTTTACCCGTGCGGAAATCTTTACTTTCCCGGTGATCTCGCCGCGGGAATTGAATATCCGTATCCGGTCACCGCTCCTAACTCCTTTTCTGCGGGCATCAGCCGCTGATATCTCCCAGGCGGGTTCGTCAACGACACTCCTGATTACTTTAAGGTTGCCGAACTGGGAATGGATTCGTGATGCAATGTTCGGCGTCATCAGCCTGAAAGGGAGATGCGACTCTCCGAAGTCATCAGGCTTGTCCCATGTGGGCAGATTATTCACTCCCCAGAGCTGTGCAGCCCTGTCAGACAATAGCTCTATCTTTCCCGAAGGAGTGTCAAACTTCATGTTGGCGTAGGCCGGGTGCTCGTTCTGGTCCGGAATGACCGGTTTCTGCATAAGTTCCTCACGTACAAAGCCTGGCGTGTGGCTTATGCGCTCCATGAGCCAGCTTTCATACTCTCCGGGAGCCGGAATCCCGGCTGCACCGGCATCGAGATCCATTATCTGTGCAAGCCGCCAGTATATCTCACTCTCGGGAAGAACTTCCCCGGGCGGGTCAACGACCCTCGGTTTGTACTGGGCATACGGATTCCAGTAAGAACCTACTACGTCCGCCTGCTCAAAGATCCCCTTTGCCGGAAGGATTATATCAGCCATTGCTGCAGTGTCAGTCATGAACTGCTCAACGACAACCTTGAATGGCACTGAATCAAGCGCATTTCTCACCTCGTTGCTTCCCGGAAGCTGAATGACCGGGTTCCCCCTCTCAATCCATGCCACCTCTATCCCTGGTTCTTTCAGGGCGAAGAAGTCCGGACCGAATCTTGCCATCGATATTGCGCGCCTGAAGGGTTTGTCGGATTCCGGGTCAGGATAGTAGCTGAGTGGCTCTTTGACCTCATCAAATATGTAACTCTGCAGATTCGCAAAATTGAATCCGCAGCCTGGTTTCCCGATCATGCCCGTGATTACCGGGATCGTAAGTATGGATCTTATTGTCTGGCCGCCGTTTGTATAGCGCTGCAGGCCATACCCGGCTACGACTGTAAGTCGCTCAGTACCGGCAGCCATCAATGCCAGATTAATTATTTCTTCTGCCGGTATACCGGTGATATCCTGTGCCTTATCCGGTGTTATCTGAAGTGATGAAGCAAAGTGTTCAAAACCAGACACATGCTCCTTTATGAACTCCATATCGGCGAGGCCGCGGTCAATTATCACCTTTGCCATTGCCAGCGCAAGTGCGGCATCCGTGCCGGGCCGTGGTCGAAGAAGCAGGTCAGCCTTATCGGCTGTCAGAGTCCGGCGTGGATCAATTGCAACCACTGTGGCTCCCTTCTTTCTGGCCCGGTCAATATGGATCATCTCCTGCACATTGGTCTCCGCGGAGTTTTTGCCCCATAAGATAATCAGACTGGCATTAGACAGATCCCAGGGCAGGTTGTGCTTCACCTCCCCCAGGGTCAGCCTGACAGCCTCAAGTCCTGCCGGCCAGCAGAGGTTCCCGTAGGTTGTTGTGGCACCGCCGAAGTGCCTCCAGAAGTTGCCTGCAATATCGTTGCTGAGTCCGGAGTATCCGCTACCCTTGTAAAACAGCACAGAGTGCGGTCCGTGCTTTTCCCTTGCCTCAGCAAGTTTTAAGGAGATTATTTTCAGCGCTTTGTCCATGCCGATACGGGCATAGGTGCCATCAGGCATCCTGCTGAGAGGATAAATGATCCGGTCCTCCGAATACTCACGCTCAATATATGACAGTCCCTTGATGCAAGGCCCCTCGGGAGTTGCAAGGTTATCCTCGCTGGGGAGGATGCGCACTACCCTGCCCTCTTCAGTGAAGACCCTGAATGTGCATGTGCTGTAACAATTGCGCGGGCAGACAGTAATGAACTCTTTCATGTTACTGCCTAAAGATCGTCTATTGGCTCCTCGATGACTGTCTCTGTTTCAAGGATCCGGTTGACCGGGTCAGCTATCGTCAGCCTGTATGTGATACGGTCCTGGCCAATGTGGGTGAGATAGTCAAACTGTGTCACAGGTGTTGAATAGCTCATATTACCGATCGTTGCCGTGATGTCTGCTTCAGTATAGGCAATGTCAAACCTGAAATATTCAGTATAGGCCCCGGCAGGCACTGTCCCGAAATTATGGACTCTTACAGTGTAGTCAGGATCGTCCGTAGAAGTGACTGTCACATCTCCGAGTGTCTGTCCGGTTCCATTATAGATACGAATATCAGTAGGGCCTTCAGCAGTAAACTCGCGCTTCTTGCATGTTGTGAGCATAACAGCTGCCGCCAATAAAAAAACCGGTAATTTTCCTTTCATGTCCGGACAAATTGATTCCGGCAGAAAGTTAAGAAATTTGTGGCAATGGGTTATAACTTTTCCATGCAGTCAGACCTGACCCAACCCTTGTTGCCGTCAGGCAGCCTTACTTCACGGAATGCCCCCAGTTCCTGTTCTACAGTCACAGTGGTGCCGGAGTGCAGTACGAATAGCTCGTTTCCGGTCTCTCCTGGGGCACTGCGGCCGGTGACGATGCTGCAGGTGATCACAGCTTTCGGGTTATGGTTGACCAGGGCGTTGTTTCTTACAGCCAGTGAGATCATAAGCAATGCGAGCAGGAAGGATGCAAGTGAGAGCCAGAACGACAGAAGCCGTCCGTGCGCCCTCGATTTGGTGAGGAAGATCACTGCCAGCAGAAGCGCCGCGATGAACATAACGAGAGCCAGCACAGCCCAGGTGTTTGTTGATGAAAGTAAAGAGACAAAATCAAGCCATCGTACGAAAAAAAGCTGCGGTACAGTCTCGAACCTGTCTGTAAGGCGGCTCCTGGCAATCTGCAGGTTATAGTCTATATCCTCATCGGCCGGAGAGAGCAGTTTGGCCCTTTCGTAGAAAAGAATTGCCGAAGCATTGTCACCTGATTTAAAGAAGGCATTTCCTGCGTTGTAGAACAGGTCCGCGTTTCTGAAGCCCTCCTCAAAGAGCTGCCTGTACATTGCCGCTGCACCGGAGTAGTCTCCTGAACCGTAAAGTTCTCCGGCCTCTGCATACCTCTCTTCGGGTGTCTGCGCCGCAAGGCTCAGTATTCCCGTCATGAAAATTATGATTATGAAAATCGTCCTTCGCATCTTCTCCCTGTTTAGTCCAGTACGTCATCAAGCTTTCCTATAAGTGAGTCGGCCCGTTTGCAAAGAGCTGCAGGACTCTCCCCTTCAGAGACAGGTGCATACTGTGAATATTCTGTTGCAGTGAGTATTCTGTCCAGTTCAGTAATCAGCTCTTCTCCTGTGTTCCTGGCCCTGAGCGCTGAGTAGCATTTATCCCTCGTGATCTCTGATGGCGGGATACGCAGTTTATCTCCCAGGTATCCCCAGAGTGACCTGGCCACTTCGGCATTCACCTGTTCATTCCTCCCGCTCTTCAGAAGTGCAGTGGCCTTTGCCAGCCGTTTCCGTGCGTTCTTCGCCGCCCTCCGGTTTTTCTGCCCTACAATGTCGGCGCTGCGTTTCATCTGCTCACGTCTCAGGAGCAGCACCACGGCCGTGATGAAAAGGGCAAGTGCAAACCACAGCCAGTAATGCAATTTTGTAACCAGCGGCGCCGATATTGTTGAGAGCCTGACGCTGCCGTTCCTGATATAGCGGATATCCTGTCCAAGATACTTCATATCCTCTCCCGGGATATAGACAGGTGCCTCACCATCCTCAGCACCAGGGGTTCCTGATACACTGACGGTGTAACCTTCAGTCCTGAGTGTCACGTACTTCTCCTGTTGCGGATCAAAGACTGTATAGGATACCGGTGGTATCTCAAAGGTCCCCGGGTTTCTGGGGATAAGCAGGTACTCAAAAGTCTTGCTTCCTGACGAGGTCCCTGAACTCCTGACTGTAACCTTCGGATCATATTTTTCTATCCCCTGGGGAAAATTGATGACTGGCTCACCTGCAAGGTTGAGGTTACCCGTCCCTTTCAATGTCAGGGTGAGGGTGATGGCGTCATTCAGTTTTGCTTCTGATCCGGAGATGGAAGATTCAAGTGCAAACGACCCCACTGCTCCGTGGAAATCGACCGGCCGTGGTGTCGGAAGAGGCCTTACCCTGACAGTCACAGGCTGCGTGGAAATTTTTCTGGGCACAGTTGAGACAGACGAGAAGAAACTGTCAAAAAAGGGATCGTCAAAAAACGGGTCCCGTGTGCCTGTGCGTTCCTGGACCAGAACGGTCATTTCAACAGGTTCAATGCGTATCTCACCAGCGATCTGTGGATAAAGAACGAAGCGCTGCACCACCCCGGTGCCGTACTGAACGCCGTCTATTGTCTCTGACTCGAGGCTCCGTAAAGGAGGCGTCTCGATATCTTCGCGCAGAAAACCTTTGAAATCAGGATACTTCAGTTCCTGGATGCCGGAGAGGTTAATGCGTGTGTAGAGTTTAAGGGTTACGGTGATCGGCTCGCCCGCATAGACCTCGCGATCACTGAAAAGGAGCCGCATGGAGGCCTCTGATCCGGCTGCAGGGGCGTCACCGGCACTCCTCGCCTGGCCCTGTCCCTGCTGTTGTCCGGCTGCAGGAGCCTGCCCGCCGGCAGTGATCACGATCTGTCGCTCAGGCGAGCTGACAGTGAGTTTTTTCGTTTCGAACCGAGCCTCTGGGATGACATAAGTGCCGGGTTCTGAGACAACAGCATAGTAGATAAGCGTCACTGAGACAACAGACTTCACATCGCCGTTGATCCATTGTACATTTCGGCTGGTTGACTGCTGGGGCCCCTGAAGGGTGAATGCCGGATCGAATTTCGGAGGCGTGAACTGGCCGTCGGTTGAATTGACCGTATAGATAATCCTGAACCGTTCACCAGCGATGGCTGACTCAGGGGCATCAACGGTGAGCGTGACCTCCTGTGCCGCTGCTGCAAGGCAGGTCAGAAGGAAGACAATTACCGTCACTATGCTTTTCATCGCCGTCAAAATTACCAATTTTTAATGACCCTTACCTTTGCCTTCGCAGCCTTGTCGCGCTGAACCTTATCCTGAGCCTCCTTCTCTTTGGCTGCCAGGGCATCGAGCAGGCGTTTCGCATCTTCCCTGCTTATATCAGGCTGCTGTTGCTGATTCTGCTCATTCTGCGGCTGCTCTTTCTTATCCTGATCCTCCTTCTGCTCCTGGTCCTGTTTATCCTCTTGCTGATCCTTATTATCACCCTTTTCCTGGTCCTTTTTCTGATCCTGCTGCTGCTGCTCCTGCTCCTGCTGCTTCTTCAGCTGATCCTGAGCATATGCGAGATTATACTTCGCCTGGATGTTTTCAGGATTGAGCTTCAGAGAGCTGATGTAAGCATTGATGCTTTCCTCGAACTTCTGCTCCTTGAGAAGTGAATTACCCAGGTTATAGAGACCGTCAGCCCGCTTAAGCGAGTCTGTCTCTCCTGCTTTTGCCGCCCGGCTGAATTCCGCTGAGGCCTCACTGAACCTGTTCTGACGGTAAAGAGCATCTCCCAGGTTGAATATGGCATCATTTCCTGACCTGGCCTGCTCCTCTGCCTTCCGGTACATCCCTTCGCTGCCGGCAAACTCACCCTTTTTGAAAAGCCTGTTGCCCTTCCTGATATACTCCCTCTCCTCCTGACCGAAAAGCGAAGGTGCGACTGTCAGCAGGCAGAGTCCGGCAACAACAAACCTGTATGCTCTTCCAATCCCTCTCATGCCTTTTCCTTTTTCGATTCCTTTCCAATAATACCGAGCCTCCTGAGAAGGTTGTTCTTCCTGTCAGCAGTAAGCAGATCTGCCACGAGCAGCAGGAACATAACAGCTGCGGGAATGAGGAACTGTTCATTGTACTCAGTGTACATCACGGAATTGATCTCACTCTTCTTCATCCGCCCGATATCGTTGTATATCTCTGTCAGCCCGATGCTTGTGTTGTTTGCCCGCACATACCGTCCTCCTGTGACGGAAGCAATCTCCTGCAGCCCCTTCTCATCAAGCTTCGAAATAACCGTATTACCTTCATTGTCTTTAAGATAATCAGTTTTGCCTCCCGTCATCACCGGGATTGGCGAGCCGTCAGGCGAACCAATTCCTATTGTGTGTATAACAATCCCTTGATCTGCCCCCTCGCGCGCCTTCTCAAGCGCGTTCTCCTCATGATTCTCCCCGTCAGTAATTATGATCAGCGCCCTGCTCTTGTCGCTCTCAGGAGTGAATGACCTCATACCAAGATCAATAGCAGCGCCTATGTCGGTCCCCTGTTTTGAAACGGCATCCGGGCCGGCAGTGGAGAGAAACATCTTGGCCGAGAGGTAATCATTTGTGATTGGTATCTGCGTATAAGCATCACCTGCGAAGAGGATAAGTCCTATTCTGTCTTCCCGGAGCTGGTCAACCAGCTGCGATATTGCCTGTTTTGCCCTTTCCAGTCTCGAGGGGATTATGTCTGCCGCCAGCATCGAGTTGCTCACATCAAGGGCAATTATCACTTCCACGCCTTCACGTTTGACCTCCTCCAGCCTGGAGCCAAACTGCGGCCGTGCGACAGTCAGCACAGCCATTACAAGGGCAAGAAGCCTTATGAAAAACTTGGCAACCATTCGGGCCGGTGAATAATCCGGTGACAGTCTCTTCAGCAGCGCTTCGTCGCCAAAACGTTCTCGTGCAAGCCTCCTCTGCCTGTTGCCGATTATCCATATCACTGTCAGAACCGGCACCAGGAGGAGCAGGTAAAGCATGTCAGGCTGTGCAAATCTGAATGTATCCATAACCTCTCTACGACATGTTTTTCATGAACAGATACCTTAAGAGCAGCTCCAGCATAAGCAGCAGGGCTGCAGCCAGTGCCCACGGCATGAATGTCTCCTCACGCTTGCTGTGCTCTCTTGTCTCTATCTTCGACTTTTCAAGCTTGTCTATCTCAGCGTAAACTTTTTGCAGGCTGGTGTTGTCAACGGCCCTGAAATACTGTCCCCCTGTCATCTCCGCTATTCTCTTCAGCAGTGCTTCGTCAATTTCCACCTGCATCTTCTGGTACCTCATGCCAAACGGTGTCTGCACAGGATAATCGGCATACCCCATGCTGCCAACACCTACAGTATAAACCCTGATGCCAAATGTTTTGGCAATCTCAGAGGCGGTCACCGGATCGATGGATCCCATGTTGTTGACTCCGTCGGTCAGCAGGATGATCACCTTGCTGATCGCATCCGAGTCCTTGATCCTGTTAATAGCTGTTGCAAGTCCTACCCCTATTGCTGTGCCATCCTCGATGATGCCGCTCTTAATCTCCCTAAGCAGGTTGATTAGTACAGCATGGTCAGTTGTCAGCGGGCACTGGGTAAAGCTCTCTCCGCTGAAGACTGTCAGACCTATCCGGTCATAGGGTCTGCCGCTGATGAACTCAGTCGCAACATTCTTTGAAGCCTCCAGCCTGTCAGGATTGAAGTCGCGTGCAAGCATCGAGCCCGAAACGTCAATGGCCAGGATTATGTCAATTCCCTCTGTAGTAGAACTCTGCCACTTGTCAACATTCTGAGGCCTTGCGATCACAACTATAACCAGTGCGATTGCTGCCAGCCTGAGGGCAAAGAGAAGATGCCTGAGGTAATGGCGGAAGGTCTTTCTTCCCCCGTCAAGGAAAGCGGCAGTTGAAAGTTTCACAGGTGCATTGGCTTTGCCCTGACGGTAAACATAATAAGCAACCAGAAGAGGTATGACAAGCAGGAACCAGAGGAACCACCCGTTTTCGAATGCTAAATTATTCATGGTGCCCTCCTTTCTCCTTTTCCTCAGTGGGTTTGTCAGGCTCCTTTGTTTCTTCAACGAACCTGACAGCGTTGCCGTAATTTATATCGTGCGAGGTGTCATCTGGCACATATTTGGCGAACTTGACCATGTCAGAGAGCGACAGTACTTCTTTCACCAGCGCCATCTGACCCGTGGTCGTGACAGACGCCTTTTGCAGCATTCTGACTGTCTCATCGGTTGTCAGTTCCGGTGAACTGATCCCATAGCGGTTGTCGATATACCTTCTTAGTATGTCAGACAGCCTGGAGTAGTATTCCTTTATCTCACCCTTCTGCCACAATCCGGCCTCCCTTAGCTCCTGCAAATCACGGAGGGCAATCACATGTGCCGGTTCGGGAGGCGGGACAGGCCTGACGAATTTCTTCAGCGGATTCCTTGGGAGGAACCTCGCAAGCAGGTAGATCACCACAGCAGATATCAGTGCTATAACAAGCCACGGAAGAATCTCCGAGAAGGTTACAGGGGCACTTCTCGGCGGGACGATATCAAAGATCACGTCAGTTGTGTCCTGCGGAGTCACGTCAGGCCTCAAAACCCTCAGTAATGAGTAATCTGAAAAATAACGTATGAGGCTGTCCCCTGAAATCCGCTCGGCAAAAAACGGCGGTATGGTATAAGATCCTGAATCAAATGATGTTATAAGATATCTGTCTGTAAGTTTCATTGTGCCGTCCGGCAGAATCGCCGTATCACGCGGGCTTCTTTGTAATATTACAATCTTGCCGGCAAGAGTGTCAGTGACGCTTCTCAGTTCTGCCGTCATGCCGGCGGGTATTGCTGCAGTAACAGTAAATCCTGTCTGATCGCCAATTAATATGGTGGAGGTGTCAGGAACGGATGTAATTCTAATATCCTGCGCCTGCAGAGCAAGAGCCAGCAACAATCCAGCAGTAATGGTTATGAAATGCCTTCCCATGGTTCTACCTGTGCCTGAATAGTGATATCAGCGGTTTGATATAGTCTTCACCGGTATTAATTGACGCTGCATCAACCCCGCAGTTTATGAACGTGTTGGTAACAGTCTCATCATGCTTTGCCGCCCGTGATGCATACTCTTTCCTGACGGCTGAAGAGGAGGTGTCAATCCAGAACTCCCTGCCCGACTCCGGATCTGTAACCTTCATGAAGCCGACATCAGGCAGTTCCTTTTCCCGTCTGTCGCTGATCCGGAGAGCCACCACGTCATGCTTGCCGGAGGCTATACGGAGCGCTTCGGTAAATGACGGAGCCATGAAGTCCGAAAGGATAAAGGTTGTACAGCGCTTCCTGATAATGTTGGTGAGATATTTCAGGGGCTCTGACAGGGATGTTCCCATGCCGGCAGACTCATAACTGAGCATCTCCCTGATGATCCTCAGCATGTGGCTTCTCCCTTTCTTGGGGGGGATGTATTTCTCTACCCTGTCAGAGAAGAGAATCAGTCCTACTTTGTCATTGTTGGCGATAACTGAATAAGCAAGAACTGCCGCTATTTCGGTCATCATCTCCCGCTTTGTGGATGCCACGGTTCCAAAGTCGCCCGAACGGCTCACATCTACGAGCAGCATTACAGTCAGTTCCCTCTCCTCCTCGAAGATCTTGACATACGGATGCCCGAATCGTGCGGTTACGTTCCAGTCGATGCTGCGTATGTCATCCCCAAACTGATATTCACGAACTTCGCTGAAGGCCATACCTCTACCCCGGAATGCACTGTGGTATTTCCCTGCAAAGATCTGGTGGGTCAGGCCCCGCGACCTGATCTCTATCTTTCTTACCTTCTTCAGCAGCTCTGTTGTTTCCATTTCATTACAAATGCCGGAAAAGACTATGAGTTACAGTAAAAAACCAGTCGTCGCGCTTCACCCTGACTTCTACCACGTTCCATCCGGACCTGTAGGTCCACCGGTTGTGCCCGGATGGCTCGTATTTTTCATTCAGTTCCCTGATCCCTGCATCGTATCCGTTGATACCGTAAGTAATTCTCACCCCGATGCAACGACCAGTATCATCAAGGAAAATCAGCCAGGTCTCGTTGTCGTCCACCGAGTGGTACTTCAGGTACCTGAATACATCGTTCCGTACCGAGTTATCAGGGGTCAGGCCAGGATTCTCCGCGGCCATTGTTCTCCTGATGTTCTTTTCTGACAGGCCGATGAACTCCTGTGCTCCGGCCGGAACCAGCAGGACCAGAATGATGAGTGAAAGCAGCAACCGTCTCATCTGCTACGGAACCTCCACAGTGTTAAGGATTTCTGTAATTATCTGATCCTGTGTGATATTCTCAGCCTCGGCCTCATATGTCAGGCCGATGCGGTGACGCAGCACGTCAGCACACAGCGAACGCACATCCTCAGGCACCACGAATCCTCTTCTCCTGATGAAGGCATATGCCTTGGATGCCATTGCCAGGCTGATACCGGCTCTTGGCGAGGCGCCGTATGCAATCAGCGGGGTGAACTTCGAAAGGCCGAACTTCTCCGGCTGCCTTGTGGCAAAGACAATATCAAGGATATAGTTTTCTATCTTTTCATCAAGATATACCTCCTTGACCACGCTCCGGGCACGGATAATATCTTCCGGCTTCAGGATAGTTCTGGCCACAGGGAATTCATTTGCCAGGTTCTCACGGATTATCATGCGCTCCTCCTCCTTCTCAGGGTACGTTATAACGACCTTGAGCATGAATCTGTCAACCTGCGCCTCGGGAAGAGGATAGGTCCCCTCCTGTTCAATCGGGTTCTGTGTTGCCAGGACCATGAATGGTTCCTCGAGCCTGTATGTGCTGTCACCTATAGTCACCTGTCTCTCCTGCATTGCTTCAAGAAGTGCGCTCTGCACCTTCGCAGGTGAACGGTTGATCTCATCGGCAAGGATGAAGTTGGCGAATACAGGCCCCTTGCGAACCACGAACTCCTCTCTCTTCTGACTGTAGATCATTGTCCCGATGAGGTCGGCAGGCAGTAGGTCAGGAGTGAATTGTATCCTGCTGAACTTCGTGTCAATAATCGATGCAAGGGTCTTGATTGCTAGTGTTTTTGCAAGACCCGGAACGCCCTCGAGCAGGATATGCCCGTTAGAAAGCAGCCCAATGAGCAGCGAATCAGTGAGATGTCGCTGTCCCACAATCACTTTGTTGATCTCCTGCCTGACAAGGTCAACGAAAGCACTCTCCTTTTCGATCTTCTCATTCAGGAGCCGGATGTCGGTTGTGTGTTCCATATAGTGTTACATTGTTTTTCGAGCTTTAAAAAGCTTCGCAAAGATCATTTCTGATATTAAAAAACCTTGTTAAATGTTGTTAAAGATGTGTTAAAGCTCCTTCCTGAACCCGGAGTGACTGAAGAGCCTGAGCATGATTGTCAGCACAAGCGGTATAAGTGCGGGGTTTATTCCCTGACCGGCAATGAGCGACACCGGTATCCAGAGGACAGAGATTATCAGGGCCAGTCGACTTAATTTCAAACCTTTACAGCGGGTGAAGAGCATTACAAAGAGGACGGGAATAAGAATGTTGATCCCCAGGAAAAGCAGATTCAGATGGAGGGCATCGTGCTCTGAGAAAATATTTGTGAAAACCAGGATAAGTGCAATGACCGAGTAGATGAAGTAGAGGATGAAGTCTGTTGCCTTTTCAATCCCGGGCTTTTTGAAGAGGAAGGTTACAAGAGCCACAAAGATGAACAGCAGCCAGAGAACTGCCTGTGGCATCCATTTCTTTGCTGCACCGGATGGTGCGGGAATGTCAACAACTGTCTCCAGCGGGCCGGCCAGTGGCTCCTGTACTCCGTCATGGATGATCTTTGAGTCTGCAAAATTATCCCTGAGGAAAATTGGCAGGAACATCTCTTCAGACACAGATGCTTTCAGATCCGACTGCAGTCCGAGCAGCATGTCGGCCCCGAAATCGAGCCATGGCAGGACCTTCTGATACGGATCAACGAGCTGCCGGAAGCTCTGATTTTTTTCCTTTGCAGGCACAATGACGGTGTCAGATGCAGCAGCAATCACTATGTCACGCACTCTTGTCGCACAATTGTCGAAGAAGAAATCATACCGGTACTTCCTGTTCTCGGGCTTCAGGTTCTCATTGATCAGTTCAAAGAGCTTCTCCTTCTCTGCTGCAGTTAGATTAAGTTTCTGGGACCAGACTGATCGGCCTTCGTCAATGTATTCTTCAAGAAACCTCTCATACGGGTATGCTCCAAGCAGGTAGTCAAGTTTGCCCTTGGCGAAGCGGTAGACAAAGTTTGGCGTCGAGAAATCGAAGATACCCCAGTTGTATGCCATGTCAAAGTCGGTCCCTGGTATTACTACTCTAAGTGCAGTATGCCCATAGATTGAATAGCTGGCGTTTCCAGGTGCGCAGGTGATCATATATACGTCAGCATTGTCTGCCTGCTGGGCATTCATATGCATCGGTAGCAGCATTGCAAGTATGACTGTCAGAATTATTGATTTTTTCATTTTCTTGATGTATGTTTTACTTTCACTGATAGTTATCGGGTTTAATTAATCTGCCTGCCCGGATCATCGGCCCATGCGGAAGCAGCCCTCACAGCTCTTTGCCACCCGCGCACCAGGGATTCCCTGACAGCCAGATCCATCTCCGGCGTAAACAGACGATCAGCCTGCCATTGTCTCTTTACCTCATCAAGCCCGCTCCAGAACCCGGTGGCCAAACCAGCGAGGAATGCGGCTCCCAGGGCAGTGGTCTCAGTTATGCCCGGACGGACGACACCGACCTGTAAAAGGTCGGCCTGAAACTGCATGAGACTGTTGTTTACAGTGGCCCCGCCATCTACCCTTAACTCACTAATATCCAAGCCTGAATCCCGTTTCATCGCAAGCAACACATCAAGCGTCTGATAGGCGATACTGTCAAGTGCAGCCCTGGCGATATGAGCAGCTGTTGCTCCCCTTGTGAGACCGGTGATTGTGCCCCGTGCATGTTGATTCCAGTACGGTGCCCCAAGACCGGCAAAGGCAGGCACAAAGTAAACCCCGTCTCCTGACGGAGCCTGAGAGGCCAGGTCTTCAACATCTGACGACTGCCGGATAATGCCCAGTCCGTCGCGAAGCCACTGCACCACGGCACCGCCGATGAAAATACTTCCCTCAAGGGCATAGACTGTCTCATCACCTATCTTCCAGCCCACTGTTGTCAGCAACCTGTTTTTTGACTCAATCGGCCTGTTTCCCGTGTTCATCATCATGAAACAACCGGTTCCGTATGTGTTCTTCACCATGCCCTGCTCCACGCACATCTGCCCGAAGAGTGCAGCCTGCTGGTCTCCTGCGATACCTGCAACAGGAATCCGGGAAGTAAAGGTGCCAGATGTAAGACCGTAAATCTCACTCGAAGAACGTACCTCAGGCAGCATTGATTCCGGAATGTCGAAAAGCCCGAGCAAGTCCGGATCCCAATCCAGGGTGTGAATATTGAAAAGCATTGTGCGTGACGCATTTGATACGTCAGTAGCGTGCAGCTTTCCGTCTGTCAGGTTCCACAACAGCCAGGAATCGACTGTGCCGAATGCCAGCTCACCCCTTTCAGCCTCAGCCCGGGCACCAGTGACATTATCAAGAATCCACCTTATCTTGGTGGCAGAGAAGTATGCGTCAATTATCAGACCTGTCTTTGAGGTGATTGTGGCGCCGAGCCCATCCGTTCTTAACCTGTCACAGTACTCTGCCGTCCGCCTGTCCTGCCAGACTATTGCGTTGCAAACCGGCCTTCCGGTTTTCCTGTTCCATACTACTGTTGTTTCCCGCTGGTTTGTAATGCCTATAGCAGCAATTTCCGTGCTCTCAGCACCGGCCCTGGAAAGCACCTCTACAGCAACACCTGCCTGCGTTGACCATATCTCCCCGGGGTCGTGTTCAACCCATCCCGGTCTTGGAAAGATCTGGGTGAACTCCTTCCTGGCAACAGCAACAGGCATGCCGCTTCTGTTAAAAAGTATAGCCCTTGAACTTGTAGTCCCCTGGTCAAGGGAGAGGATGTAACTGTTCTTCATCTCGAACTGGTGCTTTTCCTGTTGAAAATATGACATCTAAAGTAGTGAATTTTGCATTGCGGCAGAGATGCAGTACACACTGATAAGGATATGCTTTTGTACCTCACAGTTGCCGGGAATGATTTTAAACTGTAAATTTGAGTATTACAAAATAGGGCAGCAAATGACACAGAGATATGTTATTACAATAGGCAGACAGCTTGGCAGCGGAGGACGGGAGATCGGGCAGAAACTCTCCGCCAGGCTCGGGATTGCCTTTTACGACAAAGAGCTGATACGGATAGCATCGCAGCAGAGCGGACTGAAGGAGGAGTTCTTCGAAAGAGTGGATGAACAGAAGCATTTCAGCCTCTTCCCTGGCATCCTCGGCCTGCGAAACTCCATGAATGACGATTTCTTCTCGAATTACTATCTCAGCAATGAATCGCTCTTCCGCATCCAGAGTGAGGTAATAAGAAACCTTTCCGTCGAAGGACCATGCATCTTTGTGGGCCGCTGTGCCGACTATGTGTTGAAGGATGAAAAGGACTGCCTCAATCTGTTCATCAGTGCAGACATGCACGACCGTATCAGGAGGATTTCATCCAGCCATAAGATTACAGAAGGAAAGGCAAAAGAGATGATTGAACGTACCGACAAGGGACGTTCAGGATACTATCATTACTTCAGTGGAAAGACGTGGGGTGCCGCGGAATCATATCACCTGTGCATCAACTCTTCACTGCTGGGGTTGGATGAAACAGTGAGGCTCATCGGCCAGGTGGCCGAATCACGCTTCAGACTTACACGTGGTAATGACTGACAATCAGCTCACTTTGTCTGCTGATCCTCCTCCTTTGCAGCGCAGTTGAACATCCACTGAACCCCGAATTTGTCCCTCAGCGCTCCGTAATAGTCGCCCCAGAACATCTCATTCAACTGCTGCTCAACTACTCCGCCCTCGGAAAGAGCATTGAATATCCTCCGGGTCTCACCCCTGGTTTCCGGCATAAGGTTGATATAGGCATTGTTGCCTGCAGTCACCCTGAAGCCCATTGATTTTGGCGCATCGCTGCCCATAAGTGCGAAACCGTCTAGAATCGGCAGGCTGACATGCATAACCAGGTCCAGATCCTCCTCTGGCAGAGGAGGCATATTTTCGGTCGGGGGAACACCCCTGAATCGCATTATGCCACCCTGAAATTCCCCTCCGAAAATCCCTCTGTAGAAGTTGAACGCAGATTCCGTTTCCCTCTCAAAATTCAGATAAATGCTTACCTGTCCCATTTGTGTAGCTTTTTGATGTTTGACTAACCCTTAAATCATCCTTAATGGCACAGCCTGTACAACCCCCGCAGGCTTTTGCCCGGCGTGGCCTTAACGCCCTGTAAAATGACCATAGGGCATAGACCACTGCCGATATAACGATTGAGAATGTAAGTATATCCTGATTCATTATCTATTTTATTAAAACAACAGTTTGCCTGCCTGGTTCACAAGAAATGCCACAAACCACGCCAGTGCAGTTGTGTAAAACATGCTGAATAGAGCCCAGCCGGTTGTTGATTCCTTCCTTATCGCTGCAATGACAGCCACGCATGGGAAATAAATAAGGATAAACAGCATAAAGCCAAAGGCAACCCAGGGTGTGAAAACCTTTTCTCCTGATAACCGGCCCGATGTGTGTTCCTGCTCCCTGAGCCTTTCGGAAAGTCCGGCAGTGCCTTTCTCTCCTGTCCCGTCTCCCTGGTACAGGACTCCCATCGTACTCACAACAACCTCCTTGGCTGCAAGGCCGGTGACAATACTTACTCCAAGTTTCCAGTCGTATCCGAGAGGTTGTACAACAGGTTCAATAAAATGTCCCGCACGGCCGATCCATGAGTTCTCCAGACGTTCGACCCTGGTCCCCTCTTCCATCCTCGGGAAGTACGAAAGAGCCCAGATGATGACAGATGCCACGAGAATAATGCTTCCCATCTTTTGCAGGTACTGCCTGGCATTAAACCACATATGCTTAATTGTATTCCGCATTGACGGAACACGGTACGGGGGAAGTTCCATTACAAACGGCACATCCTTCCCTTTGAAAATAGTCTTTTTCAGTATTAGCGCCACAGAGATGGCAAGCACAATCCCTGTCAGGTAAACTGAAAACAGAACCAGTCCCTGCCGTTTATCAAAAAAGGCGGAGATAATAAGCACATAAACCGGAAGCCTTGCGCTGCATGACATAAAGGGTGCAATAAGCATTGTCATGATACGGTCCTTACGATTCTCTAGAGTGCGGGTGGCCATAATAGCCGGTACGTTGCATCCGAATCCCATCAGCAGCGGGATGAATGACTTGCCATGAAGCCCTATTCTGTGCATCAGCTTGTCCATGATGAAGGAGACGCGCGCCATGTAACCTGTGTCTTCCATCAGTGAGATAAAGAAAAAGAGGATGAGTATGTTGGGAAGAAAGACGATCACCCCTCCCACCCCTGCGATGATGCCGTCTGTCATAAGGTCGCTGAAAGAGCCGGCTGGTATCAGGCTTCCTGCAAGGGTTCCAAGGCTGGTGACGCCCGACTCAATCCATTCCATCGGGATGCTGCCGACCACAAATGTGGTCTGAAACATTATGAAAAGAAAAGCAAGGAATATCGGGTATCCCCATATCCTGTGAGTCAGCCAGTGATCAGGGTCTTTCCTTCCTGCCGCAGCCGGTTCTGTGCCGCCGGACATGGTTTCGGCAAGTGCCCCGGCAATAAAACCGTAACGTGCACCGGCTATCAATGTATCGGGCTCTTCTCCATATGCCTTTGACAGTCTGCTTCTCTCGCGTTCAGCCAATGAGAGAACGGATTCAGCATCCGGTTTACCTGCCAGTGATGCGGCGGCAGCACTGTCTCCCTCAAGCAGTTTAACAGCAAGGTACCTCGAGGAAATGCGGCCGGGAGCCAGGTTTCTGTTAATAATCTCTCCCTGTAGCAGGCCCAGGGCAACCTCCAGAGTTGCTCCGTAATTAATTCGCACCGGCCGGGCAACAGGATCCTTTCCTTCAAAAACTTCAATGATCTTATCCTTGAGTTCTGAAATACCCCTGCCCTTCACGGCTACTGTCGGTACAACCGGCATACCCAGCATTCTGCCGAGATCGTAACTTTCCAGCTTCGTACCTCGCTTTTCAAGCTCATCATACATATTAAGAGCGATAATAACCCTAACATTCATCTCGATGAGCTGGGTGGTAAGATACAGGTTCCTCTCCAGGCTGGAGGCATCAACCACATTTATAACCACATCAGGTTTTTCTTCAAGCAGATGCGCGCGTACAAAAAGCTCTTCCGGCGTATATTCCGTGACGGAGTAGGTGCCTGGAAGATCTGTCAGGCTTATATTGTAGCCTTTATGATTTGAAGTGGATTCCCTGGCATCGACTGTTACTCCGCTGTAATTTCCGGTCCTTTCATGTGAACCGGATGCCTGGTTAAAGATTGAGGTCTTTCCGCTGTTGGGGTTGCCAACAAGCGCCACCCTTATTGATTTTCCTTTCGCTGAATCAGGTTGATTACTGCTGCCGTACTCTTCAGAGGTGACCCTTGGAGCAGTTTCGATCCGGTATTCTTCGCCGGGAATGATTTCCACAAGTGAGGCCTCTTTTCGTCTGAGCGAAACATTATACCCCATGATTCGATATTCAACAGGATCAAGCAGCGGAGCATTCCTGATGACTTCCACATTTCTTCCGCTGATAAAGCCCATCTCCATGATCCGCTTACGGAAGGCCCCCTGCCCGTGCACCCTTTTTATTATCCCTTTCCGGCTTGTTTCAAGTTCTGATAGTCTCATGCCAGCTCCTATTTACAGTTTTACCCAACCCTGAGAAAGCTTGCAAGGCAGTGTGCGGAAGTATCTTAAATTATTCATTAAGGGCAGAAATCAATTTACCGGCACAAATATACCCTTGCCGGTATTGATGCGTAATCCTCAAAAGTTATGATAATGGGATGCGGCATCACCAGATTTGATGATGCCCTTGTGAACGGACTCAGTTGTTGATGCTGCCCGGGTTTATGTACTTCTTCACCACCGCGTAAACTGCCAGGCCGGAAACCGACCTTATCCCTGTCTTGGAAGAAAGGTTCTTGCGGTGCGTTATGACTGTATTGGTGCTTATGTGCAGTACATCCGCGATCTCCTTTGTGGCCATGCCTGAAGCCAGCAGTTTCAGGACCTCTACCTCCCTGTCACTCAGACTGGCGGATACCGGGCTGGGATCAGGGCTGACGCTGCCGGAGACGTCACCGGCAATAGCTGCCAGAATCTTTTCCGGAGAATCAGTAATTGACATACGTGCATCAAAGAGCGAAAGAAGATTTTCATCAAAGAATGCATACACAAGTGCGATCAGCCTCGTCCCCGGGGAGGAATTCCTGATACCCTGAATCACCCTGACGTTTCCTGTTACCATCGACGGATTGACAATGACTGTCTCAACCTCCCGCAAGGTTACCAGCCGCTGAATTTCATCGGCCGATTCAGCACGGATCAGGGTGATACCCCTGCCTGAGTTTCCGGTGACTGTGACCAGGCCGCTGAAAATCAGTCCCGAAGGCTCCGCTACGATTATATTTGTCTGTGCCCTCATTCTGACTCCTTCAGCCTTGCCTCCATCGAAGCTACAAGCGGTATAAGTAAATGATCCTCAACTCTGGAATGTATCCTAAGGTCATGCTCCAGTTCGTATAGCTTAAAAAGAAGCATCCTGCGCATCTGATGTCCCTCCTTAAGCGGAAGATATTCAATGAGGAGGTTTCTGAGATCATCAAGCTTCTCCTCGATGTCATCATGATGCTCCCTGTACTCAGACACTGAATAATCAGGGCTCACACCGGTCATCTGCCTGCCGGACGCCTTCTCATGAAGATGCACTATATAAGGAAAAACCGTCTGCTCCTCGTAATTAAAATGGTTTCTCACCTCTGAAAGGTATTCCCTGAAGAATTTCTCCGTCATCATTGTCTCCCCGGAACTGCCGGAAAGATTCATGCGGTCAATAGTCTCCATAATTCCGGGGTAGACCTCATCCGAATAATACCTGTGGCTGTTCTGAAGGTAGCGGATGATTGAAGGCACTTCTTCTCCTGTAAACTGTATTTCAACATTGTGATTCAGGTCTCCGTAGAGCCGGACAAACGTCAGAAACAATTGTGTTCCGATGCTGTTTTCAGAAGCAATCTGGCCGAGCGACTTCTCCTGAAGAGGGAGCCCTATGCCAAGGTGTTCGAGAAGGAGAAGAAGAAACGGATTGTCAGAGACTGCTTCGGACATCCTTGTCTCCGCTGTGATTGTGTTATTTACGGCTATTTTCATTGTCTCATCTTTTTCCGGATGGTTAACCACAGAACTCCGGGCAGCAGGCTGGATTAAACCGGCAGTGAATATAACCAATTCCCGCCCTGATTGTTGAGATTCAGGGAGTGCAGAAGGAAAGGTATCAAAAAGAAAGTCCCGCCGTTTCGGGCGGGACCAAGGTCATTAAATGTACATTATATTGTTAACTATGCAAGTCTTACATTAACGGCATTTAAACCTTTCTTACCCTCCTGGAGGTCAAATGTTACTTCGTCATTCTCCTTGATCTTGTCGATCAGTCCGGTTGAATGTACAAAATACTCTTTCGATGAGTTGGCGTCTTTAATGAATCCAAAGCCCTTGGAAACATTGAAAAATTTAACAATTCCTTTATTCATAATGATGATTTTGATTTGCGTGCAAAGGTAAACGAGTTTTTGAGATATTTATGATTTTCGCCAATAAAAAAAGAAATTTTTAATTGGGAAAACTGCTATTTTTTCCAGAAGGCACGGGTAAAGACTGCAAAGATTGTGAAGATCTCAAGACGGCCTATTATCATAAGGATCACCATAGTCAACTTGGCCACATCATTGAAGTGCGCAAAATTGCCCATGTTTCCTGACGCACCCAGACCAGGCCCGACGCATGAAAGTGCTGTGACCGAGGCTCCTGCAGCTTCGATGGCAGGAATACCTGATAGTGTAATGATGAGCATGCCGATGATGAAGATGAGTATGTAAAGCTGGATGAAGACAGTCATCATGCTGTTTATGTTGTCAGGAACAACCTGCCCGTTAAGTTTTACCGGCACAATGGCGTTGGGATGCTGGAGCCTGACTGTTACGTTACGAAGATTCTTGAGTGCTATCAGGTGACGGGCCATTTTTATGCCGCCTGTGGTTGAACCGGTAGATCCCCCGACAAAAGTCAGGAGAAAAATCAGTACGAGAGCTGCCTGGGGCCAGACGGTGTAGTCAGTGGTTGCAAAACCGGTTGTGGATATGGTGGATATAACCTGAAAGAAGGAGTGCCGGAAAGCCTCGGCAAACGTCCATTCAGTCCTGGTGTACATAATCATCGTGACTGATACAACCGCTGCGGTGGTGAAGAAGACATAGAACCACAGTTCCTCATTTGACCTGACTCTTGAAAAATTTCGTTTCAGCAGGAAGTAAAATACAACGAAGCTGGCAGCAGACAGGAACATGAAGATTCCCAGCACATACTGTATGTATACCGAGTAACCTGCTATACTGGTGTTCTTCGTTGAAAATCCTCCGGTGGCAACTGTACCGAATGCATGACAGATGCTGTCAAATAAGTCCATTCCGCCTGCTGTGAGCAACATAATCAGCAAAACAGTAAGCAGCATGTAAATCAGCAGGACAGCCGAAGCAACTGATTTAGTGCGGGGAAGGATTTTTTCCTTCATTGATGATTCAAGTGAAAAGAGGCTGTATCCACCTACCTTCAGTGACGGCAGGATAATGATAACAAGCACTATGATGCCTATGCCCCCTATCCAGTGCGTCAGGCTGCGCCAGAAAAGAACCGATTTTGAAAGGCTCTCCACATCGGCAAGAATCGTAGAGCCGGTTGTAGTGTACCCTGAAACGCTCTCGAACAGCATATTGACGAAACCCTCCATCTCGTGACTATACAAAAACGGCAACGTTCCCGAGAGTACAAGCATCATCCAGCCAAGCGTAACGCTCAGGTAACCTTCCCGGGCTGTAACTTTCTGATGAAGGGGACTTTTGATCAGCAGATATAACATGCCGCCAGGTATCATAGTCGTGATGAAAGCCAGCAGAAAAGGCATAACAGGCTCTGAGTATATCAGAGCAACAGGTATGCAGAGCAGGAACGATGTTGCTGAGATCATCAGGATAAGCCCGACGATCTTTAATACGGATCTCAAATTGATGGTGTTCATCCCACCTCGTCTGTGTCAGACCGGGGCACGAAAGCCCTGATCATCGTGATTCCGGAGCGACTCGAACGCTCGACCCACAGCTTAGAAGGCTGTTGCTCTATCCAACTGAGCTACGGAACCGTACCGCGGTTTCTAAAAAACCGCCGCAAATATAATCAGATTTTTCCGTTTGACAACAGATTGCCGCAGGTCGCAGGCGTTTCAGTACATGTTCACCGGGTTTGAAGGGCGCATGCTGAGGCGGCGTCAGACCGGCACCTGTGGTCAGGCTGTCTTCATCCAGTTTACCAGTCCTTTCTTCTCAATGATCCCCTTAAGTTCAGGCGGCAGTGGCTCGAATGTGAACTGTTTGTTGCCGACTTTCAGCGTGCCTTTGTCAAAGTCAATCTCCACAATGTCACCCGGTTTGTAGGCTTCCACAGCTTCCTTGTGCACAATGAGAGGCAGCCCCTGATTGATCGAGGAGCGATAGAAGATGCGGTTGACAGATTTAATTATAACCGCTTTGATTCCCAGCTGTGCCAAACCCACCGAAGGATGCTCGCGGGAGCTTCCGCAGCCGAAGTTGTCGCCTGCAATGATAATGTCACCGGGCTGTGCTTTTCCACTGAAGGAGGGGTCGAAATCGCCGAACAGCAGCGGCAGTATTGCGGCAGCATCCGAGCTCATAACGGCATAGGTGTGTTTTCCTGCAAACATCTGGTCAGTGTTCAGGTTGTCCACATCGGAATAGTTCCAGACATTACCCTCTCTCCTGTTCTCACCTTCACTGATTGAGTTTGTCTTGCTCTGGGGCGGATTGAACGGGAATACCTCATCGCCCTTTGCCATTCTGGGGTCAGTGATCACCCCGGTTATGGCAGATGCTGCCACGCTGGCTGGCGAGGCAAGATAGATTGAGGCCTCCTTGTTGCCCATTCTGCCAAGAAAATTGCGGTTGGCGGTTGAGATGACAGTATGACCGGAGGCCGGGATCCCCTGACCGGTGCCAAGGCAGGGTCCGCAGCTGGGACTGAGGATATTGGCTCCGGCCTCAATCAGATCGGTAACAAGTCCTTCCCTGATGGCCTGCAGGTAGATATCCTTTGATGCCGGTATAATATGAAGCTGGAACCCGGGCTTTACCTTGGCGTCCCTGAGAACTGCAGCAGCAATCCTCAGGTCTTCAATCCTTCCGTTTGTGCAGGTGCCAATGAGCCCTTCGTGGACAACGGTTCCTGCTACAGAAGCAATTGACTTGATATTGTCAACATTGTGCGGTGCGGCTACAAGCGGGAAAACCTGCGTCAGATCTATTGAAATGCGGCAACGGTAATCCGCATCCTCATCTGCCCATACTCCGCGGGTATCAGACCCTATATATTTCTGCAGCACTTCATCAGACGGGAAGACTGCGTTCTTTGCTCCCATTTCAGAAGCAAGATTGGCTACAGTCATTCTGTCACTTACGCTGAGAGTTGCAACGCCCTCACCGTGAAACTCAATCGACATGTAGTTGGCTCCGTCGGATCCCAGCATCCCGATGATCCATAGTGACAGATCCTTGGCGCTGACACCGTGACGAAGCTTCCCTTTAAGATCGATTCTCATTGAGGGCGGCACCAGGAACCATGTCTCACCCCTCTTCCATATTCCTGCAGCCTCCGTCCTGTCAATGCCTGCTGCAAGTGCGTTGAATGCCCCTGCAGTGCATGTGTGACTGTCGGATCCGACAATTATCATTCCCGGGCGGGCATGGTGTGACATCATCTGGTGACATATCCCCATACCGGAATCATAAAACTTTCTTATTCCCTGTGCGGTAACAATATTCCGGATGTCCTGGTACTGCGTTGCCAGTTTCGCGTCTGCGGGAGGAGCATTGTGGTCAAGAACCACAACCATCTGGTCCGGATCGGAGACCCTGTCACCTCCCATCTTACGGAAAGTCTGGAAGATGCTGGAAGTGTTGTCATGCGTCAGGATAAGATCAGGTTTCCTGAAGACGATGGCCCCCTCTGGTGCGCCCAGCACCTTTTCTACAAATGTCATTGGTTTCATGTTCGATGTGTGTTTTCTTATATTTTACCTAGCAGCCCGCCTCTCTTATATATTTCATACTGGGCGTCATAGAAAGGATTAACTGAAGTTTTCATTCCATTGCGTTCATTAGTGGTCTCGCCTGTCAGAAGGTTGACTGTGATGACATCCTGATCCTTCAGATCGATAGCCTCAAATGCACTGTAGGTCAGAACAGGGAATGCAGCATTGATTGCATTCCTCTCGTAGATTGCCCCGAATGAGCGGGCTATCACTGCCTGAATACCGAGTGACACGAAGCAGTCTACCGCCTGCTGACGTGAGCTGCCACTGCCGAAATTCCTGCCGGTTACAATTATATCTCCTGACTGAGCCTTCTTTGCAAAATCCTTGTAACCTTCCAGGTTGTCGAATGCATACTGTCCCATCTCACGGAGGTCTGTAATGGCCAGGTATCGGTTATGGAAGATCATGTCAGTATCAATGTTGTCACGGTCTATCAGCCAGACTCTGCCCCTGATTATGACAGGTCTTTCAGATGTCTCTCTCTTTTTGGGTGCTGCTGCAACGGGCTGACCTGAAGTGTAGCTGGTTTCAAGAGGCGATGACGGTACGGCGTCAGGGGTTGTTATATAGCCGGCAATTGCCGATGACGCAACAACAGCCGGGGAAGCGAGGAAAACGCTTCCCTGCCCCTGCTTCCCGGGGAAATTTCTATTGCCGGTGGAAACTGTCACCTCTCCCTTACCGTTCTGTCCGACCTGTCCGGCTGCACATCCTGCACATCCTGCATTTGAGACAAGCGCTCCGGCATTCTTGAATACATCCATCAGCCCCTCGTCGAGGCACTGCTTCCAAATAGCATCGGTGGCGGGGACTATCTTCAGGACCACACCCGGAGCGACCTTCCTGCCTCTGAGGATACCGGCTGTCACCCGCATATCCTCAATCCGGCCGTTGGTGCAACTGCCGATGAAGGCAGAGTCGATCCTCGTCACCGGCAACCCCTTCACTCCCACAGTGTCATGCGGTTCACCGGGGCGTGATACCATCGGTTCGAAGGTAGTGACGTCAATGTCAGCCGTGATGTCATACTTAGCATCTGCGTCGGCATATACCGGCTCAAAGGGAGACCTGGCGCGTGCACGGCAATAATCGATAATATCGGGTGTTGGCGGAAACAGAATGATGATACCGCCCATCTCAGTTGCCATCGAGGCAACAGTGATACGCTCATCAAGGGTCATCCGGGCAGCAGCTTCACCGTAGAGCTCGATACTGTATCCCAGAAGGGTGTTGGCACCGTAAATGCGCAAAAGGTTCAGGATGACATCCTTTGACGTTACTCCCTCAGGCAGTTTGCCGTTAAGGTTCAACCTGGCCGAAGCCGGCACCTTAAACCACACACGTCCGCTGTTCCATGCTGCCGCAATGTCCATATCACCCATTCCCTGACCAAAAGCACCCACGGCTCCCAGGATGTTGGCGTGGGAGTCTGTCGATACCGCCGTTGACCCTGGCCATACATAGCCCTCTTCCATTAGCAGGTGTGTGCCTATACCGGCGTTTATATCATATACTTTTATTCCGTTATTGCGGGCATACTGCCTGCAGATGTGCTGGTTGATTGCATACTTCTGATCGGAGCCGGTAGGATTGCAGTCGAATGTAAAAATCGTCTTATCAGGATCATCAACTTTCAGACCGAAATCGTTGAGGTTCTTCACTACGTTTGCGCCGCCGAAGTCTCTTGCAACACGTGCGTCAATTGTTATGTCAACGATGTCGCCCGGCTGTACATTATCATATTTTGAGTGAGCGGCAATGATTTTCTCAGTTATTGTCATTCCCATGGTCGAGAGGATTTTTGTTGGTTCAGAGGCAAATTTAGCAATACGGATCGATCTCCGCTATGAAAAATATCATGCGTCGGATGAATGGTTATTGCAGTCTTATCCGGCAGATCAGTTCCTGTACTGAGCCCTGTAATCACGTGCCGACATTCCGGCATGCTTCCGGAACTGCTTGTTGAAGTTAGAGACTGTGGCAAAGCCGCATTCAAAAACAATTTCGTTTATCTGGTGATCAGTCTCCCGCAGCAGATAGCAGGCCTTGTTAGTCCGTACCTGGTTGACATAGTCTACGAAGCCGCTGCCGGTGCTTCTTGAGAAGAAACGACTGAAGGAGTGCGGACTCATCCTGGCCACAGCAGCCACCTCCCTGACAGGAATAGCCCTATAGAAATTGTCACTTACGTAGGAACAGACTGCCGTCAGCCGGCTGTCAGATAATGTACTTTTGACATCGGTGTTTTCCCCGGAAAGGGTCTTGTACCTTGGGGCCGAACATAGTACATCAAGGAGTTTGAACAGGCTTACCATTTTCCTTATACCCGTTTCCGAGATCAGCCGTCTCATCGGTTCTTCGGCTGCCTCACCTGTCTCTGACGGAAAGGCAATCCCCCTTCCGGAGCTGTCAAGGAGCCGTTTCAGCTCAGTTAGCTCAAACTGAGAGAGAAGCTCGTCGCCTAAGGAATCACGCCTGAAATGAACCATAATTGCATGGCGTCCCTTATCATTCTCATCCTGTTTATGAAAATTCCAGAAATGTTTCAGGTCAGGTCCGAACATCACAAGATCATAACGGTCAAAGATCTCAACCGAATCACCGGCCACACGGGTCCCGTTGCCTGTTATGTTCAATACGATTTCATATTCAGGATGGAGGTGGAGGAAACTGCTCTCGTTGTCCATCCAGGCGGCTCTGAATCCCGAACCGTCGTCGCGCCTGATGCTGATAATTTCAGGTATCATAGTAAAAGATTTAGTGTCAGGGTAATGAATGATCCAATATTCTGTTTAAAAGTAAACATTCCTGACCTAATTAGCAACCGGCAAAAGCCCACCATAATTTTTTTTCAAAACATTTGCATTATATCCATTTATCTATTACATTTGTTCAAACATGAAATAAAAGAGGAGAGTAAGGGTTACTTGTGGGAATCAATAGGATTGTATTGCAGACATTGACTTTCACATGGACCTATAGGCTGACTACCATAGGTTACTTCCTTTTATCAGACAGTAGATTCCGGGATTATCTCATAAGCCCGTTCCTTAAAGTACCACGGTAACCCTCTCCTCTTTTTCCTTTTGTATCAGCCGATGAAAACTTTCCTCCGAAGATTTGAGAACAACAGAAATCTCGTCATACTCTTCGGCACCTGGGGAATAGATGAAAAGGCTTTCTCAAACCTTTGCACAGACAATCACGACTTCATACTGTTCTACAATTACTCTGCCGATGAACCGCTTATCCTGCCGGAGATGAAGACCTACAGGCAGGTAACCGTAATCGGCTGGTCCCTGGGTGTCTGGGCGGCTGAATATTACAGCAGGAAACTCGGGATCAAACCAGATCTCACCATTGCAATAAACGGCACACCGGTGGCTGCCGACGACAAATACGGGATTCCTCTAAGGATCTTCGAGGCAACGCTCGACAATATCTCGAATTACAGCATGGCCAAATTCTATCTCAGGCTTTTCGGCACCAGGAGCCGCTTTGAGATGAACCGCGAATACATACCCACCCGGTCGGAAAAGTCGCTCCATGACGAGCTGAGATGGCTTTACAACCGAATGATGGAGCCGGTTCAGACCGGATTCACATGGGACTATTCGCTGATTGGCTCGGAGGACAGGGTCTTCAGGTCATCAAACCTAACCAGCTATTGGACAGAACATCCCGAGACACGACAAATCATAGTTGAAGCACCTCACTATCTCTTTGACAACTGGAATTCACTTGAGGAACTGATACGCTTCGTAAGGCGGTTCCGCCTCTCCCCCTTTCGCAACAAGTGAAGGGTTAAATATCCCTCAGAAGGACGTTGGTCTCGGAAGTGGCGATCAGTGTTTCAAACTTCGTCAGCGCGGCATCAATCTTCCTGTAATCGGAGTTGTTAATAACAACCTTATGCTGTGATCCGGATGAATCAAGCTGTTCAAGCACGAATGAAAGAGTCATCCTGTTGATATCGGTGGCTGGCTGGTAGACATATTTTTCAAGCTCTTCATTCCAAACCTCGGTAACCATTGAGGACTCATGAAGGATATCGAGACAGTCATGTACCGTTCTGACCGGCAGGCTGAGCTCCTGGCTTATCTCCTCCGGTGCCCTCGGCTTGACTCCCTTCACGAAATCGTCTATCAGCGAGTGCATCACCAGCAGTGAGAGTCTCTTCTTCTGCCTGGGCGAGACTGTCTGAACATCAAATTCAAACTCGTACCTTGTGATGTTTTGAAGATAATAAGAGAGTTGCGCTCCCATAAGCAGAATCACCCAGCTCATCTGGATCCATACCATCAGAAGGGGAATGGCGGCAAAGCTGCCGTAGAGAGCACCAAGCCTTGTAAGGCCCATCTGTGATTCCACATAGACTATCTGCAGAACCTGGAGTGCAATACCTGCCACGAGGCCGGCCAACAAAGCCGTACGGAACTTAACCCTGGTGTTGGGCATGGCAAGGAATGCCGCGGTGGAGAGTGTACACAGAAGGATAAATGGAATAAGCTTAACAAGAAAAGAGACAACAGGCTTTAGTCCCTCCAGCATATCAGAACTGCTCAGAATCTCATTCAGCCTCGTGGTGGCCAGTACCGTGGCACTGCTTGATGCAATGAAAAGTGCCGGAACCAGGATAATGACTGCAAGATAATCCGTCACCTGCCGGTACCATACCCTGGTTTCTGAAACCTTCCAGATCGAGTTGAAGGTATTCTCCACATACCTGAGCAACTGACCCACTGTGGAAAAGAGAAAGGCCACACCTATGCCTGCAAGCCATCCACCGCTTGTCTGCTCAAGCGTATTGTTTGCGAAATCAAGGATCCAGTTCATTACCTGTTCCTGGTTGTGAAACTGCATGATTATCTGACCCCTGAGCTCATCATGGAGCCCGAATCCCTTGGCAATGCCAAAAGCAAGGGCAACCATAGGAATAACGGAAAGAATTGTAAAGAATGTCAGCGCGGAGGCTTTTATGTAGATGTTATCCCTGTTTATTCCCTTGTACAGCAGGTAAATGATACGCCTCTGACGAACCCAGAAAGGGACAGACTTCTTCAGCCTTTCCGCAAAAACCTTGCGTCTCCGGCCTGCCTGCTCCATTAATGATTGTCTTATAGTTGATATGGGTCTCATGAGACTCTTTGATTTTTAAAGGAATACAAATTTAAGAAATGATCTTCAAACACTATTATTATATTCACACTTTGAAGTATACACAATGGACATCACCATAAAGGAGTTTATCAAAGGGGCGCAGGAGGCTCAGGGAGTGACGGTTATAATCGATGTCTTCCGGGCCTTCAGCACCGCATGCTATGCCTTCGACAGTGGTATCAGCCGCCTTTTGGACGTTGCAACCCCCGAAGAGGCATTTGCACTAAAGGATAAACTGAAGGCAAATGTAATTATTGCAGGTGAACAGCATGAAAAGAAACCAGAAGGATTTGACTTTGGCAACAGCCCCACCGAGATGCTTACAGGCAGCCTGTCAGGCAAGACGATGATCCATTGCACCACTGCCGGCACCCGTGGTATAATAAATGCAAAGGGGGCCTCAGAGATAATCGGGGCCGGACTGGTCAATGCAGGGGCAGTGGCCTCTTACATCTCGATGCTCAAACCTGAAAAAGTCACGCTGGTTGCCATGGGATACAGGGCTGCCGAATCTGCCGGGGAAGACCTGCTCTGCGCCCGCTACATTAGAGACCTCCTTCAGGGAAGGGAGACAGATATCAAACACGAAACAGAAGCCCTCAGAACAGGGTCGGGCAGCAGATTCTTCAGACCGGAAAACCTGGAATTCAGTCCTCCGACCGACTTCTTCCTCTGCACTGACCTTAACAGGTTCAACTTTGTACTGAAGGCAGTAATCACAAATGCCGGATATGCAGAGATACTCCGGATCAATATGGACCACTGAATGGCAGGAAAATTGTAACAGATCATTTTTGTAAGAGATCCGTTTATGAAAACCATACATGCAGCCCTCCTGTTAATTGCAATCCTGGCCTTTCTTCCGGGCACTATCACAGGACAGACCGGTCACTCGATTACGATAATGGCGAAGGCAGCGCCCGACACAAAAATAAGACTTGCATACCACGTTGGCGGTCAGCAATATGTGAAAGACAGCCTGATCACGGATACAGGGGGCAAAGGCCGGTTTTCTGCCGGTGAGACGCTTCCCGAAGGAGTGTATATGATCGTCCTTCCGGATAATCAGTTTTTCGAATTCCTGCTGGGAAAAGACCAGTATTTCGATATTCACTTTGACAGGAATGACCCGGCATCAACACTTTCATTCACAGGGTCGGATGAGAACAGCAGGTTTCTTGCTTACCAGAGGAAATGGAAGTCGCTGCAGGAAGAGGCTATGAAGATCAGCGGCAGGCTGAGCGGCGTTCAGCAGGGCAGCCCGGAGGCATCAACAATCAGGAAAGAGCTGACGGAACATGAGGCAAATATGAAGACTTATCTCAGAGAGACCGCTGAGGCAAACCCTGGCACCCTGCTCGGGGCCATAGCCAGGTCAGTGATACCTGTTGAGACCCCAACCCCTTTGGTTCCCCCCGGCACTCACAATCCTGATTCTGTTAAACGCCTGCTCTCTTACATCTATTACAAGGATCATTTCTTTGACAATATTGATTTCGCCGAACCCGGCCTCATACGCAGCCCTGTCCTCGGAGGCAAACTTGACCAGTTTTTCAGGCAGGTGGTGATTCAGATGCCGGACTCCATAATCAGGGAGACCGACAGGCTGCTCGGGATGAGTTCTGCCAATGCTGATATCTTTCAGTATGTTGCCGTATGGCTCATGAACAAATATGCCTCCAGCGAGATAATGGGCCATGATGCAGTTGTCGTGCACATAGCCGACCGGGTTTACCTCGCCGGAAAGGCCCCGTGGGCATCGGAGGAATACCTGACAGACCTGAAGGGCAGAATCGAACGGCTGAGGCCAAACCTGATAGGCAAAAAGGCCACAGAACTGCTCATGGGATCATTTGCAGGACATTATGTATCTCTTTATGATGTGGATGCTGAGTTCACTGTAGTCTACTTCTGGGAACCTGACTGCGGGCACTGCAAGGAGGCCACCCCCCTGCTGAAGGAGTTCTATGACAGGAACAAAGCGAGCGGTATCGAGGTATTTGCGGTCTGCACTCAACATGACAGGGATAAATGGGAGAAATACATTGTTGAACACGGACTGACCTGGATTAACGGATGGGATCCCCAGAGGATGAGTAAATTTGATTTTTACTACAACGTTGAATCCACACCGATGATTTATATACTCGACCGCGACAAGAAGATTATTGCCAAGCGGCTGGCTGTAGAGGATATAGCCTCGTTCATCGAAACATACCGCAGGTTCACTGCTCAATGATCCCCTGATGGCAGGCCTGTGACCAGATCATAGAGTGATCCGTATCTCCTCACATTGACACCGTCAGTTACTGTCCACTCCGTCTCCCCTGCACTTTCGGATACCTTAACGGTGAGGAGCGCCTGAGGATCCGTTGTGTAACCACATCTTGCCAGTGCCCTGGCAGTCAATTTTGCCGCTTTGCCTTTACCCTCCAGTGCAATTCCAGTCTGCCTGCTCCTTACGAAGCTGAAAGTTCCGTCATTGATACTGAATGAGAGCAGCGGGCTCTCAAAGGCCCTGGCAAGCCGTCCGGTGAGCATCAGATCCTCAGGCGCTCCTTCGGTGACACCATCCCCTGTCATCAGCCAGATTCTGTCCGCCTCATTGATTGCAGTATCAAGGTCATGTGTGGAGTAGATAACACATTTATCCTTTTCCCGGGTAAGCTTACGCAGAAGACTGACTATCCCGTACCTTGAGGGTAGGTCAAGGAAGGCAGTAGGCTCATCCATTACAAGCAGCCCTGTGTCCTGGGCCAGGGAACGGGCTATCAGCGTCCGCTGCCTTTCACCGTCTGATATGCTGTCTATGCTTCTGCCTGCAAGCCCGGTAAGGCCGGTTGCCTCCATGGCGCTCTGCACCGCCTCCTCATCCGTCTGAGAAAGAGTCCCGATCCAGTTTGTGTATGGGAAACGACCCAGTGAGACCACATCGCGTACCTTAATGTTGTGTATCGCAACCGGTTCGGTTGAAACAAAGCTGACTATCCTTGGCAGCTGGGATAAACTTATGCTGTTCAATGGATTGCCTTCCAGCATTATCCTGCCTCCGAGAGGCGGAATTAGCCCTGTCAGGGTTCGGAGAAGTGTGCTCTTTCCAGTCCCGTTCCGACCAATCAGTGCCACCAGCTCGCCGTGTCGCGCTTTAAGGGACAGGCCCTCTAAAACCCTGAAAACTCTGTCACGGTTCCGGTAACCGATTGCCAGGTCAGATGTTTCTGCTATGATCTCATTCGTTCCCATCAGAATTTTCTCCCAAGCCCTCTCTTGCCGATAATAATCCACAAAACGACGGGTATGCCGACAAGTGAAGTGACAGTGTTCACGGGGATAATATGACCGCCTCCCGGGGCATTTGATATTATGTCACTGAGGAGCATTATAACTGCACCGCACAGTGCAGCACCAGGCATCAGGGTGCGGTGATCCGTGGTTCCGAAGATCAGCCTCGCAACATGAGGAACAGCTACACCGATGAAGGCGAGAGGACCGCAGAAGGCTGTGACGCTGCCAGCAAGAATGCTTGCCGACGCAAGCAAAATAATCCGGGTTCTCTGCATCTTTACCCCTACCGTCCTCGAGAATGTCTCTCCCATTAGCATGGCGTTCAGCGGCTTTACCATGATGAAAGCGATAATAAGGCCAACTGCTGTTGCCAGCGACAGGGCTCTTATCTGCGGATAAGAAATGCTGCCAAGGTTACCCATTGTCCATATGACGTAAGTCCTGAGCATTGCCTCATTACTGAAATACTGAAGCAAACTGACTACGGCTGAGATGGCGCTGGCCAGCAACAGTCCCACAATGAGCACGGTCATTATGTCACGCATCCGCGCTGACACCGCCATGATTATGAGCATTACAACGCCTGCTCCGGCCCATGCTGCAAGTATCAGGCCCCAACCGGCCAGCAGGCTGCCGGCAGGGAGTGTAATGAGCGGTGTAAGGGTAAGCAGCGTCAGGGCAACACCCAGTCCTGCACCGGAACTTACCCCGAGGACGTCAGGACCGGCAAGGGGATTACGAAACAGGGTCTGCATAAGTAACCCGCTGACCGACATTGCTGCCCCGGCCAGAACCGCAGTAATGGCCTTTGGAAGACGAAACTGCATTACAATAATCTCGTCACCCGGATCGCCCTTCCCGAATAGTGATCCCATTACGTCGGCAAAATTCATATGTGTGCTTCCCAGCAGCAGATCCGCAATGAACAGTAACAGCATCAGCAGTGAAAGGCCTGCGATTGCAATCACAATCCGTGTCCTTACGGCTATCATTCCAGCCTCCTGTAATAATATTGCACGAAGCCTGGCAACAGTTCCGGGTGAATTATGGATACCAGGTCCATGAGCAGAAGGTCCGGCCTTACAACGGCGCTCTCCCAGTAGTCATTTCCGTCACCGGAAGTTATCCTCCTGCGGTTATTCCATACTTGGCCCTCCCTGAATGGGTGCAGCGAAGCCATCCTTGGATCCGTGGCAACTATATCCGACAGCCTGTCAGCAGTGCCGGGATTTATCCATATATCTGCTTCCTCTGCCTTACGGAACACGGACTCAACAGACAGAGGTACCGAATGGGCGCCGGTCATTTCGCCGTATATATATTTTCCACCGGCATCTTCAATCAGCCGGCCGATGTAAGAATTGCCTGGCGATATGTACCAGACATCTTCCCATGGAGAGCCCAGCAGCACTGCAGGCCTCCTGCCTGCCGAACCTCTTACAAGCGCTGTAAGCTCTCGATAGGCCTCTGAAACACTGGCAACAATACTGTCTGCCATCTGCACCTTTCCTGTAAGAATGCCGAAAAGCCTCAGCCACTCACACCGTGCAAGTGGGTGTTCCTCAAGATAGTCGGCATTGTAAAATACCTTTATTCCTGCATCTGCCAGCCTGGCCGTGCTTCCGGCGGAGGGATCGGCAACGCCGTATGCCATGAGAACGTCAGGATTGAGTGAGATGATCAGCTCCCTGTTCAGATTTCCTTCATAACCTACATCCCTGATCCGGCCACTGCTTATGCCTTCGCGGATCACGGAATCATAGACAAGCGATGAGCCCGAAATGCCTGCGATAACATTTCCGGCATCAAGAGCCTGCAACATCGCAATATGAGTAACCGACATGCATACGATTCTGCTGACCGGGACACGGATTATCTGATCCTCACTGACATCCCCGGGAACAGCGGAATCACGCGGCACAAGGTACCATACCAGCTCTTTCCCGGTTGAATTCTGCCATGGGTTTGTCACTGTGACTCTTGTGGCGCCAGCCACCTTTTCGAGTTTGAGTCTGCCTGCTACGTTCAATGAGTCGTCCGTGGACTGTTCGGCAACCGGAGGATTGACTCCGTGGCGGCATGAGCTGATCAGAAGTGCAGCTGATATAATCACCGGTATGATCCTGCTCACGGCTAATCGGTCTTTATGATTGAACCTGAATAAAAGGCAGTGTCGGCCCGAAGGCCATAGTGATATATCCCCGGAGCCAGCCCCGGAAGGTCTACAGGCAGAACCCCGGGAAATACGTTTCGATACTCGGCGGCTGACACCACCCTGCCTGTATTGTCATAGATTGTCAGAGATACGGCCTGCACTCCGATCGTCATCCTGAAATTAAAACCGCTGCTGAAGGGGTTGGGGAAAACCTCCAGATCGGCAGAGCCCTGCCCCGGGTCCTCCAGAGTGTTCAGCACAGAGTTTTCAACCATAACAACCTTGATGCCCAGTGAAACAGACAGAGGGTAAGAAGGATGAACTGTAAACGGCCTCCATGCCGATCCGTCGTTAAACCAGGCTGTGTTCTGAGCTGAAGTGGGCCACGGAGCAGAATGTGCCACAGCAAACTGAGGCTGAGGCTGGTTGAGCGGACTCCTGTAGAAAACGGCGTAACCGGCGTAGAACGGACCTGTGACTTTTATGGTCCTTCCGAAATCAATCTCAAGCACCTGTCCGCTCCGGGTTTCTGCAACCCTGAGCTTCCTTGAAGCCACGACGGCTCCCGGCTGTGCTCCGCCACTCCAGATGTAGAACCTCACTGAATCAGCTGCTGAAAGTCCCGCTGAAGCAGTCACCTGTAAACGAAGCCAGGCAATCTCACCAGTACCGGCGAAGGGAATATACTCTGCATATCTTATAAGTCCGTCGGAGTTATTACCTGTTGACAGTCCCCATCCCGGAGAGGAGTAGGTTTCTGCGGTGCCCGGGTCGGAAGAGGAATAGCCTCCGAGGGTATCTGACCTGGAAAGGTTGTAGCCATACGGATCACGGCCATTGACAACAGTGGCACCCAGGTTTGAAGGATCAAGCCACGTGCTCAGGTGACTGGACGGCAGTGATGTTATTGTGAACATCCTGGATATCTTAGCGAAATAGTCATTTGACGGATCAGTGCATGTGGCGCCGCCTCCTGTGAGGGTACCGCGCAGTCTCCCGTTCTGATCATAGAGCGGTCCTCCCGATGAACCTGGTTCCGTGGTACCCGTCTCCCACCTCAGCACACGCCAGAAACCGTTTGAAACAAAGCCCTGGACAGGGTAGGATGCTGAGAGCGGAGGGTTATCATCGAGAGTAATCTTCATGACATCGCCTTCCGGGTGATGGACGGAATATGTATTGACTGGAGTTGTTGTTGTGATATCCCATCCCGAGAAATAGGGCCTTAATACCATTGAAGGAAACTGGTTAAGCTCCACAAGGGAAAAATCGATGTCTGGATTTTCAGCCCTGAGAAGTGAGCCGGTCAGTGAGTACATGTTCGACATGTCAGGCCCTTCGCACCAGGGGCTCTTATAGTTAAAAACGAATATTGTGTTGGCAGCCTGCTCCACAGTCTCAATACAGTGGTTGGCTGTAAGGACATAGGCCTTGTATTCATTCCCGGTGTTGTTTACCATCACCCCTGTACAAAGCTCGGAGCCTGCCACAAGGAGCCGGACCGTTGAACGTGATGATCTTATGTAATTTGGATTGGTTGAGCAATTGAGGTCCACCTCACAGTCATCCGATCTGCCGAAGTAGAGGTCCTTGATGCCGGCAGGACCGAAAAATCCGACGAAATCATGAGCTACCTGTTTAACTCCTATGGCGTTGGAAGGAATACCTGACCCGGGGAAATGACATTCAAGGACCAGTCTTTCTCCTGGTACGGGCATGACCGGCATGGACCGGGTTATTCCGGAGCTTTCTCCGGTATAGGCACCTCTGACGATCTGCCGTTCCATGTCATAAATATAGACATAGGCCCCGGCAGGCAGATTAAATGGCGAGAGAATGAGATTCAGCGAGAAGGCTCCCTTGGACGATACTGGCAGCACCCAGACAGTCTCGTTGCCATTATGAACGATGAAACCGGAATTTAGAGGATTCAGAGATACCTCAACCGGGATGGCAAACTGCCAGGGCTGGTCCTTGACCTGCTGCACGGCACGCATGGCTTCTGCATGCTGCGGGTCAACAGCTATCTCATGCCACCGTTCGATCTTCGGGAATAGAGGGTTTCCGGCAGGGAACTCAGGCTGGCCGAAAATCAATACCGGGAAAAGTATACAAATAATGGATATGAGTGTTCTTCCCTTCAAAACCTTCTTATTACCGCTTTAAAATTAGTCAAAAACTGGTTAATCCTGCATATGGAGCATAAATCCGGGAATGATTCCGGCCTGCTCAGTATCAATGAGCTGCCCCCGGCGGTCATAGACAAGGAAATCGCCCTTCTGCATGTAATCCTTGGCGTCTGTGACAGCAATAAGACCTCCGGAAGAGACCAGCAATCTGTAAAAGCGCCTTTCAGCCTCAGGTATGAAGACCTCCGTCGGCAGCACTGCAGCTGTAACCGGCATCCTCCTCACTCCTTCATCAAGGTAGTACAGGGTATCACCTGCGGCATTGGCATTCAGGGAGGATGGATTGTCATCAACTGTCCTGAAAAAGAGATCTGCTTCCTTCTCAAGCGTAACAGGATTGATTCTGACTATCCTGGGTATCTCCTCTCCCATCCATCCGCCGGTGCAGAGGACCCACAGCTTCCCGTTTTTATCGAGAAGCATGCTTTCCGGCTCAAGTCCTGTTGCGATGGATGTGATTGCATTACCTGACGTCAGATCAATTACAACAATGCTGCTTCCTCCTGACCAGTGAGCTGAAAAGAGTCTGCCGCCGGCGATTACAACTGCCTCAGATGTGGATCCTACATCGAGGTGGCCCGATATTTCAATCTTGTCGAGGTCCACCACAGTCACCTTATCTGAATTGAGGCTGCTTACATAGCCTTTTCTCCCGCTGATAACCATCTGCCTCGGAGAGTCCAGACCTGTGATTGTTCCCAGGCTTTCCATTGTGCGCAGGTTGACTGCCTCAATTGTCCCCGAGTTGTTTACAACTATGAAGCCCCTGTCACCGTCAACCGCCAGAAATGATGGAATATCACCAAGAGCCCTGTTGTTCGCAGCGCTGAAGAGATCGTTGTATATCTCATTCGTTTCTGTACTGTAAAATGAGACCGATCCGTTTCCATCAAGATATTTACCCTCATTCAGTATTAAGAACCCGTCACCGTCCGGGTAAAGTGGTGTATCATCATGTGATTCACATGCTGCTGTAAATAAAAGTGCAAGGATGACAGAAATCTTAATCGGTAGTTTCATGTTTTTTCTGATTATCTGACCAGGTCAGGGTGAGTTTGATTTTAAAAGTTCTCAGTGGCATTGGATAATTACGGACACTTTCGGTGGCAATCCCCAGGACGTTGCTGACAATAAACTCCGTTTTAAATCCGACTGCTCCGGTACGGAAATCTGCTCCGGCAAAGAGGTCGGCAATGAATGCGGATGGAAGCCACTCGCTGTTGTCAGATGTTGTATACCGCCTGCTTTCCCAGGCTGCTGACATGCCTGATCTGAACCACTTTCGGGTAGCGCTTGCATTCAGGTTTGCATGATTGAGAGGTGCATAAATCAGCTGGCGGCCAACAGACCTGTCATTGGCAACAAAATCCGATTCAGCTGTGACCGAGCGGGTGAAGGCGTAGTTGAGCGAGCCTTGCAGTTTCCAGTTGCGGACAGGCAGTTCGGTTCCGGCCCTTACTTCCGCCCCGGTTATATTCACGTCCCTGACGTTCTCCGCGTACCATAATCCAGTTTCTCCGGGCATCCACTGTATCAGATTGCTGACTGCCGATGCGTGGAGGGTAAGGTCAAGGCTGTGACGTGCACCTGCCGGTGTCACCCTCAGGAAGGACCATGAGGCTTCTCCTCCCATGGAGCTTTCAGGAGAAAGATCGGGATTGCCGCCGGGTATCCAGTAGAGATCATTGATGCATGGAAGCTTGTTGTTGCGGCTCAGACTGGCTTTGATGAGATGCTCTCCGTTGCCCGAAAGCATCCAGGATGCACCGGCTGTAAACTCAGGCGCCACCTTTAACCCGGTCGTGACCGTCTGCCTCACCTGTACAAGAAGGTTAAGCCTGGGCAGGGGATTTGACTTTCCTGCAAGAGACATCGAAAAGATATTCCGTTGCTCTTCCCCGTCATAACTTAGTGCATTGGCCTTTTCATAACTGTTGCCTGCAAGGATTTGCAGCGAGGACTTCTCAGTTATTCTATAGCCCAATCCGGCTCTTACAGTTGCAACCGAAGAGCTGTTGTCGCCGTTGATGGATGAAGCCTGATTGTAATATCTGTTGACATCAAAGGAGCCTCCCGCTGTGATATCTGCCATCAGTCTTCCGTGTTCTGACGAATATTTTACGATTCCCCTGAAAGACCTGTCTGTCTGTCTCTCGCCAAAGTCCTGCTGAACAGTTGTCACCGGGCCCGGGAGCTCGCGGTCAGAGTCATTGTACCACAGGTGAAGACTAACCTGTGATTCTTTCATCCGGTACGCAAGGTCACTCATGATACCACCCGAGGCGAGGGCGGCGTTACTTCTTCTCTCACTGACAGCGCCGCCCGGAGCATCAGTATTTATGAATCTGAAGTTGTTTTTTGCCATGCCAACCCAGGCACCAAGCCTCATATAGGTGTGTTCCCCGCCAAATGAAACGGAAGCTGCCGGAGTGTAGTCATTGTAACTTCCGGCACTCAGGCTCACTGAGGCCTCACTGCCAGAGTTGAATCGAGGGTCAGTATCAAGTTCCACCTTGCCTCCGATATACCCTGTAAGATCATCGAGATCAGAGCCCCCGGAAGTAATTCGTACGGATGTCACAGCCATAACCGGAATATCAGAGAAGTCACTGTAGCCGTTGCCGGGAGTATTGATTGTCAGTCCGTTCCATGTAACCATCGTATGACTTCCTGACATCCCTCTGACAGACACCGATGCCAGCCCGTGGTTTCCGTAGCGCTTGACGTACAGCAGGCTGGCCGTCCTGAGCAATGTAGCGAGGTCATTACCGTCATGGACTGAAATAATATCAGGTTCTATCCTGACCACAGTATAGGGCGAGAGACGTGAGGCAGCACGTGCTGTGACTGTGACGGCGGAAATATTGACAGTATCTTCGGTGAAACTGTCCTGTCCCGTTGCACGAGCAGGGAGGAACAAAAAGAGGAGAACTGCAACCGCTGAAAGCGGCAGGCGGCTCGATAAAGCACGGATAATATAGGCAGATGACCTTTTAATCATAACTTTAATTCCCGAAAGCTCCTTTAACAGGATACGTTCTGGCAGGTCTTCTGACTCATCCCTACTTGCCGGGCCTTCCCGTCCGCCAGTTGGCGAACAGTGGCGGGAATTCCGGCTGTAATGAACCACCCTAAGGCGGAACAGGCTTCACAGCAGCGGGTACTGTCCCTGATTTAAACAGGGTTCCCTTTTCACTGCCGGGGAAAACCGGCAGCACCAGAATGAAACAAAGGTAATGATTAGGGGCATCACTTTTCAGTGATACTTATCAACAACGGAATGACCGGATGTTCATTTCATGATGAACCGTAGCTCCCCTCCGGCCATAATCTCCTCATATGTAATGAAGTTGCGTTCAAGTAGCTTGCCATTGAGGAACAGTTCTGAAACATTGATTTTCACGGGAGAATTGCCCTCTGCAATAACTGTGAAGAGATTCCCGCCGGGCAGCTTTACCGAAACCTTATCCAGTACCGGACTGCCAACAATGAATCTGCCGTCGGCAGGATTCAAGGGGTAGAACCCCATTGCGGATAAAACATACCAGGCCGACATCTGGCCGCAGTCTTCATTGCCGCAGATGCCGTCAAAGTTATCCGTATACATATCTGCCATGATCCGGCGTACCATTGTCTCAGTCTTCTCGGGAGCACCGGCCATTGTGAAAAGGTAAGCAATATGGTGTGAAGGCTCATTTCCATGGGCATACTGACCTATCAGGCCGCTTATATCAGGAGATGCATTTTCTCCCTGCACTTTCTCGGTCACCCTGAAGAGGGAATCGAGCCTCTGAAGGAAAACCTCCCTGCCTCCGAAGAGCGACACCAGCCCGTCAACATCATGCGGTGCCAGCCAGGAGTATTGCCACCCGTTGCCCTCGGTGAAATCAGACCGGGTATGATGAGACCAGAGCGGATTGAAGTCAGGACGCCAGCTGCCGTCACTCATTCTCCCCCTCACAAAAAGGATTGTTGTGTCAAACAGATTGCGGTAGTAATGTGACCGCTCCAGAAACTGTTCTGCCAACTCAGATTTGCCCATTTCGGAAGCCATCTGTGAGATGCACCAGTCGTCGATGCTGTACTCCATTGTCTTCGCAACCGACTCATTTTCCAGTTCAGAGGGTATATACCCGTAATTACGGTAGTGATTCAGCCCTCTGAAATCAAGCGAGGCTGAATGGACAGCAGCTTCAAGCGCCTTCTCATAGTCAAATCCAGTGAACTTCTTGTGCATGGCATCAGCCAGAACCGGCACGGCATGGTAGCCGATCATGCAGTTTGTCTCGTTGCCTGCAAGGGACCAAACCGGAAGCTTTCCCTGCTGTTCTTTTATTGCAAGAATTGTATTGACAAAATCAGGCACCATTTCAGGCACTGTTAAAGTAAACAGCGGATGGGCGGCACGGTATGTGTCCCACAGCGAAAAGACCGTATAATTGATGAATCCTCCGTCAGAATGTATTTCCCTGTCTGTTCCCCTGTACCTGCCATCTGAATCACTGTAGAGATTGGGTGCGATCATTGTATGGTACAGTGCGGTGTAGAAAACCCGGAGCAGTGAACTGTCCGCGGATTCGGCCCTGATCACTTCAAGCCGCTTCTGCCAGGCCTGACTGGCCGAAGCGGCGACACTTGAGAGGTCCCATCCCGTCATCTCGGCAGCAAGATTGCCTTTCGCTCCGCCATCATCCACCGCGGATATCCCGGTCCGTATAATCAGATCCTCCCCTTTCTTCAGATCGAATGAGAGAATACAGGCTATGTTCCTGCCTTCAGCTACTGTAGCTCCGGTGACAGATCCGGAATTAATCATGGAGACGGCTGAGGGGGCCGAGGAGAACTCAGATGAAAAGAACACATACTGCTTTTCAGCCCATCCCGAGGAGATGCGTCTGCCGGAAAGAGCCTTTCCGTCCCATGACAGCATGCAGTCGACCGGTCTGTCCCAGTTGACGGCAAATCCCAGGTCTACAAGAACGTGCATGGTGCCACCGGTGACGGCGGTATATCTCTGGATGCCGCAGCGTGGTGTTGCTGAAAGCTCGACATTAACGCCATTGGCAAGAGCCACTGCGTAGTAGCCCGGCCGGGCCTGTTCTGCCTCATGTGAAAAGAGTGTCCTGTTGAGCTTTGCAAGCGAAGCACTGCTGTCAGGCAGTGAGAGGCTGAACTCGTGCATTGATGGCAGGAAGAGGATGTCACACAGATCGCCGATTCCGGTCCCGCTCAGATGTGTATGACTGAAACCGGCTATGAGTGAGTCGGAGTAGTTATATCCCGAACACCAGTCCCAGCCGGAAGTACCGTTATCCGGACTGAGCTGCACCATTCCGAAGGGTGTGGTGGCTCCGGGGAATACGTGCCCGTGGGCAGCGGTGCCAATGAAGGGATCAACAAAAACTGTCAGATCGCCGTTTGACGGGGCAGTGCATGACGTCACGGTCAGCATCGCTGCCGCAAAAACCGGAATTAGGCTTTTCATAGCTTGCTATTCTAAAATTTTTTTCAATAACTGCTGGCCCGTCCAGATCCGGTACCCTTCAGATGAGAATATCACCTTTCCGGCGCTGTCGCAGCAAATAACTACTGGCATCGGTCTCACCGCATTGCCGCTGCCGGGAAGTGACCGCAGCAGTTCCAGTCCCGGATCAGATGCAAAAAGGGAATTCGCCGGTGTTCCGGCAACCGATTCAGCAAGGAATCCTTCGGGAATCCTCTCCGGATCAGTAAGGAAAAGGAACTTCCCACCCCAGCTGTCAAACTCTTTCTTCAGTCCGGGCAGGTCGTTGAGCAGATGGCGTGTCGGCTCCTTCCCGGGTTCAATCCAAATCAGGACCAAACCTTTTGAGGACAATGTATTGAGTATAATATTTTCACCGCTGAAAGACTTAACCGAAGGCTCAAGGCTTAATTTCACTCCTGTAAAGGTACTCTCCGGAAGGTCCCTGAGGGTTACATTCACTGTGAGCTCTTCACCGGGCTTAAGTTCAAGGAATGAGACGGAGGCAAGAACATTACCGGTCTCATCCCTGTTGCCTGTGGTGAGCATGTATATGCCGGGGTCAAGCGGGATTTGTTCCGGAAGATTGCTGATCTTTTCACCATAGCCGTAATCAAGAGTTCTGAATCTCCCGTTCTCAACCCGGGCAAGGGTGAAATGCACGTGATATTCAGGTTCCAGTCCTTTTCCTCCTTCCCTGCCATCTGTAAAAGTAATGTACCCGGGTGTACCGGAGGGTCTGGCTTCGCCTGTGAACCACACATCATGCCATTCCCCGCCAGAGTGATACTGAGGTCTTCCTGTTCCGGGCGCCAACCTTGCTGGTATCCCTGCGCTTCTGCAAAGAGCAATGAAAAAGATATTCCTGGAGTGTCTGTCGGCCATACGGAGCCTCAGCACCCCTGCAGGAATCAGAGGTGTTGCGTAGTGATTCCCGGTCTCTGTTATTGTGATTGCAGTATCGATCCATGCCGCTGCAGCTGAAGGATCGGTCCGGAATGACTCCCTGAGGGCTGCAGGCATCTCTGCAAACGTACTTCTGAATGGCGAAAGCAGTTCGTTTGAGATTCTTGGTGAAAGCACACAGAGGTCATACAGTGAAGTATCCATGCCCGGCGCAGGAACCGGTGCATTTTCAAGATGATCCATAAGCACTTCCGCGGGTGTATCGCGCAGATCCTTTTCAGATACAGTGTTCAGAAGACGGAGCGCCAGCCCTGCCTTATTTCCTGCTCCACGGATAAACCCTGCAATGGCTTTGTAGTTTCCCATTGATGATTTTAAAACTCTCTCCACTGCCCCGGCAGGCAGTCCCGCATCACGGGCTATATCCTCAGCGTTGACATCTGTCATCCATGTACTTATATAGGCATGCCTGATGCTGTCTCCACGTTTAATGAGCATGTTGTTCATCTGCACCAGGGTTGCTTCCGGGCCCTGTAAGGGCTCAGGAACCACTGGCGCCTGCATGTCTGCTGCTACCAATCCTGCCGGCGGTCGTGGTTCGAGTGACACTTCTGCAAGGGTATCAGCAGGGCTCACAAGTGAAATGCCGAAACGCTCACCGTCGTCAGCCCAGATGAGCAACGACCCATATCCTGTCCTCAGCGATGTTTCTCCCAGGCTGTCGCATTCAAGTCTCGAAAGCGGGAAGAACTCAGCATAATTGTAAAGCAAATACCCGACCGTTGCTCCAGACACAGGGACTCCGTTTCCGTCGGTCACTCTCACCTTCAGTTCCTTTGTCTCAGCGTACCGCTCCAGGGTGTTAATTTCGGTAAACAGAGGTTCTTTCCGGATAATAATTTCATTCCCAGCGTATTTGCCGAAGGCTTTTGTGTGCACGAGCATGGCGCGGCGGGCAGGTTCGGTGAACCATCCTCGGTCAGGCACAGGCTCGGGTTCACATGCTCCAAGATAGTGCCACGAGCCGTCAACCCAGAACTCCACCCATGCATGATTGTCATCGGTGTGTGCCCACCGTGGTGTGTAGACCTGTCGCGCCGGTATTGCAACTGCACGCAGGGCCGAGACAGTGAATGTAGACTCCTCTCCGCAGCGTCCGCGTGCAGAAAGCATTGTTGCAAGAGGCGCGGAGGTGCGGGAGTCGGCTCCCTGGTAGGCAACCTTCTCATGACACCAGCGGTTAACCTCGAGGGCTGCCTCCATTCCGTCAAGACCTTTTACACGCTCCTTTAACTCTCCGTAGCACAGGGTCCTGAAATCGTCAGGATTCTCATTGTTAACCCTTGGCGGCAGAACGAAACTCAGAAATATTTCTGCCTGGACAGACTCACCCCAGGGCATCTCGTCCCTTGCTCTGAGAGCCGCAGCAGCATTGTCAGCCAGGTAACCCGGTTCATAGACAGCCAGGTCACTCAGTGGCATGTATGCAAGCAGAAAGGTGACGGCTTCACGCAGCGCCCCGTCACTGATTGTATCAACAATCGCAAACAGGTCGCTGCGCGTTCCGCCATGGATCTCAGACCTTGCCCGGTAGTCCTCGGCTACCGTATTTCTCAAAGGTTTGTCATCAATCAGATGACCGCTGCTGCACGAGAGCAACACTGCCATGAGCATTAAAGCCGGCAGTCTGAAGATCCTTGTCATTACCAACTATTTTTGATAAGAGCCGCAGCTGCTCCTGATCAGTAATTCAGGAGCCATGTTGACCTGGCGCTTATATTTGCTCTTGCCCTGGTTCTTGACCTCAGACCAGATGATGTTAGCCACCTTGAGCGACATGGCCGGGAGGGGTCTGCGCAGCCTGGTGACCGGAGTGGTCAGCAGATCAAAGCCTATTCCGTCTTCCATCGATACAAGCGCCACATCCTGTGGGATACGTATGTTCTTAGCCTGCAGTGCGAGGTATAGCGGAAAGACAAGCGGCGAATTAAGTACAATGATTGCATCACTTCTGTGCGGTGGCCTGAGGAAATTCTCGATCGCACTAAAATCAAACTTCTCCCCTGCTCTGGGAAGTCCGGCTACTGTGAAGTGCACCGAGTCAAAGTTTTTAGATTTCTTCGTCGAATTCCTGAGCTCCTCAAGCATCTCCTTGTCATAGGAAGCAGTATCCTCACCCGAGATTATCAGGAGATTCTTCAGCCCCAGCGAAGTAAGATGCTGTGTCATTACTGCAGCACCGGCCGTCCTGTCGGAACAGACTGTGTTCAGCCTCATTCTCTTTATGCTCTTTTCAAGCAGAACCACCGGATAGGAGTCACGGTTGAGAGCCCTTACCACACTGTCCTCGGCGGCGTTGCCAACCAGAATCATCCCGCTGAAGAATTTCTTCAAAGATGTTGTCAGTCTGTTGAAACGCATGTCATCCGGATCTCTTGTGAAAACCGAAAAACCAAGACCTATACTTGCGAAGGCCTTCTGAAGGTAAGGAGTAATCTCGTAGATGAACGGATCATTCATTGAAGGAACAACCATGCCTATGATTCCGGGTTTTTCCTCTGCCGGTGCTGCCTCCCCCTTTTCGGCAACCGCATTGAAATAACCCATCTGCTTCGCAACCGCGAGTACCCTCTCCTGCGTCTCTTTCTTGATTCCATGCTGATCAGCCTTGCTGTTCAGCACTAATGATACCAACGTGCCGGAAAGACCTAGTCTTGCGGCAATGTCTTTGTTTTTTACCTTTTTCCCCATTTCATTTAAAATTAAAGCACGAATTTAGCTTTAATTGGTACAAAAAGGATGCCTTTAGCAATAAAATGTTAAAAAATGCTGAAAAGCATTTATTTCGGATTATTTTTTAGGTAGTGAACGGCCACTCTGTTTTGCTGCTGCCTCCAGTCTCATCTGCCATTTCGATTTTGTAACAGGCTTTTTCTTATTCTCTTCCATCTTCCTAAGTATCTCATTTTCATCCACAAAACGGCGCGAAACCTGAGTCTGGATAATTGTGATCACGTTTGCAAGGAAATAGTAGTATGTAAGACCTGCAGAGAAGTTGTTCAGGATAAGCATAAACATAACAGGCATCATGTACATCAACGTCTTCATGCCTGGCATCTGCTCCTGTCCGCCTGCCGGACTGGTTATCTTGGTTGAGATGATTGTTGAGGCAGTCATCAGAAGCGTAAACAGACTGACATGATCTCCGTACATCGGTATAGTGAACGGAAGATTGAAAATACTGTCATAGGTGGAGAGGTCTTTTGCCCAAAGAAATGGCTGCTGTCGCAGCTCGATCGATGTCGGGAAAAAGCGGAACATGGCAAAGAGGATAGGCATCTGAAGCAACATCGGAAGGCATCCGCCCATCGGACTGACCCCCGCCTTTTTGTAAAGGTCCATTGTTGCCTGCTGCTTCTTCATCGCATCTTCCTGTTTCGGGAACTTCTTGGCGAGTTCGTCGACCATCGGCTTCATAACCTTCATCTTGGCCTGGCTGATGAACGACTTGTGAGTCAGCGGGAACAGAACGATCTTGATTATCAGGGTAAGGATAAGGATTATCAACCCGTAACTGACGATGAAGTTGTCAAGCAGGTTGAAGATCGGAATGATGACGAACTGGTTGATCCAGCGTATGATATTCCTGCCCAGGAAGACAAGCTCTTCCAGCTGCATGTCATACTTTTTCATGAGCGTGAAGCTGTTCGGGCCGAAATAGAACTGCATCTTCACGGTGCTGTTGTCACCGTGGGTAAACGGCACACCTATTTCAGACTCGAAGAACCTGAGATACCTTGATGTTGGATCGGCATTTGTAGAGGTGACTGCAGCATTTATAAAAAAGTCCTCTGCAATTATGACTGATGAAAAGAACTGATCCTTGAATGCAATCCAGTCGGTCTTCATAAGGCTCTCTGTCACCACATCCTTCTTCTGCCTCTGCATCCTGGTTCCGCCAAGATCTTCAACACCCTCCTGGTAGATCTTGTACTTCAGACCGGTATACATGTCTTCATTCTGCCTTCCCTTTTCCTGCTGGGGGATATACATCTTCCAGTCGAGCGCAAGGGATGTGGTGTTTGCAGGGATCACTGAGGCGAGCGAGCTGAACCGTGACTCAAATGATATCATGTAGTCGCCGGGCAGTATTGTATATGTATAGTCAATGTAGGCTCCCGTAGAGGTTTCGAGCCTCATTGTCAGGGTTGCAGGTCCGGAGCTGGCAAGTACAGGGCCGGTATACTCCAGTGGTGTGAAATAGAGTTCGTCTGTTCTGACCGGTTTGTTGTCAACCGTAAAGAATTTGTATCCGAAAACGGTGGAGTCACCGTCAAAAAGGACAACAGGGCGTCCGTCATGTGTATTGTACTCCTTAAGCCTTACAGAATAGATCTTGCCTCCCCTGGCAGCGATCTTCATAACCATCAGGTCGTTCTCAAGGGTGTAATACTCATCCTCCCCGGTGACCCTGGCAGTGAAGACCCCATAGGCATTACTGTCAGCCACGACTGCAGGCCGTTCTGCCTGAGATGCAGCCAGACTGTCAGACGGCACTGTCACCGCTGCAGTCTGAGGAGCAACTGTGCCGAGGCCGAGCTTGCTGTTCAGATCAATGACCTTGTCTTTTGTGGCCTGGTCCTTGGGCCTGAAGTTGAGAGCCCTGATATATGCTTCACGGGCTTCATCATAGTTGCCTGTTGCATAAAGTGAGTCAGCAAATTCTGTTTCGGCTTCGAAAAATTTCCCGGTCCTGTTATTGTTATACAGGCTGAACCCGAGAAAGATCAGAAAGATCAGAATGATGCCGGTAATTGTATTCCTGTCCATTGGTATGTTATCCCCTTTTTATCTGTTATTTAGACTTTTGATGCAGGCCCTGACAAACCCGACGAAGAGCGGGTGAGGTTTCAGCACCGTACTGCTGTATTCAGGGTGGAACTGAACGCCAACGAACCACCTGTGTGAAGGAATTTCAATGATCTCAACAAGCCCCGACTGCGGGTTGGTGCCGCACGGAATCATGCCTGCATTCCGGAAGTCAGCCAGGTACCGGTTATTGAACTCATACCTGTGGCGGTGACGCTCCGAAATGTCCTCTTTTCTGTAACACTTCCACGCTTCCGATCCGTGAAGAAGTTCGCACCTGTAGCTTCCCAGCCTCATTGTGCCTCCCTTTTCAATAATGCTCTTCTGCTCCTCCATCAGGTCAATTACGGGGTGCTTAGCCTTCGGATTAATCTCAGTGGAATGGGCACCCTCCAGGCCGAGAACATTGCGGGCATATTCAATCACGGCGCACTGCATTCCCAGGCAGATGCCCAGAAACGGAATGTCATTTGTCCGGGCATAGCTGACTGTGAATATCTTTCCCTCTATACCCCTCGACCCGAAACCAGGAGCTACAACAATACCGTCGAACCCTTCCAGTTTTTCCCGGTAGTTTTCTTCAGTGATCTCCTCCGAGTGGATCATTGTAAGTTCAACGGCTGTTTCATTTGCCGCACCGGCATGTACGAAGGCTTCGGTGATAGACTTGTATGCATCAGCCAGTTCAACGTATTTGCCGACCAGGGCAATCTTCACCCTGTGAGCCGGGTTTTTCAGCTTGTGAAGAAACTCCTTCCATTCGTCAAGTGCAGGTTCATTTCCCGTCGGGAGACCCAGTTTCCGCAACACGGTCTGATCAAGCATCTCCTTCTGCATACGTATGGGTACCTCGTAGATTGTGGAGACGTCAATTGATTCCACAACTGCTCCTGCCTCTACGTTGCAGAAGAGGGCTACCTTCCTTCTCAGATCTTCAGTGAGCGGATGTTCGGTGCGCAGCACCAGCACATCAGGCTGAATACCCTCCTCTAAGAGCATTTTGACTGAATGCTGTGTTGGTTTTGTCTTCAGCTCACCTGAAGCATGAAGGAAAGGCACCAGTGTCAGGTGAATTACAATGCAGTTCTGAGGACCCAGTTCCCAGCGCATCTGCCTCACGGCTTCAATGTATGGCAACGACTCAATGTCGCCAACCGTGCCTCCGATCTCTGTGATTACTATCTCGAAACTCCCGCCGGAACCGACAAGCTTAATGCTTCGCTTGATTTCATCTGTAATGTGAGGGATGACCTGGACTGTCTTGCCAAGATAATCACCTCTTCGCTCCTTGTTTATGACCGACTGGTATATCCTGCCGGTAGTCACATTGTTGGCCTGGGAGGTGTGGACATTCAGGAAGCGTTCATAGTGACCCAGATCAAGATCGGTCTCGGCACCATCAACTGTAACGTAACACTCACCGTGCTCATAGGGATTGAGTGTGCCAGGATCTACATTAATATAGGGATCAAGCTTTTGTATTGTGACTGAATAGCCCCGCGCCTGCAATAGCTTGGCCAGGGAGGCCGATATAATACCTTTGCCCAGGGAGGAGGTAACTCCGCCGGTTACAAAAATATACTTTACGTCTGTCACTGTTGATCCTGTTATTTAACTGCCGGGAAAGGAAATCTATTCATCGTACATTGAACTGTCAATCAGCTTGACTTTCTCCTCGAGGAGTTTAATATTCCTCTTTGCGTCAGCGATCTTCTCTTCCACCTCTTTGATCATTGTGTCAGCCTTTGCTGACTTGGCGAAGAACCCGATGTTGTTTTCCCAGAGAACAATATCACTCTCAAGCTGTTTGATCTTGCTGTAGAACTTCTCGCGCTCACTTCTCACCTTATTGGCAGCGCGCGGATTCGATTTCGCATTATCAACCTTACTCCTGTACCGGAGGATGTTTTTGTCCTCGTCATCGAGTTTCAGCCTGTCAAACTGCTTATTAAGTGCATCCTTGTACCGGCGGGCAATCTCCTCCTTCCTGTTGAAGGGAACATAGCCTATATCGGTCCAGCGCTTCTGAATATCCTTGAGCTTTTCGAAGCCGGCCCTGAGGTCTTCACCAGCTTCAAAGGCCTCCAGCTCTCCAAGAATGGCGAGCTTGGCCTTGAGATTATCCTCGTAGGATGTATCTCTTCCTGCAAAGAATTCTGATTTCTTTGTAAAGAAGGCATCACATGCACTGCGAAAGCGTTTCCAGATCTTTTCAGAGTATTTCTTGGGTACAGGTCCGATCTCCTTCCACTCCTTCTGAAGCCTGATAAGCATCTCGGAAGTATCCTTCCAGTCACTGCTCTCCTGAAGCGCCTCCGCTTTAAGGCAAAGCTCCGTTTTAAGCTGAAGGTTCTTAACCTGTGTTTCCTTATTCTCAGCGAAGAAGGAACGCTTCTTTTCAAAGAATTTGTCACAGGCGGCCCTGAAACGCTGATAGATCTTGTTATTATGCTTCTTCGGGGCAAATCCGATTGTCTTCCACAGTTTCTGACATTCAAGGATGGCATCTGACTTTTCCTTGAAGTCGGCAAAAGTAAGTATTTCGCCAGCAGCCAGTTCTTCTACTTTTTCGCAGAGCGCGGTCTTGGCGTCGAGGTTGTGCTTCTGGTCATCCTTCTGCTTTTCAAAGAACTCATGGTGTCTCTTGTTGACCTTGGTGGTTGCTTCGCGGAAACGCTCCCAGACGTCATTCTTTGTTTCATGCGGCACCGGACCTATTTCGCGCCACTGGTTATGATAGTCCTGCAGCAGCCTGAATGCGTTGACCGCATTGGGTTCAAGCAGGAGCTCCTCAGCCTTTTCGCAAAGTGTAATCTTGACCTCAAGATTCTTTTTCAGATCAAGATCCCTCAGTTCGCGGTTGATTTTGATATAGTCATAGAAAATCTCGACACTGTGATGGTAGCTCTCCCACAGATCCTTGACTGCGGTCTGCGGCACTATTCCTGTTGAGTGCCATTCGTTCTGCAGGTTACGGAACTCCTGGAAGGTCTTGTTGATTGCTTCCTCGCGGTTGACAAGATCCTTTATCTGTTCAATTATCTCATGTTTTTTACGCAGGTTATCCTGCTTCTCGCTCTCCTGTATCCTGTTGAAGTCACTTCTGCGGCTCCGGTAGGTCTCGAGTACGATCTTTATCTGATTCTCAAGTTCATCGGGTTCAGGCCGGTATTCATCAATGTTGCCTCCCTCCTTCGCAAAGTTGAGTCGTTTTTCATTGAACTCAGCCTTTGTCTTCTTGTAGAATAACTCCTTTATCCGTGTGACATCGTCCACAATCTCAGCCGGAGGTCTGTTCTCCACGATAAGCACAAGGGTCTCCAGCAGTTCTTTACGCGAGAATCCGCTGTAATCAACCGGTGGCAGGTCAATGTCATCATAGTTGACCTTCTCCTCTTCAGGAGTCTCTTCTTCCTCAGATCCTTTCAACTCTCCTGATTCTGCCTCTTCAACCGGTGCTTCAACCCCGGGAGTCACCTCCTCATCAGCAGATTCCTCAACCTCGGAAGTGGTCTCCTTCTCCTCAACCGGTTCTTCACCAACGGGGTCAGCTACCTTCTCCTCAACTGTTTCTGCAGCCACGGTGGCAGTTACCTTCTCCTCAGCTGCTTCTGCAGTCTCCGGGTCAGTCATAATCTCTTCAGCCTTTACGGCTTCTTCACGGATGTCGTTTCCCGGTTCTGTGGCAGCATCATCTGCCCCTGCCGGCGCATCATCCGTATTAGTAGTTTCTCCCGTAGATTCGTTGGTCTTCTCAATACCATCGAATTGTTCATCATGAACAGAGTCTTCCGGATTTCTTGTCGTCATCATTAATCCTTTTTCTTCAGTGCTTCATACAAAGGAGAATGCCATGCAGCTTACCCCCTTTTTTTCAAACCACGAAAATAATGGATTATTGGTAAAACTCAAACCAAT
>ERZ795055.244-NODE-244-length-59911-cov-6.274024_pt1 | contig 59911 bp, 59 predicted proteins | sample MGYA00375139_ERZ795055 | MGnify/ENA primary metagenome ERZ795055 (study PRJEB30184, sample SAMN05720283) | anaerobic digester metagenome | isolation source: active sludge of municipal wastewater-treating anaerobic digesters | place: USA | collected 2015-01-23 ... | reverse complement strand
ATTACTCCGCTTGCAAGAAAAGATAAGTCTGCCTGTTTATCTGATACAACAATTCCACTGGCTGATACTGTTTTTTGCACTTCCCTATTTTCAATATTTACTTTTCTAACCAGAGCTGTAACAGAGTTTTTTTTATTAAAATAAAAAATTATTCCAATAATTATAAGTGTCGGGATCAAAATATTTTTCATTTTTTTGGTAATATTATTTTTCTTATTCATATTTATGTTATGATTTTAGCATGCGTACATTATTTAAGCCTAATCATCCTTTGAGGCAAATAAATAGTTTTAAGTTTGCTTTTGAAGGGATTTTTCACGCTTTCTTGAGCGAACCTAACTTTAGAATCCAACTGTTCATAGTAGCAGTTTCGATAATTTTAGGCAAGGTATACGAAATAACAAGAATAGAGTGGTCCTTTATTGTTATATGTTCTGGCTTCCTACTATTTATGGAACTTATAAATACTGTTATTGAAGAAATAATGGATCGTTTTATGAAAAATCTTAATGATGGTGTAAAAATTATTAAAGATGTTTCAGCCGCAGCAGTTCTTATTGCAGCACTAACCTTTTTAGTAAACTTTTCATTAATATTTGGTCCAAGAATATTTGGCTAATAACCTTGTTTTTGTATTTCCTCTAATGTACCAGGTGTCATCATATAAACTCTAACTTTATCTGTTCCTTGAGAGGTAAGAATATAAACAGGCTCGTGATTTCCAACCCAATATGCAGCCTTATCATCATTAATAGATTCAATAAAACTTTGTGGGTTACTAACATAAACATAGAGACCTGATTTTTCGTAATTTCTATCATAATCAAGGTAATAACCGGAGATTTGTTTTCTTTCGTTAGATGAGTACGCCTGAAGCTCGGGGTGTGACTTTGCAAAACTTCTAATACCTTCCCAGTTTCTATAGTAAGGAAATCCAAATAAACTAAGGTGATAGGACTCATCAGGTCTTTTTAAATCCCAAATTAAAAATTTTTTACTTTCCCAAGGATATTCCTTTGCATGATCAACAAGTATTACGAAGGTTTGAACAAATAAGAATAAATAAATTGTATAAACAAACAAAAAATTAAATATTCTTACAAGTGGATATTCAAATATTTTGAAAACAGCACTTTCAACAGCAACTAAACCAAAACCCATGAGAATTGATGTTGGAATAAGGTAGTTATAAATGTGTGTTCCAGATATATATACAAAATATTCAAAAAATAAAACCGAAACAGTAACCCAGGAAAAAAGAAAAGCCACTCTTAGTTTGTCTGACTTTATTGAGTGCATTATCTCAGTTGAGTGTGAGAAAAAATCTCTAACGTATTTTGGAATCCCCTTAATTTTTATAATCGTATCTGAAAGGAAACCCAACATTATAAAGACAGTACCTAAGAAAGAGGTTACAAAATAAAGTTTTAATGAAAATATTGGTTGATATAAATTAAAAAGATATTTAGAGCTTGAAATCTTACCTGATGACTGACCGGTGATTCTATTTAACCAATAATCAGAGGTTGCTACACTAACTGAGCTTAAAAATGGAAGATAAAAAAGAGCCAGTAAACCTGACGAAACTAAACCTGAAATTATAAATGTTTTTATTTTTTCTTTAATTTCCAAATCATCTCTTGTAAACCACCTTATAATCAGATACAAAACAAAAGGAAAAATAAAAAAACCATCATAATGTGACAATAAGGATAGAGACCAAAATATAAGTCCAAAAAAGACACCAAAAAACTTATATTTATCTCCCTTAAGAGAAAGCGAGAGAAAATATAGACACAATATAGAAAATAAAATAGTAAATGACTGGTATTGGACAATTCTTGAAAAAGCTACAAATAGTCCATTACATGACAAAAACAATGACGAGTAAGAAGCCACTTTTTCGCCGAAATGCAATTTGATAAATTTATAAAAAAACAGTATCGATAAAATACCTGCGATGGCAAAAGGCAGTCTCATTAAAAATTGATTTTCATATGTTGGATCAATAAATTTTAGTAAATAAGTTATTAGAAACTGTATTGGTCCTTTCTTTTGTGCAATTAGAAATTCAATTAATGACTGCCCTTTAGAAGGTAAATACAAAGCCTTGATTTCGTCACCTTGATAATCAGAATACCCCAAATTAATTAATCTTAAAGCTGATGAGAAAATAATAAGTAATATTAATTTATAATTGTCTTTTATATATTTTAAACTAAATATTTTTTTCATAATCTTTTTTTATTTTATGCCATAAACCAGTAATTCGTTCATAGCTCGTGTAACTGAAACGTACGCTTTCCTAGCATCTGAATAATTTTTTATTTTCTTCATATTTAAATTTAAAACATAGACTTTCGAAAATTCTAAACCTTTGCAATCATCTGATTTCATTAAATATATCCCGAGGGGTGTGTAATTTATTTTTTGATTTGATGTTAATTTAATAAAACCATTTTCAGTTTTATCGATATTTTCTTTTAGCATGATATCCCTAACTTTTTCTACAGTAAAATTATTATGTTCAAATACAATAACTCCAATACTTTTATGAGTATTCTTTAGATCGTTTGACAATGAATTACCAAATTCCTCTAACATCTCGTCCTCATTTAAAAATAGCATCTCTCTGGGTTCCTCACCTACTCTATCTATAGATTTTGGAAGATATTTTTTCGTGTAAGGTTTTAATATTTTATTCGCGTAATCTATTATCTGCTTTGTACTTCGATAATTTTCTTCCAAACTAAAGTTATTCGCAACTCGAGCATCGGTTATGACAGATTTAATATCATTCCAATCTCTAACACCATCATTTTCTAAAGACTGGTTCAAATCTCCGAATAAAGCAAACCTTCCTCTTAGTACTATTTTATTGAGAATTAGATATTCTAATAAACTAAAGTCTTGAGATTCATCAACTACACAATATTCATATTTTTTATACTCTCTCATACCAATTAATTCTAAATACACCGATGTGTAAACAAGTACATCCGTATAATTGAGAGTTGAGTTGATATCTATGTTGAGGCTTTTAACTGTTTTTTCAACAGCATTATTTTGAAGATCATTTTTAATTCTATTTGCTGATCTTAGTATTTTCCTTAAATTCATTAAATTTTGTTTATTCAACCAAGAGTTCAGGCCATCGGGATTAAGTTTTAATTGATACTTTTGAATCTTTATTTCTTCCAAAGTATCTTTGAGTAATTCAATAACATTTTCATAAGGTGTTTCATTGTAACTGTATTTAAAACTGGCATATAATTTTAATCCGGGATCTTTGAAGATATTTTTAATTTTGATCTCATAACCCTTAATTACTTTTATTACTTGATTTTGAATTGATTCAATCTTTTTCTTGTTATAGAAACTTGTATCTTGACCTTCATCAAAGTCGAATTTAATCTTAAGTTCCTCTCTAAATATAATGTTGTAAACTAAATCCCTGAGAGTCTTATATGTAACGTCAAAAATCCCTAATTTAGGAAAAAGTGTGGATAGATACCCTGCTAATATTTGGCTTTTTGTAACCATTAAACATTTTTCGGGATGAACCAACTTTGGGTAATTGAAAAATATGTGTGCGAGTTTGTGAATAGCTACAGTACTTTTACCACTACCCACACATCCTTGTACTATACATATCTGCCTTGGATCGGCCTCTATTATATCTAACTGTGATTTTTGGATAGTCTGAATAATATCTTCAAGTACACCGCCGGTTCTTTTTTCTATCTTTTCTTTTATTACTGAGGACTCGTCTAGTTGAAGGTCGTTATTGTAATATTTTATCAACTCTCCATCCTGAATCTCAAACGTCCTTTTTAATTTAAGATCTCTGATTTCCTTACCTGAGGGAGTGTCGTAACTTACATCTTTTTGAGGATATCTATATCTGTAATAAACTGATGCTACCTTACTTCTCCAATCTGTAATAATAGGTTTATCCTCCGTATATGAAAATTTACCTATATAGTACCTTCCTTCAGTGTTTGTGCTTTTATCATAAAGGTCTATTCTTGAAAAATAAGGCTCAGATGAAAGAAATTTAAGTTCATTTAATGTCTGGTATTTACCTTTTAAATTAAACGATAAGTTTTTTTGATGAAGTTGTTCCAAAAGAACATCAAAATCGTTTGATCCATAACCTCTGGAGCTGGAACCGTCTTCACTCAATTCTTTCAGTCTCTCTATATTTTCTTTTCCAAGTTTATCTAAGCTCTCATTTATAGTGTTTTTGGCTTGTTCAATTTTACTCAAAACAATACCGAGATGTCTTTGCTCGAGTTGCATATCTTCTTCATTCATATAGAAAACCCCTCCTTTCCTACTAACACTACAAACTCACCTTTTAGATGTTTACCTTTTACAAGCCCTATTAATAAGCTTACATTTCCTCGTAATATTTTTTCATGTACTTTGGTAATTTCATTTGCTAAACAAACGTATCTTTCACCAAGGTTTTCCTGAATTTCTTTTAACAACTTCTCTATTCTGAAGGGAGACTCATATAAAATTAATGTTGAGTCTAAATCTCCGTATTTTTTTATAAGCCGTGATCTATCACCTGATGTTTTTGGCAGAAAACCTAAAAATGTAAATTTATCTGTAGGAAATCCCGAAGAGGCGAGTGCAGAAATCGCTGCACAAGGACCTGGGATAGAAACTACCTCAAATCCCTTCTTTATTAAATCCCTAACTAATTTGTATCCAGGATCTGAAATAAGCGGAGTACCGCTATCAGAAATTAATGCTAAATCTAAGCCATTTTCAAGAGATGCTTCAATTTTAGGAAATACTACCTCGTGATTCTGGTCTCTATAAGATATTTGAGGAATATTAATTTCATATTTTTTAAGTACCTTATCAGTTTCTCGTGTATCTTCGGATAGAATTAAATCAACACTCTTAAGTGTTTCAATTCCTCTTAATGTAAAGTCGGAGAGGTTTCCTATGGGAGATGCAATTATATAGAGCTTACCTTTTTCCATATTTTTTAGTAATGCCCAGTACGAACATCTATTCTATCACTTTTTTAGTTAATTTGCGTTAAATCTTGAATTAGGGAAAGTATAAATTTACTTAAGTTTTTGAACTTCTTTATGCAAAGTATGTTTCTTTAATAAAGGGTTGTACTTCATAACCTCAAGTTTACCTTCTGAATTCATACGATTCTTTTGAGTTACGTATGTTCTTTTACCGGTCTCAGTGCACTCAAGACCTATTAATATTCTATTTCCTTTTTTCTTAGCCATAGCAAGTTAATATAGTATAAAAATAATACTTTTGCAATGCGCAAATATCTATAATGCTGAGCATAGCGGGCTGTGATAAAATCAAGGTGTTAAATATGAAGGAATACGACCATAAAAAAATAGAAGAAAAATGGAAAAATATATGGCTCGAAGACAATGTTTATGAAGCCTTTGATTTTTCAGATAAGCCGAAAAAATATATCTTGGCGGAATTTCCCTATCCTTCCGGTAATTCTTTACACGCAGGACATATGATGAGATACACAGCGCCCGATGTTTACGCCAGATACCTTAGAATGAAGGGTTATAACGTACTTTTCCCTATGGGTTGGGATGCTTTTGGACTTCCTGCAGAGAATTATGCTATTAAAACTGGAATAAATCCTGCGGTAATAACGCACGATACTATAAAGAAATTCAAAGAGTCGTTTTTAAAAATGGGGTACGGAATTGACTGGAATAGGGAGATAGATACAAGTAGTCCGGAATATTATAAATGGACGCAATGGATTTTCTTAAAATTTTTTGAAAATGGGTTGGCTGAATATAAAGAAACTCCTATTTGGTGGTGCGAAGATTTAAAAACGGTATTGGCAGACGAAGAAGTTATTACAGATAAAGAGGGAAATAAAATATCGGAAAGAGGTGAGAAACCTGTTATTAAAAAAATGTTAAAACAATGGGTTCTTAAAATTCCCGCTTACGCAGAAAAATTAATTGAAGGTTTGGATAAAGTTGATTTTCCCGAATCAATAAAATTAGCACAGAAGAATTGGATTGGAAAAAGCGAGGGCGCAAACATTATTTTTGATATTGATGGGGAGAAAATTGAGATTTTTACTACAAGGCCTGATACCGTGTTCGGGGTTACATTCATGGTGTTTGCGCCCGAGCATCCTTTTATTAAAAAAATAATAGATAAGGCTGAAAATAAAGAAGAGATAAATAGCTATATTGAAAAATCAAAGAATAAATCTGACCTTGAGAGACAGATCCAAAAAGATAAAACTGGGGTCATATTAAAAGGTATTGAAGCCACGGTTCCTTTTACAAATAAAAAGGTTCCTGTTTTTATAGCTGACTACGTTCTTATGGATTACGGTACAGGTGTCATTATGGCAGTTCCGGCACATGACGAAAGAGATTATGAATTTGCTAAGAAATTTAATCTTGAGATTGTTGAAGTTATTAAACCTGAAAATGAAGAGAAGAAAGAAGTTCAGATTAGTAATGAGAAAAGAGATTCTAAAGAACCAATTCTATATACCGGTGAAGGGGTTATGGTAAATAGTGATAAATATTCAGGAATGAAATCTATGGATTTTAAAAATAAAGTAGTTGAGGATTTGGAGAAAGACGGAAAAGGGAAGAAAGAAGTTAATTATAAAATTAGGGATTGGGTTTTTTCCAGACAAAGATATTGGGGAGAACCTATACCTTTGGTACACACACCAGAGGGAGTGAAAGCAATTTGTAATACTGAAAATCCCGATGAGGTAAATAAGTATCTCCCTCTCACCCTTCCGGAAATAGCTGATTTCAGACCATCAGATGACGGAGCCAGCCCACTTGAAAGAAACTCCGACTGGGTCAACATAAACTTTAATGGTCAACCAGCCCGTAGAGAAACTAACACCATGCCCAATTGGGCTGGCTCCTGCTGGTATTATTTACGTTACACTGATCCCAAGAATGAAAACGAATTCGCAAGTAAAGACAAAATGAACTATTGGCTACCTGTAGATAAATATTTCGGTGGTGCCGAACACACTACTGTACATCTTCTCTACTCCAGATTTTGGCATAAATTTTTATATGATCTAAAATTAGTCCCGAAAGAAGAACCATATTCATGGAGACTTAACGGAGGTCTTCTATTAACACAGCAAGGTACTAAAATGTCTAAATCTTCAGAAAACGGTGTGGACCCTATTACCGAAATAGATAAATATGGTGCAGATTCTTTAAGAACTACCATTTGTTTTATGGGTCCTTACGACGAGACATACCCATGGAATCCAAATATTATTAAAACTATTAATAAGTTGATAAAAAATATTATTTCCCTTCAAGAGAAAGTTTGTGATAAACCCAGCGATGAAGAAACATTAAAGTCATATAACTCAATGTTAAAAAACATCACAAATATGATAGAGAATTTAAAAATGAACACCTGTGTTAGTGAAATAATGATTTTTATTAAAAATATTCAGAATAATAATTACATCGGTAAGGACGTGTGGTTAGGATTTTTAAAAGTACTATCAGTTTTTGCTCCTTTCATTTCAGAAGATTTGTGGCAGGAAATTAACAATTACTCTGAGTGGAAAAAGGAAAACAGCATTCATCTTCAACCATGGCCTTTAGTAGAAGAAAAGTATCTTGAAATAGACACTGTCGTAATTCCTGTTCAAATAAACGGAAAGGTACGAACGGAAATTCTAATAAGCAAGAGTGATACAGAAGATATCGTAAAAGAAAAAGCACTAAGCGATGAAAAAATTCAGGTATTACTTAGGGATAAAAACATACAAAAATTTGTATATATAAAAGATAGAATAGCTAATATTGTATTAAAACCATAAAGAATTTATTTATCTTTATCTTTACTTTATTAAATTTTTTTATTTTATTGACTTATTTTAATATTTGACAAATTAATTGGTATATTATAGGATATACGCAGTACCGCTGGCACGGACCAAATCTCGGTTTGCAAAAATATGAGCCACAAACCCTCATATGTCAGTTCTTTATAGAGTGTCCATAGAAATCTAATCGGACCCACCGCCGTTAGAAATCTCAAACATCTAATAAATGGTACTTTTTTATTATGAAAGGGCAACGGTGGAAGACGGTAATTTTGATGGAAAAAAACTATGGATCCTAGTTTTTTACACCAAGTTACCGTATTTTTTTAAATATTTCTGGTAATTTAAATCTATCGTAGTTCAAAAGTCACCGTAACTGTTTTTGATATTTCTGTAGAACCTGGTTCTATAGGAGCTCCACCACCACCCATCATTCGTGAATCTTCCTTTGCTAATCCATACAATATAGGGGAACCCGCACCACCTTCTTCTACTTTAATCACTTTGCCTAATTTCGCACCCATGCTTTTTGCCATTCTTTCAGCTTTTTGTCTTGCATCCTCAATTGCTGAAGTAAGTAACTCATCCGAATCTGTTTTTTTAGAGTCTATAGATAAATTAGGACCCCACATACTTGAACTCTCTATAGAGGTTAAAAATTCAGTAAAATCAGTTGATTTTGTTAAATCTCTTAAAGTAATTTCAATCGAATAGCTTGCATACCATTCATTAGGCTTATATTTGGTAATTCCATCTTCATAATAGGGATCTTCTCGTTGATAAACGTTTAAATTCTGAGTCATAATATCTTTTGAATCAATACCAAATTCTTTTATTTTATCTACAGCAACTTTTGATTTTTCATTCAATTCTTGAACGGCTTTATCCTTTTCCTTATTATGATATTCAAGATTTATATAAAAGGTAGAGATCTGATTTGCATAATCTCCTGTCGAGGTCCCGGATACTGTTATTGTTCTTTTAGTTGAAAATTTATAAGAATAAATCCCATAACCTAAGGCGCCTATTAGCAGAACACCTAGAATTATATAGACAATATTAAGTTTTTTATTTTTCTTTGTAGGGGTATTTTTTTCCGTCATACATATATATTATCACAAATAAAAATCAATATAGAGTATAATCACTCCTATGCAAAAAGGACTTATAAAAACTGAAGAAGAGATTATATTTATGAGAAAGTTGGGAAAAACTCTCTCTGGTATTTTTGGAGAACTAGAAATAATTATCACCCCTGGAATAAAAGCATATGATTTGGAAGATAAGTTTTTAGAATTGTGTAATAAAGAAAAGGTAATCCCTTCATGCAAAGGTTACAAAGAAGGTCTTTTACCTCCTTTTCCAACCGGCCTTTGTATGAGTATTAATCAACAATCTGTACACTGTTTCCCAAGAAAAGGTGTAACTCTTAAGGAAGGAGATATCGTCAACATTGATACAGTAATTTCGTCTAATGGTTTACACGTAGACAGCGCACATTGCTACCACGTGGGTAAAACAACAGATAAAAGGTTAAAATTAATAGAAACATCTAAAAATGCACTTTATTCTGCAATATCAAAGGTAAAAGCCAGCACAAAAATTGGTTCAATCTCTCAAACGTTACAAAAGACAGTAGAAAAGGAGGGCTTTAATGTATTAAAAGATTACGAAGGTCACGGCATAGGTTACTCTATGCACGAATTTCCGGAAATACCATGTTACGGAAATAAACACGATGGTCCAAAATTAAAAGCTGGTATGACTATTTGTATAGAGTCTTTAATATGCGAGGGAGATGATCAAGTTATTAATACAAGTGAGTGGGAAACCGAAATGGCAGACGGCAAGGATTTTTGCATTTTTGAACACACTGTTTTAGTCACAAAGAATGGTTTCGAAATACTAACTTAACTAAACAAGAGATACAAATATGAGAAATAAGCTGGTAGAAAAAAGTCAAACTTATCACATTTTAATCCATATACTACTTGGGTTGATTTGTGCTCTAATTATTTCCAGGGAATTTCAGGGAGAAAATCTTTTTCTGCTTTTAATTTGTGGTTTTTTAGGAAATACACTTCCAGACCTAGACCATGTCATTTATTACCTTACATACGGAAAAGACAGCGAGTATTCACAGATTATTAAATTATTTATTAAAGAGAGGGATTTTAAAGAGGTAAAGGATTTCTTAAGAGAAAATCATAAATATCTAACAGGCTTATACTCACACACTATCTTGAGTCCTTTAATTACAGGCTTTTTAACATATTTTTTCTATACTAAAAACAAAATATATCTTGCGACCCTCTTTTTATCTATCACAGTTCATTTCTCATACGACATTTTAGAAGATCTCCTTTTTTTCAAAAGGTTAAATCCGAATTGGTTTATGCATTTTAATAAGAAAAACAAAAACAATCAGGGAATTCAATTACCATACTTAGAATTTTTAAAAAGTAAAAAGAAAAATTAATTGGATGATATTTTATTCCAGTTTTTGAAATCAAGAAATCTATCCCAGTATGTAAATGTATATTTCTGCCCTATGCCTTCTATGTATTTTGAAACATAATGATTTATATACGGGTGATAAAGGAATATTGCAGGGACTTGCTCATTTAATACTTTCTGAAATTCATTGTAGTGCACAACCCTTTTATCGTTATCCAGTTCGTTTCTGCCTTCCTCTAATGCTCTGTCGGCTCTTATTTGTTCAAAACCGGATAGGTTTAAATTCGGTGGTTCTTTTTGAGCAGAATGCCACAGTACGTATCTATCAGGATCTCTGCCTACTTCCTGACCATACAATAATACTTCAAAATCTCTCGTTTCGATTACTTTATCAACAAACTCCTTGGGGTCAGTTTTAACGATAGTGACTTCCAAATTCAATTTATCCTCCCACATTTTTAAAACATTCTCCGCGAGTTTTACATGATTTTTTTCGTCGGGGACATTCACTTTTATCTCCAATTTTTCCAAATCATCTTCAAAATTTTCATCGTATATATCAAAGGGTAAGCTTTTATCTGTAAATGTGCTCCTACTTATAGGCCCTTGAACTGGAATACCATAATAGTAGACCAAATCTTCTATAGGTAACACTTTTAACATTTTTCTTCTTAATTCTACATCGTCCAGTTTTTCATTTCTAAGGTTAAAATAAAGAGCATAGTACACTCCCTGAACTGGATATTTATAATTTTCAAAATTCTGCATATCTTCGCAACAGGCGTTTTCTGAAGTAAACCCATCTATCTCACCAAGTTTTGCACCTGTTTTTAATTCGTCATCATTAGGATAAAAATTAAAAATTATTTTTTTGATGTGATATTCGTCATTGGATGTAACAAGTGTAATCCTGCTAATAAATGACCCTGTCTTTTCAATATGCGCGACTCTAAAATCATCGCTTGATACGGGCATCAGAGGATTGTCTTTTTCTTCAGCATCTGTCGGCATAACTCCTATAACTAGTAAACTTAAAAATGGTGCGTATTTATTTGGCAAAGTGAAACGTACTGTTAAATCATCTATTTTATCGGTCGAAACGTATGATAGTTCGGGGGATTTGAATGCGGTGTAAATTAAATCGTCAGCTGTAATTTTCTTACCATTATTCCAGTACTGATTATCTTTTAATTTTATTGTGTAGATAAGCCCATCTTCTGATACCGTCCATGTGTCTGCGAGATCAGGTATTGTAGCGCCATAAATATCATATTTAAAAACACCTCGATAAATTAGATCCGATACAGTCCTTTCAATGTAAGAATCAGCTTGGTTGGGTATAAAAGATTGAGGTTGTCCAACAACTCCCTCCACATATGTTGAAGTCGGCAATATCGCTAGTAGCAGTGATTGTAGATAGAAAAAAATACTTCTAATGATGTTCATTTCAGGGTAAATTCTATCAAAAATTGCTATAATTTGCTAAATTAGGGATTTTACTGTTAAAATATCTAAGTTTTGGCCCTATCGTCTAATGGTTAGGACACCAGGTTTTCATCCTGGCAATCGGGGTTCGATTCCCCGTAGGGTCACCATGAACAGGTTCATCACTGAGCAAAGCGAAGTGGTGGTTCTGTTCATGATAATCCTATGAGAAGTGAAGAATTTATGAACGAAGTGAATAGGTTCATTGAATCAGCCAGAGGCTGATTGTAAGAGGAAGCGCAGGAACGAAGTGACGAGCAAGCTCTTATTCCCCGTAGGGTCACCAACGAAAGTTACTTTTTTTCCTCTTCAACTGGCTTATTCTCGCTCTCAGATATCTCAAACTTCTTCTTTGCTTCCTTTGGAACAAAAACCTCATCTTTGCTTTTCTTAAAGACTTTCTGAACATAAGTGTCTCTTTTTGGTACCCATTTTATAAATTTTTGATTTTGTGTTTGCATACTAAATCCCCCTTGTACGCCTATTGTACATAAAATATAGAATAAATAAAAATAGCCTAATAAATTCAATGTATAATGTTTTCATGAGCTTTGTGAAAAAACATTTAAAGACACTCATTATCACAATAGCAATATCAACGGGCTTATTCATTAGATTGTACAAAATAGATTTTGGACTTCCTCAAATTTTTATTGCTGACGAAACGGATATCTACGACGAAGTAATAAATTTTTCACTAAATTATAAATTTATTTTAAGAGATGGCAGTATCAACGATTTTGAACCACCTACGTATGTCTACGGAATGTTCCCAACATATTTTTTAACATTATGCACAATGATTTTGAATAAAACTGCTTCAATATTTAACTTTCATATAAACTACGATTTCTACCATATCTATCTTAGAATAATTACTGCTTTATTTTCCCTTTCTATTCCAATATTTTCATACTTTATCTATAAAGAAATTTCTGAGACAAGTAGGGGTTCGTTTATAGCTTTTTTATTAGTTTTATTTAACTGGAAGTTATTAGTTTATTCAAGGTATCTAAATCAAGATATCTACCTAACATCCCTTGTGACAATATCCTTATTTTTCTTTATAAAATACTTAAAATCCAATACAACAAGAAGTAAATCACTGTTTTTAGTCCTATCCTCCATTGCTTTTGGATTAGCCACCGGCACCAAAATCACTGCTTTAATTACATTACCAATTATAGTTGGATTAATTTTCATAAGAAAAAATATTAAGGATGTTTTATTATTTATTCTTGGAGTTATTTTATCTTTCTCAATCTCCAATCCCTTTTCAATTATCAATTTTCAATCTTTCATCTCCAGAGTTATTTCTATGAAAACGAGAGAAGCGGGAGCAGTTTTTAGTTCAGTAAACCTCAATCCATTTAAATATTTTGTTGGTTTAAGTAACATCCTGACATTACCGATCTTTATAGTAGGATTAATCACCATACTGGTTTTATCGGTCAGTTTTTATAAGAGTATAAAATCAAAAAATATTCAAAAATACGATTTGTCTCACATTTTTTTAATAGGCAATGTATTTCTGTATATGCTGTTTTTTAGCCTAAATAAGAGATTGGTAGAAAGATGGGTATTGCCTATAACACCAATTTTAATAATCTATGCTACCTACGGTATTTACTCTATTACTACGTTTTTTAATTCTAAAAACAAACAAAATATCATTCGTTTTTCACTACTTTTTATTTTCTTTATTTTCTATACCATCTATTTAATAACATTTATTAAACAGTTAGATATTGGCGACACAAGGCTGTTAGCATATAAATGGACCAATAATTTTCTAAACAATCCCCAAAACAAAGATTTAAAAGTCTTAGTATATACAAATAAAGGTAGGGATCCCTTTGCAAATATTAAAAATTGTGATGTTCAAATGTTCAGAGTTTATGAATCAGAAAATACAATAAATTTTAAACCAAAAGATCCTAAAGATTACGATATCATAATAACTTATTCAGATATGGAGAATAATTATAAAAATTCGTATGTATCAGAAAAATACCCCCATTATGTAAATTCATGGATAAATTTTGAAAATGAAATCAATAACCCGAATAATTTTTTATTACTAAAAAGCTATAAAACAACTAGATTAGATTTGATGGGATTATCTAATATTTATATATACCAAAATGTCAGTAGGTGATTTTATTTCTACTTTTTATTATAAAATACAACGAAACCAGTCCGACGAATGATATGCCCAAACTAAAATAGAATATTTTTGGAATAAATTTAATTACTATATCAATCTCCCCAGAAGGTACGTCAAATGTTAAGAAGGTATCTTCAGTATTTTTATTTTTATAAACATTTCCATTTACTTTAATAATCCATCCGGGATGATTATTTATAAATGTATTTATCTGTTGGGGCTGGTTAGATTTTATTTTAAAGTAATATTTTCCTTCTCGGGACTCCTCATTTAAAATAATACCGTCAAAATATTGAAGATTGGAATGTATGTCGAATTTATGAGAAGTAATCCCATCATTTCTTATTACCTTAGCTACACCTAATCTATCAAGTTGAGTTAAATCTATCTCAGAATTCCACTGCTTAGAGGTTTCTTTAAAACCTACTGTTTTGGTTAATTTAGTTCTCAGGGTAGGGTTATATTGGCTGTACCCCAAAACACCCCAACTTCTGAGATATAAACCAAAGTTATACTCAGTGTCTTTAGATAAAATAACAATACGTTGATTTTTGTAGTCTTCAGAGATTTCAACAGTCTTCTTACTATAAAGCTCATCTATTTTTTTAGCGTATTTATTAACAATATCGTGCCCAAAATAAAAAAGGTCTGTAAAAATTAATGTAAGTAAAAAATACTTAATTAACACACTATGTTTATTTCTAATTAATAGAATTAAAAATACGGATAAGAACGTCAGAAAAAAAAGCCCTAACCATAAATTGAATTGGGTATCGAATTGAATAGCCCTGTTTTTTACCTGTTGAATTATTATCGAAGATTTCTTATCTTGGTAAAAAGAGAACCATAGCTGAACAATAAAAATTAAGGAAATTATATAAATAAATCGATTTTTTAAAATACTAAATTCTTTCTCGATACCTACGTTATTTATAAAATAAGCTGCAGAAATAGATAAAGAAAAAACTAGGAGAAATACGGATCTGCCCCAAAATCTAAATGAACTGATAATAGGTATCTTTAAGGTATTAAGAAACGGTATGTAGTTTATAAATCCAAAAATTAAAAAGAATAAAACACATAAATTTATAAATTTTCTTAATTTAGAATCTTTGATTAAAAAATACCCAAAAAAACCAGTAATTGCAGATGTAATTCCAACATAAATATAAGTTTCGTGTATCTGGTATTCACTGCTAACGGTGTTCCATTTATAATTCTCACCATATCCAAAAATAAAAGGGTATATCAAATTTACTGTCATCATAGGGTTAAAAGAACCATCTGTGTGAGTGATACCGTTAACACGTCTGTTTCCCCTTAAATAAGATTGATATGTCGGCAATAGCCTAGGCAAAGAAATAAAAAAAGTGGTAAAGATATAAACAAATATAATAAACAAATATCTACGTAAGCTATTGAAATTTACTTGCGTTATCGAATACATAAAAATTGCAAGAATAAATAGGAACACCATCTGATAAGAACCAAATGATATGATCAAACTAGTTAAAACAGACAAGATTAAAGAAATATAAATGTTTTTTTCACTAATTATCCTGTCAGCCAAATAAATACCTAAAGGCATTAGATACGCTGTTAATGTCATCGACAAATGTTGTTGATGATATAAAAGAAAGAATGAAAAATAATAAATCACAGCAGCTGATAAAGAAGATATTAGATTTATACCCTTTCTTTTCAAGAAAAATATCAGACTTATAGATCCAATATAATAAAACGTAAAGTGTAGAAACTTATACGAATTGAAAGGTCCTAAAACAACAACCGATAAAATATTTAGAATACTTGTATAGGCATGCTCAGAGTCAGTATAAATAGGATAACCACCAAAAAGTCTCTCTGTCCAGAATGGGTACCTCCCCTCCTTAATCGATTCCCATAGATAATATCTTGCAGGATAAGAGTATCTTACTGCATCTGGCCCTCCAATAATCTTGTTTAAATCCATTACAGGAAAGAAAAATAGTACATAAAATAATATTGGAAACAATAAAGACAACAACTTACTATTTGTTAAAATTTTTTTCATATCTCAAGCAATAATAACACTCTATAAGAACCCAAAACCTGCATATTTACAAACCTCTATTTGGTAAATATATGAGTGTGCATTATTTATTTTACTATTAAAAACCCAGTGAATGAAAAAAATAAAACTAATTAGAAGTTAAAGTACCCTCTTCAAGATTTAATATTTTATTAACTCCGATTTCTTCTACAAAGTACCTATCGTGAGAAACTAATAAAATAGTTCCTTTAAATTCTCTCAAAGACTTCTCCAAAACTTCTTTAGTCTCAATATCGAGATGATTATCAGGCTCATCAAGAATTAATAAATCGTAATCTTTGTAAGCAAATATTGAAAATGCAAATCTGGCCCTTTCACCGGGACTTAAATATTTTACTTTCTTTTTTACAGCATCATTATCAAATAAAAATTTCTTTAAGTATCCATAGGCACTCCCGTAATAACACCCGGTTTTATTCATAAATTCCTCTAACACTGTTTGTTCCGAATCCAGTTCTGACTGAACCTGAGAATAGTAACCAGTTTTAACATTGTCTCCAATTTTTATGACTCCCTCAGTAATTCCTTCATCACCAATAATCATTTTTATAATGGTAGTTTTACCAGCACCGTTTGGGCCAAAAAGCCAAACTTTTTCTTTACCTCTAACTTCAAAACTAAGATTTTCAAACACAGTTTTCTCACCATACTTTTTTGTGACATTTTCAAATCTAATCATCAGCTTTCCAACGTGCACTTCTGTCTCAAACTCCAAATCCTTAATTTTTTTAGTGACATATTTCTCTTTTTTATTTGATTCTATTTCCCGATCGATTCTTTTTTTAACTGCCCCAATTGCCCTACCTCTCTTTTTTCCATCTTTAATTTTATGAACACTTTCCAAAAGTGTTTCCAATTGTTTTTTATGTTTTAAAAACAAAATATATTCCTGATCCCATTTATCTATTAATTTCATTTTTTCAATTTTGTAATTATCGTAATCACCAACAAATTTTAAGACCTTATGATTTTCAATTTCCCAAATTTCATCTACCAAACTATTTAAAAAATATCTATCATGAGAAATCATAACTATCGTTTGATTAAGTGTTTTTAAATATTTTTCCAGCCATCTAATACCTTCAATATCAAGATGGTTTGTCGGTTCATCAATAAAAAGTATCGTCGGATCAGTAAGCATGATCTCAATTAACTTTACCTTCATTTTCTGCCCTTCACTTAAAGTATTTAAAAATTGATAAGGATCGTAATTTGCAAATTTTAACTTGTTTACCAAAAGGTCAATCTTGTACATATCCCATTTGGAATCCAACTTATTTTCAAGATACACTCCAACCATCTCATTCGGAAATGAAAATTCCTGTGGAATATATCCTATGATTTCATTTTGTATTTCTATGTTTCCGGAAGTCGGAGTCTCTATTCCATTTAAAAGTCTAAATAAAGTAGATTTACCACAGCCATTTTTACCCACTAAACCAATTTTCCTACCTTCGTTGATTTTTATGTCAACATCAATAAGAATATCTCTGCCGGAATAGTCTTTACATAGGTTTTTAGTGACTATCATTGGATAAATATACCACTTGAAACTATTTTAAACATAGAGTATAAAATATCTATTCGGGTTTTCTTCGTATTATGATACAAGACATAAAAGCACCAATAACAGTCTATACAGCCTTTAATCACAAGAAAAACAAGGCTTTTCCATATTTTTTAAAATGGGATGGGATAGGATACAAAATAGAATCGATAAATTTGCACCATACCTACAAATCAGGGTTTACACTCCTCCACGTCTTCTCTGTTTCAACTAAAACAATGTCTTTTAAATTAGTTCTAAACACCGATAATTTATTTTGGACAGTTGAGCAAATATCAGATGGAATATCTTAAAGACCTGCCCTTTAATCCAAAGAGTCCAACAATCATGCATATAGACATGAATTCGTGTTTTGCAACCGTAGAGCAACAGGCAGATGTAATGCTTAGAAACAAACCTATTGCTGTAGCGGCTTATAAAACAGATAACGGATGCATTATTGCTCCCTCGGTTGAGGCAAAAAAGCTGGGGATAAAAGTAGGAATGAGAGTAAAAGAAGGAAAAATGATCTACCCCGAGCTTGTGGTTCTTGAACCGGACCCTTGGAAATACAGAAATGTTCATATTGGAATAAAAAACATCTTATCAACGTATACAAACGATATAGCCCCAAAATCTATAGATGAATTCGTAATTAACTTAGAGGGTTTTCCGGCAATGAAGAAAGGTATGGAAAAAGTTGGTTTAGAAATAAAAGAACGTATTAAAAAGGAAGTCGGCGACTATATTACCGTTTCTATCGGAATTGCCCCAAATAGGTTCTTAGCAAAAACAGCCGCAGGACTAACAAAACCCAATGGGCTAGATACTATAGATTCAACCAATCACTTAGAAATATTTTCAAAACTACAACTTCAAGATTTATGCGGTATAAAAACAAACAACACGGTGAGATTAAATAAAGCAGGTATTTATTCGGTCTTGGATTTTTACAATGCTCCCGCAAAAAAATTAAAAATGGCCTTTAACTCAATTATTGGATACTACTGGTATATGAGATTGCACGGTTGGGAACCCGATGACGTTATATCCAACAGACAAAGCTTTGGGAACTCCGTAGCTTTACAAGGAAAATATGAAAAACCCGAAGAACTGTCCCCAATACTCATGAAGCTAATCCATAAAATGTCAGGAAGGATGAGAAAAGCTGGATATACAGCACACGGGGTTCATCTATCTCTTTTATATAAAAACGGATCTTTTTGGCATCAAGGAAAAAGTGTAAAAGAAGACTTATTTTCAACTGGAGATATTTACAAGATTGCTTACAAAACACTTCTCCACTCTCCTTACAGATTTCCAGTGCATACAATTGCTGTATCTTGTTTTAACTTATCAAAAATAAAAAATAGTCAGCTTGATTTTTTTGACAATATTCAAAAGAAAAAACTTCTCACAGACGCGCTGGACGACATTTCTGAAAGATGGGGAGATTTTGTAATTACACCAGCTATGATGTTGAATACAAAAGATTTGGTAAAAGACAGAATTTCTTTTGGAGGGGTTAGAGAGCTGGAAGATTTAATTACAATTTAAATAATTAATTTTAATACACTATCAAACTTTATTTGACTATCCCAAAAATGGTAAAATATATGGAATGCGCGTCTACATAGGTTATAAATATCGAAATTTTAAAGACAAAGAAGGATTGAAGGTTCTTTTGCAAAAAATATCAGACGAACTTTCGTCTTTAGGTCATAAAACGTTTATCTTGGGAAGGGACGAGTTTGAATGGACTCACCATAAAAGACCCTCCAAAAGTATTCTTCCAATTATAAAAAATATGAGAAAAAACGATGTTTTATTTGCAGTTATAGAGTGTGAAAGTAAAAGCAACGGTTTATTCATTGAATCTTTATTTGCCACTATTCTTGGAAAAAAAGTTATTCTAGCTGTTAAAGAGGGTGTGAGTCCAAAACCTTTCAGTTATTTTTCAAAAGATGTGATTGAATTTGAAAACTACGATAATCTTCTTGTTTCGGTTAAAGACCGTTTCAAGAATTTATAAATATTTCCTACCTTTTAATTTTTCAGGCATGTATTCCTGATCTGTTTTTTTAGCTTCTTTGCTGTGTTCATATTTATAATTCTTACCGTAACCAATTTCTTTCATAAATTTTGTAGGGGCATTTCTGATTTCTAAGGGAACAGGTAAATTACCGTATTTTTCAACATCTTCCTTCACCTTCCCATAAGCGGTATAAAGTTGATTGGATTTAGGCGCTTTTGCCATATACGTGACTACCTCTGCTAAAGCTAGCTCACATTCCGGCATTCCAATGACTTCACATGCCTTAAAGGCTGAAACAGCCAAATTTAGGGCATTTGGATCCTCTAAACCTATATCTTCAGAAGCAAACCTAACTACCCTTCTTGCGATATAAATTGGGTCCTGCCCAGCTTCAAGCATTCTCCCCAACCAATAAAGTGCTGAATCAGGGTCGGACCCTCTCATAGACTTATGTAATGCAGAAATTGTGTTATAAAACTCCTCGCCTTTCATATCAAAACCAAGGTTCCTTCTTTGTAAAGCATCTTCAACATTTTTCATGGATATTTTTTTAGTGTCGCTTAGTTGTGCTGATATTTCTAAAACATTTAGTCCAATCCTAGCATCTCCGTTTGAAGCAGTAATTAAAAAATCTAAAGCATCTGAATCAACCTCAACCCCCAGCATTATTTCAGCTCTCTTTAATATAATTTCCAGTTCCTTTGGCTCGTGTTGTCTAAGAATCAAAACTCGACATCTAGACATAAGCGGATTTATTACCTCAAAAGACGGATTTTCAGTTGTTGCGCCAATAAAAATAATACTTCCTTTTTCTACGTGCGGGAGTAACGAATCCTGCTGTGCTTTGTTAAATCTGTGAATCTCGTCAATAAATACTATTGGAGTTTTGGTTTCTTTACTTTCGGGTATTATTCCTAAACCTTTTTCGTTTGGATTTTTCTTTTTTGGAATTATTTTTTCAATATCTTTTGTGGAAGTATTTACGGCTGAGAATTCAAAAAATGGCCTTTCGAGCTCTTGAGAAATTATCCTAGCCAGTGTTGTTTTACCAGATCCCGGAGGACCCCAAAATATCAAAGAAGGAAAAAAGTCCGTGGTTTTGGATTTTTCTATCAAAGATTTAATAACTTCAATTATTTTGTCTTGACCTACAAAATCTACTATTTTCGAAGGTCTTAGTTTTTCTGCCAACGGTTCGTGTGACATAGCTTTTTAAATTCTACACTGTTGGGCACTTCGTGTAAACTTCGGGTTCTGGTATTTTAGTTTGACAATATTTTTATCTTTTGCTAATCTGTTGTTCTTGAAAATTTAAGGGTCACGTAGCTTAATTGGAAAAGCTTTCGGCTTTAGCCGAATGTTGAAGGTCCGAGTCCTTCCGTAGACCAATTGGGGACGAAGCTCAAAATGGAAGAGCGCAAACATGGAATGTTTGAGGTTCGTGGTTCAAGTCCGCGCGTTCCCTTTTAATACCGTGATAGTTTAATGGGAAAACACTGTTCTCCAAAAACAGTTATAGAGGTTCGATTCCTTTTCACGGTGTATGCTATGTACGAAAAGAGTGTGCCTCCCCACCCTACTCAATCGTACATAGCATTTTTTTTATTTCCTATGTAAATCTGTGTTTAAAAATAATGGTTGATAGTTTATAATATCGAAGACCGTAATTTGTGTGAGGGGGCGTAGCTCAGTGGTTAGAGCACCTGCCTTTTAAGCAGGGTGTCGTGGGTTCGATCCCCACCGCCCTCACCAATTTTGAATAAGGGTATTATTTGAAACTTTTTCAAGGCAATTAAAATTTACATATGCATAGTCCATTTCTCATATTAATATCCGCTTTAGGTTATTTTCTTTTCTTCATGTTTCCCCTTGATAAAGGTGCTCCTTTTATTCCCAACAGTAACAGAAAAATACAATCACTTTTAAATATCTTAATAGAAATGAAAGACAAATATAAATTTCAAAAAGCTATAGATTTAGGATCTGGAGATGGTCGGATAGCCATAGCTTTGACTAAAGAAGGGTTTTATTGCGACGGTGTAGAACTTAATAAACTACTCTATAAAAGATCAGTTGGAAAAATTCAAAAATCAGGTCTTGGCGATAAGTGTAAATTTTTTAACGAGGATTTTTTTAAAATTAATTTAAATAAGTACGATTTAATTGTTCTTTGGCAATCTCCACAAATAATGAGCAAACTTTCGACAAAGTTAAAAAACGAACTAGTAAAGGGCACTTTGATATGTAGTTATTACTTTAAAATTCCTCATTTAGATGAGATGCATAAAAAAGATAACTGGCATATTTACGAGATGTAACAGCTTTATTCGCAATTTTCCAATCTGTTCGTAATTTCATAATCATTGTCTGTATATAAAAACATTGATAAGATTTATCTTATGAAATTACAAAATAAAACTGCCATAGTAACCGGTGCTTCGAGTGGGATTGGTTTAGGAATTGCAAAACTTTTTCTTGAAGAAGGGGCAAACGTTGTTTTTTCCGATATTAATGAGGAAATCGGCAATAACATAGTTTCAGAGCTTGGAGAAAAAGCAACTTTTCAAAAATGTGATGTTTCCAAATCAGAGGAAGTTTATAAACTAGTTGAAGACACAGTAGGTAAATATGGAAAACTGGATGTAATGGTAAATAATGCAGGAATTGGTGGGCTGGGAGGGATTTTAGAGTGTACAAATGAAGACTGGAAAAAAGTCATCGATATCAATCTATCAGGAGTTTTTTATGGAACCAGCGCAGCTGCAAAAGCTATGAAAGCCACACAAACAAAAGGTTCGATTATTAACATGACTTCAATTTTAGGAATTGTTGGGTTTCAAGGAGCTGTAGCATACAGTGCCGCTAAGGGAGGGGTTTCTAATTTAACAAGATCTTCTGCCCAAGACTTAGCGTTGTCAGAAATAAGAGTAAATGCTATTGCCCCAGGTTTTATTGAGACAAATATGACTAAAGGCGTTTTACAAGATGAAACTTTCAGCAATATGATAAAAAACAATACCCCTTTGGGCTATGTTGGTAATACTAACGACATCGCTCAAGCTGCCTTGTATCTTGCATCTGATGATTCGGGGTATGTTACAGGTATAATTCTTCCGGTTGATGGTGGGTGGACTTGTAGATAGTCTTAAACATATCCTTTTTGAAATATAATAAATATATTTTCATCAACTTGTATTATTTGTAAGAAATTATTCTTCGTTTACTACCTTGTAGAAAATAGAAGGCCCGAAGTATACACAAGCACCAATTTTTTGCATATTTTTTTCTAAAAATAGCAGGATCTTGATAGGTATGTATTTCTTGAAAAATTGATGTCTGAAATTTGAAACAGAAAGCTTTTTTTCTATTTTAAACCCACATTTTTTTAGTATCTCCTCTACTCTTTTTGGATGGTGGTTTAAGAAAGTTACATCTTTCGTGGCTACACTGACTGAATCTTTCTTAAAATATCCAAAGTTACCTTTAACTATGTTACTTATCAAAGATTTAAAATGTATTTTATTTGCCACCTCTAAAATAAAAACTCCATCTTTATTCAGTATCTTTTTAATTTGTAAAATAACCTTTTCGAGATCATCTAAATGATGGGAAACTCTTATCATCGTAACGAAATCAAACCTCTCACTCACCAAGGAGCTAATCTCATTTACATCTCCGTTGACTGTATTTATTTTTAGGCCTAATTTACTTGCATTCTCCTCCGCAGTTTCTAAAAGTTTTTTAGAATAATCAAAAATATAAATAGATCCGAATCTTTGTTTAAATATCGGTAATAATCTACCGAAACCTCCACCTACATCAATTACTTTTTTAGACTCATCATAATCACTTGGGAGTAGACTCTTTAAAGCTATATATTCGGATGCATTTTCATAATCCCTGCCATCCCAATATCTAGTGTAGTCATAGTTTTTATCGTTGTAGTCTGCAAGAACCATACCTCATATCGTACATTAATTACTTAAAAATGAAAACAAGGTTATATAAATTGAAAATATAGATTAGAAAATAGTAAATAAATATATTGAAGGTATTATTAGATTTTACGTGTTTAAAATAAAACGAAGAAGGCGGCGCGTAAACGCGCCGCCTTATCAATTACCATCGAAATAAGTATTTCCTATTAATAGATATTATCTATTGAAATTTCTTTCAGGTCTTTCTTCTTTTGGTCTTGCAACAGAAACGACAAGCTTTCTGCCTTCTAACTCTTTCTCGTTCATTTCTGAGATTGCTCTTTCAGCTTCTGAATCGTCTTCTAATTCAACGAATCCAAAACCTTTGCTTCTTCCGCTCATTCTATCAAAGATGATAGATGCAGATAGAACATTCCCGTATGATGAGAATAAGTCTCTTAAAGCGTCATCTTTAACGCTGTAAGGTAAGTTACCTACGTATAATTTGGTCAAACTAACACACCACCTTCCAAAAACAAAATACAATTTAAGTCTCTCTAGAAATGGGAAATACTTTATAAGTTTGAGGACCGCAAGATTCCGAACATTCGTAAGAGAACAAAAGGATTATAGCATTCTTTTAAATAATTAAATAGTATCTTTTTCGTAACTATTTGTTTTATCTTTTACGATATCGTTAATCAGCTCCATCGGTCTTATATTTTTTATTATCCAAATAGTACATATCACAAAAGCCAATGCAACAAAAAATAGAGGTTTTAGTAATGATTTTAGAATTTTCATGGGTTTATTATCTATATAATAGGAAGAATTTTCAAATTTAAAAAGGACGCTGCTCTACTTTATTTTGCAGTCTGTACTACTTTTTCTTTAATCTTAGTAGCTTTTCTTCCAACTCTATCTCTCAGATAGTATAGTTTAGCTCTCCTTACCTTACCTTTTTTCATTACTTTTACTTTTTCTATATTCGGAGAAAGGAAAGGAAATATTCTTTCTACACCTATACCGTCCGCTCCAATTTTTCTAACTGTAAATGTCTTTGATACATCGGAGCCTTTTTTTGCAATTACTATACCTTGAAATGGCTGTGTTCTTACCTTGTCACCTTCGATTATTTTATAACTTACTCTAATTGTATCTCCAACCCCAAAGTCAGGTATTCTCTCTTCATCCTTTTTTACCTCTTCCACACCTTCAAGTTCTTCTGATATGTTTTCCTCTACAAGCTCATCTTCAGCATTCTCAATATCTTTGATCTCATCGGATTTATCTATATCTTCTACATCAACAGCCTTTTCCTCAACCTTTTCTTCCTGAACTTCTTCAGGTACAACAGCTTCATCTGCAACTTCTTTTTCTTCTATTTCATCTTTTTTTATTTTTTTGTTTTCGTCTTGTGACATAAGCTAAGGAAGAGTATCAAATTTTATAAATAAATTCAATTATTTCTTTAAAGCTTTTACTTTTACCTTTTTATCTACGTCTATAACCAATCCCTCTTTATCAGCTTTAACTAAAACCTTTTCACCTTTAATCAGATCTCCTCTGATTATTCTATCTGATAAAACGTTATCCAACTCTTTCTGAATCAACCTTCTTAAAGGTCTGGCTCCATACTCCTCACTATACCCCTTTTCAGCTAAGTAAGTAATCGCTGATTCGTTTAATTCAAATGACACACCTTGCTCCATCAATAGTTTTTTAGTTTTTTCTACCAATCTTCTTGTTATTTCTTTGGTATCATCTTGACTTAAATTATTAAACATAACTATCTCGTCGATTCTATTCAAAAACTCAGGTCTAAAAGAGTTTTTTAATATTTCTGTAACCCTTGTGGAAACCTCTTTATCTGATTCATCTTTTTCTTTTTTGGAACTTTTATCAAAACCAATCTCCTGTCGTCTTAAAAAATCTGATCCAACATTTGAGGTCATTATTAAAATTGTGTTTTTAAAATCTACAGTCCTCCCTTTGCTATCGGTAAGTCTCCCGTCTTCCATAATTTGTAACAATGCATTAAATGTATCGGGATGCGCTTTTTCAATCTCATCAAGTAATATTACTGAAAATGGTTTTCTTCGAACTATATCTGTTAGCTGACCACCTTGATCAAATCCAATGTATCCCGGAGGAGCCCCGATAAGTTTACTCACAGAGTGTTTTTCCATATACTCACTCATATCCAATCTAACCATCATATCCTCATCTCCATATAAAGCTTCCGCTAATGCTTTTGCTAACTCTGTTTTACCAACCCCTGTAGGTCCTATAAATAAAAATGCTCCAATAGGTCTTTTAGGATCTTTTAAACCCGCTCTTGCTCTTCTTATAGCATCAGAGAGTACAGAAATAGGTTTTTCCTGGCCTACAATCCTTTTACTTATAGTTTTCTCTAAGTTCAATAATCTTTCTCTTTCTTCAATGTTTAAACTTTCCAAAGGTATTCCTGTTGCTCTTGATATAACCTTATAAACTGCTTCGGAACCTACTTCAGCTGTCTCTTCAAGCTTAGTCTTCGTCCATATCTCTAAAAGCTCGGCTTTAACCTTTTCAAGATTTTCTACTTTAGCTACAAGCTTATTTTTCTCATCAATGAGTAAATCTTTCTTTTTTATTTTTTTATTTAAGTCTTCAATTTCTTCTTCAAGAGTTTTTAAATTTTCCGGCTCTTTTACTTGAGATAATCTAACTAAGGCGCATGCCTCATCTATAAGATCAATCGCCTTGTCAGGTAAAAATCTTTCACTAATGTATCTGTCGCTCATTTTTACTGCTGTCTCTATAGCCTCATCTAATATTTTTACATGATGGTGTTTCTCATATCTTTCTCTCAAACCCTCTAAGATTTCTATAGTCTCGTCAGGTGTTGGCTCATCAACCATTATCGTCTGAAATCTTCTTTCCAAAGCCGCGTCTCTTTCAATATATTTTCTGTAATCATCTATTGTAGTGGCTCCCACCATTTGAAGTTCTCCTCTTGATAAAGCCGGTTTTAGAATATTCGCGGCATCCATAGAACCTTCGGCACTTCCAGCTCCCACGACTGTATGTAATTCATCTAAAAACAGGATTATCTGCCCTGAAGCTGTTATTACCTCTTGAATTATGTCTTTAAGTCTCTCCTCAAACATTCCTCTATGTGAAGTTCCCGCGACTATTGAAGCCATATCGAGCATAAAAACTCTTTTTCCTCTTAGGGGCTCCGGTACTAAACCCTCCACGATTTTCTGAGCTAAACCTTCAACTATTGCAGTTTTACCTACACCGGGGTCTCCTATTAAAACGGGGTTATTCTTAGTTCTTCGAGATAAGATGTGTATTACTCTGTCTATTTCATCTTTTCTTCCTATAACAGGGTCTAATTTCCCTTGTCTTGCCATCTGGGTTAAATCTCTACCGAATTTTTCAAGCTTGGAAGCTGTTTCGGTTGTTTCCTGCATAACTTCTTCGTAACAGACCTCACAAAGGGCCATATAGACTTGTTTTCCATCAACTATTCTTGTTATTGGTATTCTCGCGGGTCTCTGCCCGCATCTGTGACATAAAACCATATTGTAGATATTAGCACTCTATACATTAGAGTGCAAGACCCAATTCTACCTATAAATAATAACAAATACCCTTAATGTTCCCACACATCGCTTACAAAAGGTTTTGATTCTACAGGAACTTTTTTAATAAATAATTGTCCTGCCCTCATCATCTCATTTGATTGTATTACCGACCATTCCTCGGCTTGATCTTCTCTGACCTCACAAACGACCTCATCGTGTACAGTCAAAACAATTGAGGCATCAATATTCTTTTCCTTAATTTTTTCAGTTAAAAACACCAAGGCATATTTAATAGCGTCAGCATTGGTTCCCTGAATAGGGTGATTCTTTGCTTGTCTCTGAATATGCGAGATCTTTCTTGTGTAATCAGGATCTGTAGGATCTGGCTGAGCGTACCATCTTTTTCTCCCAGCTGGAGTAGTGCTCCAACCCTTTTTTACCGCTTCCTTTGATACTCTATCAAGATATTTCTGAACTCCTGGGTATGACTTAAAGTATTTATCAAGATACTCACGCCCTCTTTCGGGTGATATACCAAGCTGTTTAGCTAAACTTGTCGGACCCCTTCCGTACATCAAGCCAAAATTAATTGATTTGGCGGCAAATCTTTCATTAGGGTATTTTTTTGCAAAGTCGTCTGTCATTTCAAGCCCGAACATCAGTGCCGCAGTGTGAGAATGTACATCTACACCCCTTTTAAAGGCATCCACTAAGTTGGCGTCTCCAGATAACTCCGCCATAATTCTCATTTCAAATGTAGAGTAATCTGTGGTTACTAGTTTGTAGCCAGGTTCAGGATTAAAACAAGATCTAAAAGGTGCATTTTCAGACTGCCTTGGGATTTGTTGGAAATTAGGGTTATTACAAGAAAATCTCCCTGTTGCAGCACCTAATTGGTTAAAATCAGGATGGATTCTTTTAGTGATGGGATTGATTTTTGATAGAAGATTCTCTCCAAAAGCAGATACTAATTTTTCATAACCTCTGTACTCTCTTAAAATTTTAACTGTAGGATTATCACAAAGTTCTAAAATACCGTCTCCCGTAGAGGGAAGATTTAAATGCATCTTATTATTGAAAAGGTCCATCAGCTGAACTTGACTATTTATGTTTATTGAGTCTCCAATATTGCCAAAAAGGTCTACAGTATTTGATTTAAACAGAGGTCGTATATCCTGTTGAAATATTTTTGCTAACTCGTCTCTTTTTTTTGCTAGGTCGTTAATCAACTGTCTCCATCTTTTTACATCTATATGAACTCCTTTTAATTCCATATCCCCTACTACCCTTGTCGTAGCATATTCAAGTTTTGCTATATCCACTAATTGCTCTTTTTTTAGTTTTTTAATCTGTTCTTCAAAAATAGGAAACAGAATTAGTGTATCTACCGCACCGTATTTTAACTGCGATTCATTTAATTTTGTTGACGCAGTCATATATTCAAATGATTCTCTAACACTTTTTTGAAGAGTTACCCCAGTGTATTTAACTGCTAAATCTTTTAAACTGTAATAACTACTGGATAAACCCGCATTTAGAATTGTTTCCGTTAGCATTGTGTCAAAAATGTTGCACATTGAGATACCTAAATTCTGTTTTATATGTTTATAGTCAAACTTACCATTATGAAGTATTTTTATTATCTTAGGATCCTCTAGAAATCCTTTAATACGAGGCATTCCAGCTAATTTCAAGGCCCTGGCATCAAATATATAAGATTTTTCAGGTGTTCCTACCTGTATTGTAAGTAAAATGCTGCTGTAAGGATCTAAGGAAGTACCCTCAATATCTACCCCAACAACTTTTTGTTTTTCGAGATCTTCCAACGCTTCGTTGTACTGACTTTCTGTTGTCACGTGGACATATATTGGATTTTCTGGATCAAATTTCAATTCCATACGAAGTTATATTAACAGTTAATATCAAATAAATTTACAAACAGAGGTTAGGGTATTTGATACTTTTTACTGTATTAAGCTCTTTATAAGAGGTATTGCATAGTCAGGTTTTACTTTTCCTCCAGTTTCTCTCATTATCTGACCAAACAAAAACTGAATAGAGCTCTCTTTACCATTTTTGTAATCTTCTACTGCTTTAGGGTTATTCTCCATCACCTTTATAATTAAATCTCTAAGGGCATTTTCATCAATTAATTCATCTGGAACCTGTAAATAATCTTTAAATTTATCAAATGTCCATAAGTGGGTTTCTTTTTTGTTTATTAAAGCACTTGCCATTTTTTTAGAATCTAAACCCTTTTTTATAAACTCTTCAAATTTATTTACTATCTCCATACCAAAATTATCAACCAAAACAATAGATTCTGAAATTTTTATTCCATAATTCTGAACTAATCTCTTTTTTATCATGTGGGGAAGTTCAGGAAGTTCTTTTTTTAACTCGTTTATATAACCGTTGCTAAAAACCATCGGGGGAATATCAGGTTCGGGAAAGTACCTGTAATCTTTGGCGTCTTCTTTAGTTCTTTGGGGAACTGTTTTTCCTGTAGTTTCATTGTAACCCCTATTCTCTTGTATGGGCATCTCTCCTTTTTCAAAAACCTGCAACTGCCTATCTATTTCAGCAAGGACCGCCTTTTCCATAAACCTAAATGAATTAATGTTTTTTACTTCCACCTTATAATTACACAGCTCTCCTTTTTTCTCCATTTCTTGCGTTCTAAGTGAAATATTAGCCTCAAGTCTCATTTGTCCTTTCTCCATATCAACATCACCAATATCCAAAAACCTAACTGTCTGTTGAATTTTTTTACAAAAATCTACCGCATCAACGGTGTTTGAAAAAACTGGTTTTGTTACAATTTCTACTAAGGGCATCCCTGATTTATTAAAATCTAAAAGAGTTCTATCACCTTCATGGAAAGATTTTGCCACATCCTCCTCTAAATGAATCCTTTCTATATCTGCAATAAAACCCGAATCAAGTTCTACTTGACCACCCAAGCACAGTGGTTCTTTATATTGTGATATCTGATATCCCTTGGGAAGATCGGGATAAAAGTAATGTTTTCTATCAAATTTAGAGTTTTGGTTTAGACTACAACCAAGAGCTAAACCTAGTAATTGTGTTTTTTTGACAGCGTCTTCGTTGGGAACCGGAAGTGCTCCCGGAAGGCCTAAACACACCGGGCATGTGATTGAATTAGCTTCTTTTTCCCAAATATCAGCACTACACCTGCAAAACATTTTTCTTTTTGTTCTTAAATGCAAGTGTATTTCAAGACCTAAAACTAATTTGTAGTTGTCTCTTGTTACTTTTTCCATATTAAATAAATTTTTTAAATTAAACCCGAACCCCTAATTTTTCTAAACCTTCTTTTAAATCTTGGACTGCTTTGGTAACAACGAAATAAGGAGGTTCGTACCCAGACTCATGAACCAGATTATTTCTTACCTTGTGAGCTTCCCAGATTCTATTGTACTGATCTCTTTCAAAAAAACTCTCTGCATTTTTTAACCTCTCCCCCATCGTTTCTCCGTCAAAAATGTCTTTTAAAGCGTTATCCAAGGATTTATCCGCAGTAATAAGAGCTTGCCTAAGTTGTGACGGACCTTTTTGGGATAAGAGAATTTCAACATTTTTCCAATCTCTCTGAACTTTCTCTCTTGTTTCAACTGTAATTATTTTTCTTTTAATGCTTTTTTTAAATAAATTAAATAAACACATATTTATAAATCATAAAGATGGAAAATCTTTATGAAAATCAGTCCCTTCTTGAAATAAATTGGATACTTCTATTATGTCTTTTTCGCCAAAAATATTACCGATGAATTGTAATCCCACAGGCATCCCTTGACTAAAACCGCAGGGAATAGAGATTCCCGGTAAACCTGCCACACTGCTGGGTTCTGATAAAAGATCCATAAGTTCTCCGTACATCGATGATTTTTCACTTTGACCGAGTTCAGGAGCAATACACGGCATAGATGGAGCAACAATTAAATCAATTTTTTTAAAAGCTTCTTCAAAATCATTTTTTATCAGGGTTCTCACTTTCTGAGCTTTTGAATAATAGGCATCATAATACCCTGCGCTTAAAGTGTACGTTCCAAGCATTATTCTTTTTTTAGCTTCAAATCCAAAGCTTTTTCGATCGTTACCGTATCTTATACCGTCAAGTCTGGCTAAGTTAGATGAAACCTCGGATCTTTGTAGAATTGTGTAAACAGCTATGGAATATTTTGGGTCTAAGAGATCCATTTCAATTATTTCTGCTCCCATCTCTTCAAGAATTTTCACTGCATCCTCAACTTTTTGCTTTACTTCAGGCTCTAAATCAATATTAAAATAAGATATTGGTTTTCCTATTTTAAATCCTTTTAAACTAAAATTATTTGAGGGTGTGTAATCTTCAACTTCAGCTGGAGAAGAAGTAGCGTCACGGTGATCTTTTCCTGCAATAATATTCAAAACATAAGCGGCATCTTTAACATCTTTAGTTATGGGACCCGGGCTATCTGTTGAGGAAGCCATTGCTACAACTCCATATCTGCTGACTCTACCATAAGAAGGCTTCAAACCTGTAACGCCACACCAAGAAGCAGGACCTCTAATACTTCCTCCGGTCTCACTGCCAATTGAAAACAGACACATGTTAGAAGCTACAGCAGCAGCTGAACCACCCGAAGATCCTCCGGGTACTCTGTGAATATCCCAAGGATTTTTTGTTGGGTAAAAATCGGATGTTTCGGTTGTAGAGCCGTGAGCAAAGGCATCCATATTAGTTTTTCCAAGAAGAATAGCCCCAGCTTTTTTCAATCTTCCCGTTACGGTAGAATCAAAAGGAGGTACATAATTCTTAAGAACATTTGACCCAGCGGTGGTAACCAACCCCTTTACAGAAAAATTATCTTTACATAAATATGGAATCCCTAATAATGGTTTATTTTCAAAAATTACCGCACCAGTACCTGCTATCTCTTCGTCTGCTCTTTTAGCCTCCTCCAAAGCATTTTTAGAATTAAGGGTAATCAGAGCTTTTATTTTTTTATCAACATTATTTATTTGATTTAAACAAGCCTCCGTTATTTGTACAGAAGTAAACTCGCCTTTTTTTAAACCTTCTACAGCCTCGTGAATTGTAAGTTCATTTAATTTTTTCATCTTTTAAAAACAGGCTTAGTTGAGAATAAACCTTTGTAATTATCGCTAGAATTAGATAAAGCCTCCTCTTTAGTTAAAGAATCAGCTTCACTATCATCCTGAAAAACATCTGTTAGACCGGTAACTTGAAACGTCTCTCCCACCTTTGAAGTATCGAGCTCTTTTAAGGTTTGGATGTAACCAAGAGTGTCACTCAAAAGGGTGGTTAACTTGTCTACTTCTCCTGAAATATCAAGATTGGCTAAATCCGCAATTTTTTTAACTTCTTCTTTTGAAATATATTTATCAGACATATAAAAATTACATGGCCTCAAGCCTTCTGATCCTTTCTGCAATAGGAGGGTGAGTGTCAAAAAAGCTTGAAACTTTATTTCCAAAATTTCCCCTAACGGGATCACTTATATAAAGATGAGCGGTAGCACTGTTTGCTGCCTCGAGAACATCTGTGTCTTGAGATATTTTTCTTAAGGCATCTGCTAATCCCTTAGGATATCTTGTAATCATTGCAGATGTAGAATCAGCTAAAAATTCTCTTTTCCTGCTGATTGCAAACTTTATTAATGTAGCAATCAAAGGACTAATCATTAAAAAAAATATACCTAATAAGAAAATTACTCCACTAATAGAATCATCGTTACTGCTTCTTTTTCCTCTTCTAAAAAAAGCACCTCTTGTGAACCAATCTGCTATTAGAGATAAACTTCCAACTAGTATACTAACTATGGACATTAATCTGGTATCAAAATTTCCGATATGAGACATTTCGTGTGCTATTACACCTTCAAGCTCCCTTTTTTCAAGTCTCTGAATAATACCTGTTGTTAAGCAGACAACACCATGTTTTGGGTCCCTGCCTGTAGCAAAAGCGTTCATAGAATTATCGTTTATTATGTAAACTTTTGGTTTTGGAAGTCCTGATGCGATCGCAATATTATCTACGAGATTATAAACTTCAGGTGCTTCTTCATACTTAACTTCTTTAGCTCCGGAAATTCCTAAAACCATTTTATCTGAATTAAAATAAGAAATAAAACCGGAAACTCCCGATACTACCAAAGCGGTACCTAATACTGAGGCACCTCCAGCTTCAGTGAAATATTCCCCAATAAACCAAGACAAAGCCGATATTATAGCTACAAACAAAGCCATAATAAGAACAGTGTCCCTCTTATTAGAACTAATGTTCTGATATATGTTAGGCATACTAATTTACTTTAAAATTTTACTTCTACGTTTTCTCTTTCTGCTTCTTGAACCTCAAAGAATTCCTGAGGTTGGAATTTGAAGAAACCGGCAACTACATTGTTAGGAAATACAGCAATTTTTTCATTGTATTGTCTAACTACACTGTTGTAAAACTGTCTGGAATAGGCAACTTTGTCCTCAGTATCTGCTAATTCTTTTTGCAATTCTCCAAAACTTGCCTGAGCTTTTAGTTCAGGATAAGCCTCTGCCACCGCGAATAGATTTTTCAACGCTCCGCCTAACATCTGATCTGCTTCCCCGGCTTCTTTAGGACTACTTGCTGACATTAATGCCGCTCTTGCTTGAGTTACTTTTTCAAACACTTCCTTTTCGTGTGATGCGTAACCTTTTACAGTCTCGACTAAGTTAGGAATTAAATCTGTTCTTCTCTTTAGTTGAACGTCAATCTGACTCCAAGCCTCCTTAATTCTCACACCTAATGTTACTAAGGAGTTATACACTCCCATAATAAACAAACCTAATATAACGACTATAGCTAAAATACCCCAAATCATCTAATATCACCTCCCTTTTAAAAATATATGAACGCTAAAATATTACATTAACTTAATTTTTTTAACAAACTCATCATATTTTAAAGAATTTACAATGTTTTTCTTTTCAGCCCAACCTCTTCTAGCCATATAAATACCGTACTTCATGAAATTTAAATCCGAAATGGAGTGAGCGTCAGAGTTGATTATTAAATCAACACCCCAATCTATAGCCATTTTTATAAGATCGTCGGGGAGATCTAATCTGGATGGTTGGCTGTTTATTTCCAACAGGACGTTATTATCTCGGGCAGCAGAAAATATTTTGGTCCAATCAGGATCTGCGGGATCTCTTTCGTTTAACATTCTTCCTGAAGGATGGGATATAACACTTACGTATGGGTTTTCAATTGCTGATAATAATCTCTGGGTTACTGTTTCTCTGTCTTGACTAAAACCAGAGTGAATTCCCGCAATAACATAATCTAAATTCTTTAAAATATCATCGGGGAGAGATAGAGAATTATCTACTAAAATGTTTACTTCATATCCATATAAAACCTTAATATCACTCTGTGAGGAGTTTATCTCTTCTATTTTTTTCCTGGTATCGCTGACAATTTTTAAAACAGTACCAAGGCCTCGAGATTGGATACTTGGTGCGTGGTCAGAAATACCAATATATTCGTATCCCATTCTTTTAGCTCCTTCTACCATATCCTCCAAAGTATCTACACCATCTGAAAAATTAGTGTGGGAATGAATATCACCTTTTATGTCAGACAATTCTATTAGTTTAGGAAGTTTATCTTTTTGAGCAAACTCTATTTCCTGATTACCATTTCTAAGTTCCGGAGGAATAAAAGGTAAACCCAGCTGTCCGTAAAAAACTTTTTCATTTGGAAATTCCATTAATTCTGAACCTTTTTTAATACCGTATTCTGATAAAGACATACCTTTATTTAATGCAAAGCTTCTTAAAAGAATGTTGTGTTGTTTGGAACCTGTAAAATACTGAAGCATAGATCCATAGGATTCTGGCTCACTTACTCTGATATCCACCTGGACTTCATTTTTTAAGATAACGCTAGCTTTCTTATCTCCTACTACTAATACTTCTGAAATTTCAGGAAAATCAAGAAAGTAATTGATTACTTTCTGAGGTTCTTTTGTCGATATAGGAATATCAAGGTCACCGATAGTTGTATTTTTTCTACGAAAAGATCCACATGCTTCTAATTCAATAACGGAATCACATCCGCTCATATATTTTTTTACTCTATCTACAATCTCCTCGGCTTGTGGAAGAAGAAATCTTATTTTTTTATTTTTAGTTAGCTTTTGTTCCTCAACCACTTCTAAAATGGACTTCTCCATTTTTTCTCCAAAACCTTCAAGGACTTGTATTTTACCTTTTTCTGCTGCGAGCTTTATTTTTTCTAGGGCGTCTTCTCTATTATCTAATTTGAAAGCTAAAGCTAATTTGTAGGCTCTTTTTGCGCCAATTCCTCGAAGACCGATGAGAGAAAACATACCTTCGGGAAGGGTTTTTTTAATTTCTTCAAACTCATTGACAGATCCTTCAGTAAAAAATTCATTGAGATGACTCTCTATACCTGGACCAATGCCAGGGATTTCTCCAAGTCTTTTATTTTCCCAAAGGTCTTGAATAGAGACTGTGAGGTTTTCTAACACTGAAATGGCGTTTTGATAAGCTCTGACACGAAAACTGTTGTAACCTTTAACCTCCATAGCGGCAAGAATCTCTTTTAACATTACTATTACATCTTTGTTAGAAACTCGGTTTTCCTGCATAATTTATTTTATCATTTTTAAGAGAAACATTAGGGTTTTTAAGGACTTGTTGATTATTTATTCTTATACTGATAACATAATGACTGCATTTGTGGGGTCGTAGCTCAGCCTGGTTAGAGCGCTGCACTGTCACTGCAGAGGTCGCGGGTCCGAGTCCCGTCGGCCCCGCCAGAAAGCCTGACAGGGATTTATTCCTTGGCAGGCTTTTTGTGTAGACAGAACAATGATAATTAGGGAAAGAGAAGGAATATTTTCGATTAATCCAAAATTTATTGACAAAAAAGAACCATAACGTTACTATAAGTCCAATTCTATCGAAAAAGGAGATTGAAAATGGAAAAGGGAATAGAAAAACTGATAAATGGGTTTGAAGATGTAGTACCAAATGATTATCATCTGCCAAAAATAGATGATGACGATATCGTAATTGGAATACTTACGGAGGAGGAGAAGAAAATTTGCACTTATTATTCTTATCTATCTGATCTGCTATCAGAAAGAGGCACGAGGGATGCGAAGGATGAAGTCGCGAATAGATTGATTTTTAAGATGAAGGTTTACGAAGAGATCCTGTTTTATCTGATCCGAGAGAGGTTAGATCTTTTTAAATACGACGAAAACGCTCCCATAATCAAAAAAGGTTTCAAGTTAGTATTGATAAAACCAGATCGCTTAAAATCAACGTTATTTGAACACGTCAATCACGGTTTAACCCCTTTATCAAGATATGGCGATTAACACAAGTCAGTCCTGGAAATCCCCCAATTCCAGGACTTTTTTATGATAATTTTTAATATTTTTCTACATAAACACTTCTCCGATCTTTTTTATATATAATTAAAATTAAGTCTTTCTAAAACAAAAGGGTTAGTTTTTGTATTTTATAAAATAACTACTGTACAAGAAAAAAAATTTAGTTTAATATTTTACATATATGAAAAATGTTCTGCTCGATAATATATTGAGAGGAAAAACAAAATTTTTAAATCTGCTTTTTTTAGTTTTCATTGTCTCAGTTACTGCCTCGATTTATTATGTTTTTGCAGCAGATACTTCAACTTTTAATCAAACTATTAATTCAGGAACTTTAACAGTTGATATTGTGGATGACACCTATGTTTCAGTCAGTGCACCATCAATTAACATGAGTACATTATCATTTGGTTTTACATGTCAAACTTCAACAGGTACCTTTGGAACAACTACCCAGCAAATCTATGTTAAAAACCCAGATGCTGCAGATGGTGGTTGGACGGTATCTTTGGCAGGATCTTCGGATACAGCAGTGTGGGATAGTGCCGGAACTGATTTCGATTTTAATGACCCAAACAGCTCTGGATGTGTAGATGGAGCAGGCGATCCGGATAGTTTAGGAGGTCAAATGACCGTAGATGCGTCAGGGGGATCTATTTCCGTAGGATCTTGTTCTACATGCACAACCACAGGAGTATCAGCAGGGTCTTCAAACTCATTTTCTGAAACGGTTACGGATGACATAACCATCTTATCAGGTGCAGCTGGTTCGGATGATATTGGAGATTGGACTTTACAAGGAGTTTCCATTTCTCAAAAAGTTCCTGCTGAACAACCCGCTGCTTCAGATTATGCAATCAACATGGTTCTGTCCATCCTTGCCAACTAATTTTTCATGAATTTAAATTTTAAAAAGACCCAAAACATTAAGTTTTATAAACTGTTTTTATTTTTAATTCTTATTACCATCTATTCAAAAATATTTTATTCACAAGCAATTGAATACAGTGGTTTTGGAGGTAAACCTGCTTTCCCCAGAGAAGACAATCCCAGAACCGAATCAATTTTTATTCATACAGCAGACCCTGGAAAAACAATAGACGAAGGAATTAGAGTTATAAACAATACCAATGAAACCAAAGCTTTTGTAGTTTATGCCGCAGATTATACTAAATCTACAGACGGAGGATTTGCCTGTAAACAATATTCCCAAGATAAGAAAGGCATCGGAAACTGGGTGATTTTGGATAAAAACGAAGTAACACTATACCCCATGTCCGAAGAAACAATTCCCTTTACGATAAATGTTCCTGAAGATGTGGAAGTTGGAGAACACAACGGATGTATCTTAATTCAAGAAAAAAAACCTCCGTCAGAATCAGCAGGAATTTCTATTTCGGTAAGAACGGGTCTTAGGGTAGCTATCACAATTCCTGGGGAAATCATCAGAAAATTAAGTCTAAGCGATATTTTAGTAAAAAGAAAAGGCTTGGATAAACTAACATTAAGTTTAAGCGTTAGTAATACTGGAAATGTTTCCGTAGATACTGATGTAAAAGTGAGAGTCTCTAATTTGTTAGATAAAGAAATAATAATTTTCGGTGGGCAATACCCCATATTTAGAAGTGATGTGGCTACTTACAACTACGATGTAAAATCCCCAACTTTTGGATCAATTTATAAAGCTAAAGGAATAGTCACATATGACGGAAATGCAGCTGCCGTGATTGGGGAAACAGGTTCGAGCAATCCGATTACCATTGAAACCAGACCAATCTACTTCATTGTGTTCCCGACTCTTAAAGGTTTGGCAATAATTTTATCTGTCATTTTCTTTTTAATTTTCTTGCTTTTAAAAATCATAATAAAGAAAAAAAGACAAAAATGGATCATGAAAAATTGGGTTCAATATAAAGCAAGGAAAGGTGATGATATAAATTCTTTATCTGATAGATATAATGTTAATTGGAAATTACTTGCTAAGACAAACAAACTCAGACCTCCTTACATTATTAAATCGGGTGATATTCTAAGAGTACCGCCAAAAATGGATGGAAATAAAAATACTTTTACTAGAAATTTAAAAAAATTAGGTAAAGATAACGATAATAGAATATCTAAAAGAGCATCTGATAAAATAAAATCGGTGAAGAAACCTAAAGTCGTTAATCCAAACAATATCCACAATAAGCTTGAATCTGATTTTAATTCAAAACCTAATTCTATAAACAAGCCGCAATTAAAACCAAAATCCAAACCTAAGCCTAAAACCTTTACCAAATCAAAACCCGCTGTAAATAAAGAACCACCTTCCAAGCCTTCGGTTGATGAAATTAGTAGTATCATATGATTTTCAAGTTAATATTAAATAAGAAATCCCTTTCTCTATTATCTCTTTTTATTTTTTTTATCATCTTTACTCCTCATACATATGCTTTAAATACCAACATTAGACCTAACGGCGATACTACGACTATCCAATGGACCAGTACAGCAACAACACACTATACAGAAATTGACGAAACGGTTGTGCAACCAACCGCGGGAACTACCACAGATAACGTAAATAATGGAGGTACAGCCACAAATGTAGATAGATATACCATGGGAACAATCAGTTCAATAGCCCAAGCTACACAAATCGTAGTATGGGTTTACGGATACGCAAGTAAAAACAACTCTGTAATGAGTGTCGACCTTTACTATGACGGCAGTTTGCAAAATCAAGGAACTGTAACTTTAAGAGGCTCTTACAGTTGGACATCCGCTACTTTTACCGGACTTACTCTATCTCAATCAAATCTAGATAGCTTAGAAATTTCTATCAGTGGTGATAGTACAGGAAGAACCTACTATGTAGCCACTTTGTACGCAGACGTAACCTATATTGCGGGGTCTTTATCCGTAGATATTGTAGATTCCACAGGTGTTAGTGTTTCAAGCCCTTCTATCAGTATGTCTGAGAAAACTTTTGATTTTTCAAACCAGAATTCTACGGGAACATTTGGCGCTAGTAGTCAAAAAATTAGAGTCAACAACACCACAGGCAGTCCATCGTGGACTCTTTCTCTGGCCGCAGTTGGAGGTTCTACTGATTTTTGGAACGGTTCTACCGACTATGATTATAATGATCCTTCATCTAACGCAAATGACGGTTCAGATAGTGATAGTCTGGGTGGCCAAATGAGTCTAAATCCCTCAAACGGAACAATTACTCCCCAATCTGGATGTTCTAACACCGGGTTAAGTTTAGGAAGCAGCTCTTCATATAACGAAGAAAGCTCAATTAATTCAATAACTTTAATGTCTTCAACCGCTTCGACATCTACAAATTGTTATTGGGATTTGACAGGAGTTTCGGTCAACCAATCAATTCCCCGGGAGCAGCCTGCGGGATCCTACTCTATAAGAATGGTATTGACAATTGTTGCAAACTAAGTAACATCACCGTTACTTATGAGGTTTCCTATCAAGGGAACCGTTTTCATAGTTATTTTCCTGCTAAGAATTAGTTTTTTTGGATATTTGCAGCCTGCTCTAGCTGAGAATACGGTTGCTTTTAAAATGGTTATACTACCTGCTAAAAAAATTGTTCTTGAAGATGTTGTTTTTAAATACGTTAGCTATAAAGAATCTCATAGAATTGTTGAACCTTCCTACAAACCCTACTCTTTAATTAATACAAATGTTATAACAACAACTACAATCTAAGAGCCATGCTCTAATATCAATAGAATATCCGTCTTGAAATTTTATAATTCTTATCTAAAATGATTTTTAATGGATAATAAGTTCGAATTAAAAAATCTTGCCACTAAAAAGGAACTTAATGATGCTATTAATCCTTTAAAAGTGGATGTTAAAACCTTAAAAAAAGATGTATCGATATTGAAGTCTGATGTAGCGATATTAAAGAAATCAGTTTTAAATATTGAAAGTAAGATTAATATTTATTCAGATATGTATGAAGTCAACAAATGGAATTCTGAAAAATTTGCAAACAGAGTTAATAAACTTGAAAAACACGCTGGATTAACACCTCCTCAGGAGTTTTTAGTTTCTGGAATATAAATCCTCCAATATAGATCTTAATTTAAACTTCCACTATTTTTGTGTTAATATGCAATTACTCTGCCCCTAAGAAAATCTTTCTAAAGTATATTTATTACTTAAAAGGGGGTGTTATTTTTAAAATATGGCAGAAACCGATAAAGTTAATAACCAAAAAGAAGGTAAAGACGGTTTATCGCTTATCATAGGAGGCATTTTCATAATGACATTGGTATTTGCAACCTATAATTATTTTAATAAAGGGAGAGAAAAAAATAATGAAGAGGATAAAGAGAAAAGTTTCATTGAAAGTATTTTTGACAGAGACAAGGGGGATTTGAACGGAGATGGTGTAATGGAGGATTCAAAGGAAGAAAAAATTGAAGAGGAGAGCAAATTAAATATTAGTTCAGAAGAGATAGGATGGGTTGCTAATGATTACAAAGAAGGAGACATAAAAGGGAAAACATATACAGTCGTGGAAGGAGATACATTGTGGGAAATTGCAGAAGCAGTCTACGGAAACGGATTTGAATGGGGACGAATATTAAGTGCGAACAGCGATTCTATTTCGTACCTACCAAACGGATCTCAAGCATTGATAGTTCCCGGTCAAGTTCTTCAATTACCGTAAGGATATTTTTCATTATTTAATATTAATATTAAAAAAGTCACAAACCAATACATTTGGTTGTGTGACTTGTGGTTTAAGTTATAATGTTTAAGGATCTGGTTTTGTTAGTGGAAAAGTTAATACCTAAATTAGTTTCGCGGGCGTGGCTTAGTGGGAAGAACCTCTCGCTTCGCTCGAGAACCTTGCAATCGAGCCATAGCGCTTCGCACTATAGCATCGATAGTAAATCGTCTGCATTTTGTTAGTTTTAAAAGTTAATACCTAAATTAGTTTCGCGGGCGTGGCTTAGTGGTAAAGCGTCTCCTTCCCAAGGAGAAGATCGCGGGTTCGAATCCCGTCGCCCGCTCCAGATGTTTGAAGTTCCGATAGACCCGTCTCCCTACCAAGAAGTCTAAATTTCCATGTGATCCGAGTTCTCTTTCCTTAAATATCATAATAATTTGGTTTTTTTAACAAAAAAACTCCGTGCTTTGGTATATAAAACCCAAGAACACGGAGTTAAGTAAAACGAGCTCAAAGTACAAAGATCAAAGAATCTAAATTAAAAAAACCAAGTGACCAGAGTTCAAAGGTCAAATTACTTACGACGCACGAAAACAAAGCGATCGTTAGGGTAGTAGAATCTGTCAGGCCTACCATCGAACGCGTCAAGGTAACGACCACCATCATAGTTACAGACCAAGAACAGGAATAGGAACAGACCGCTATCGGAGTCTGTTATAGGTTCCATGGCAATTACGAGCCCCGTACCGATAGGCTGGTCAGGATACTGCAGTAGCAGCTGCGGACCAACTTCAGCAGGAGACAGGTCCAAACCTTGATTTCTACCTGCCTCATATATCTTCATGCGCATAGCCCCATTGGGAAATCCCAGTTCTCTGACTGACGGAACCACCAGATCTAGGGACTGCTTAGATTTGCTCAACTCTGTCTTATTGAGAATAGAACCGGCCCAATACGAAGACCCTGCTCCAATCTCCTCCATTGCTTTAAGAACAGTCTTCACATCCGTATAAGTGCCGATTTCAATAGTCTTGAAGGTTTTAAGCTTTTCCAAAACATTATTTGTACTCATGACAATTAATCCTTTCTCTACCTCATTTTGGTAGTTATAGTAAGATGCGCCTACTATACTATAGGTGTGAATAAAATTCAAATAATACAATAACCTCTTTTTTATACTGTCTCATTTGTCTCATTCGTAGCCTGGAGAGTATACTCTACTCGGGGTTTCCAGACTCGACTGGTGCTCCATGAACTTGACCAGCACCTTTTGGTGGTGGGCAAGTTCAGGGCGTAAGGGATGAGAATGCCGGAGCGAACAAAGTGAGCGAGGCGGGGTCGCGTGCTTTAGAGACTCTTGCGAATGTAATGAGTTAGAGTGTCTTAAGACAGGTGACCGAATCCCGTCGCCCGCTCCAGAAGTTCAAAGTTCCGATAGACCCGTCGCCCTACCGAGAAGTCTAAAGTTCCATGTGACTCGAATGCCCTTTCCTTAAATATCATAATAATTTCGTATGATTTTCGTATCCCAGAGAAGTATTTACAGACCCGTCGGACCCTAGGTGAAGTTCAAAGTTCCGACCACTCTAAAAATGTTGGTTTGGCTTGATTAAAAATTTCTTTTCTCAGTTTGTAAGTATTTCCGTGAGAGATAAGCCCTAAGTAAGATTGAATAGTTTTCTGATCATAATTACTAAATACAATATTTCGGAACATCCTCTTTTTTGTCGTCGTTCTTAATATTCTATGATCTGAAAAATTAACCCAACCAAGAAAATCTATCCCAGAAGCTACACTTTTTAACAAAGTTTTGCTTCCATGCAGTTCTAAACGAAGTTTTTGCCATAGAAAATCTTTGATCTTAGGATACATTCCCATTAGTTCGTTTTTATTTTCTGATATAAAAATAAAATCATCGGCGTAACGAATATAATATTTTACTTTCAAAGTATGTTTTATAAATTTATCAAATCTATCCATATAAATATTTGCAAAAAGCTGAGATGTAAGATTTCCTAGAGGAAGACCCTTATTATTACCCAAATTAAAACTATTAATAACTTCTGAAAGAATCCAAGTAATATCTTTATCGGAAATGGAATCCTTAATAATTCTAATAAGAATCTTGTGATCTATGGATGCAAAAAACTTCTTTATATCACACTTTAAGATCCATGCAGTTTTTGTATTATTCTTTGAAACCTTAAATGAAAATCTACGAAATTTATTAAGGGCTTCGTGCGAACCTTTATCTATTCGGCATGAATATGAGTCGGTTATAAACTTTGTATCAAAAAATGGATAAAGCATTCTATGTAAAGCATGGTGAAGTAATCTATCCCTAACTGCAGCTTTATGAATAATCCTCGGTTTTGGATCAGAAATTTTAAATTCTACATATTTTGAGTGTTCATATTTTTTTGTTTTTAAGTCTTCGTGCAGCTGAAACAGATTTCTCATTAAATCCTGCTCAAACACTTGAACATCTTTTCTTGAGCGTTTTCCATTTCTAAACTCCTTCCAAGCAGCAAGAAGATTATCAAGAGAAATGATATCTTTATATGTATGAGTGAATCTAATCATAAATACTTCTGCCCCCCCCAGCTACCATCTAAAAATAAAATAAATCTACTGCCTATAATAAAGCACACAAAGGAAACTTACTTAACGTGGTTTGGATATTTTCAAAAGCTTCCTAAAATACACAGGTATACCCTTGGCCTTAGAATTGATAATTTATTTGTAGAAATCATTGAAAATCTCTCTTCTGCAAGCTTTTCAAAATCCCTAGAAAAGCAAGACTTCATAAACCTAGCAATAAGAAAAAACGATACACTAAAAGTTCTCATGATGATTCTTTGGGAAACAAAATCCATAGATGATATGAAATATATTCTTCTATCTAAGCAGGTAGATGAAATGGGCAAAATGCTCGGTGGTTGGATTACACATTTGCAAAAACAAAACTCTCCCAGCAAAAGCTAGGAGAGAAGTAAGAAGACTAGCGACGAACAAACACGAATCGGTTATCAGCATTCCATAAGTTGTCAGGCTTACCATAGTTCGCGTTAAGCCAACGATCGTCGTCATTGTGCTTAACGTTGAACAGGTTCAGATCACCATCGGAATCGTTATGTACAAAGTACCATCTATGCCACCACTTTTTGATTTCTCTTAAAGTTGAATCTTATTTGTGAACTAAATTCCCCCAGTACTCTGCACCAAGTATCCTCATTTTTTTAAAGTTTTATACACCACTCTAACTTAAACCTTAATCTAAATTATTCTGGGTGTACGGACACTGGATTCGGTAGCAAAAACCTTAGTTGTTTGCGTATTCACCTACTACCAGCTTTATTTTAACAAAAAACTCCGTGCTTTGGTATATAAAACCTAAGAACACGGAGTTTGGTAAAACGAGCTCAAAGTACAAAGGTCAAAGAATCTAAATTCAAAATCCAAATGACCAGAGTTCAAAGAGCAAATTACTTGCAGCGCACGAAGACAAAGCGAGCGTGAGCACGCCAGAAGCGGTCAGGCCCCCCATAGCTCGCGCCAAGCCAACGATCATCATCATAGTGCTTGACGCTGAACAGGTCCAGATCACCATCGGAATCTTTTATAGGTTCCATGGCAATTACGAGCCATTCTTTAGTTGGTTGATCAAAATACTGCAATCGCAGTTGAGGACCAACTTCAGCAGGACACAGATCCAAACCTTGATCTTTGGCAGTTGTGTAAATGTCTTCAAGCCTGGCACCTTTCGGAAATCCCAGCTCTTCGACAGTCAAAGCTACCAGATCCAAGAACTGCCTAGATTTACTCAACTTAGTCTTGTTGAGAATATCACTGGCATAATCTCCAATCTGTGCGCCAGACTCCTCCAAAGCTTTGCGCAGGGACTTCACATCCTTGTGAGTACCGATTTCGATGATCTTGAAAGTTTCCGGCTTTTCCCAAGGATTTTCTTTGCGTAGAAACTTATTTAGTCCTCGCAACCACATTTCGCCTTCCCGACCACAAACCTTCTCAAGAAGGCTAGTGAGCGGTCCCTGAATATCAGAGAGCGCCAACCGAGTGTCATTTGTACTCATGACAGTCAATCCTTTCTCTACCTAATTTTGGTAGTTATAGTAAGATGCGTCTACTATACTATAGGGATGAATAATATTCAAATAATACAATAACCTCTTTTTTATACTGTCTCATTTGTCTCAATTACAGCCTAAAGAGTATACTTTTACTTGGGGTTTCCAGACTCGACTGGTGCTCCAGAGAGGTTGGCAGGATTTTACGTCCTGACAAGCTCTCTGGTAAAACGGGATGAGAATGCCGGAGCGAACGAAGTGAGCGAGGCGGGGTCGCGTGCTTTAGAGACTCTTACGAATAAGTATGAGTTAGAGTGTCTTAAGACAGGTGACCGAATCCCGTCGCCCGCTCCAGAAAGCCTGACAGAGATTCATTCCTTGGGAGGCTTTTTGTTTAAACAGAACGAATAGCTGTACTCCAAAGAAAAGCATAATAACTACCCTAACTAAACAGAGGGGATATCACAATCTTAGCAACAGCCTCTCAAGAACATCCTTTACCCTTGCATAAATATCACTTCCCTCTTCATTATCTACGAACACAAATTTCTCTGTAGGAAAGTATACTAATCTACTATTCAAGGCCTCATCACACTGTCTCCTATTTAAATGTGTCTTTGGTCTGTCCCCCCATTTTTTTCTGGTTTTTAGGGTAGCGTTGATAACTACACCTGCCGAAAGATATGGATTTTTACTTAGATACTTTGTATCACACTGAGTGCAACGAAGATGCAAGCTGTGCTTCTTTCTAGCATGGAGAGTATACTTTACTTGGGGTTTCCAAACTCGAACGGTGCTCCAGATGATACAATGGAACTAATATGTCTGACACAATTTTTGATAAAATAGTCAAAGGCGAAACACCTTGTTGGAAAGTATGGGAAGACGGCAAACACATGGCATTTTTAACTCCTTTTCCTAATACACCAGGGGTTACGGTTGTTATACCAAAAGAAAACAAAGGAGATTATGTTTTTTCTTTAAGTGATGAAGACTACAAAGATTTACTTGAAGCAAGTAAAACAGTAGCAAAAATACTTGAAAAGGCTTTCGATTCACCCAGGGTAGCAATGGTATTTGAAGGAACAGGCGTTGCCTATGTTCACACTAAATTATATCCTCTACATGGTGAGCTAGCCTCACAAACAAATGTTTGGAGTAAAACCCGAAAATTCTATCCGAAATATCTTGGTTATTTAACAACTATAGAGGGACCACAAATGAAAGATGAGGATCTTGCTAAAATTCAACATAAAATCCTAGAGGCACAGAAATAAACAATCATTTACAGATCCGACTATCGCTTCATAATTTCACAATCTTAGTACCCGTACTTTATTTTAAAAATTATTTATTCTATACTTCTAATATGAGTGTTGAGAAATCCTTATCCAATAATTCTTCAAAAAAGTTTTCTAATAAAAATATTTTATTAGCGTTATTGGGCGTAATTGCGCTAATTGCTCTTATTATTTATTTTCAATATAAGAATAGACCAAAATCAACTGAAGAATCTACTTATTTAATAAAAGAAGAATCTGGGACTAATAATAAAAATACGGAACCTTTCTCTAGTATCGATATTGACGGAGATGGAGATAAGGAGCAAGTTCCTAGAGAGATAGTGGAGTCAAAAATTCTTATGCTTACAGAGAATAACCAGCTTTACGTAATTAGTCCTATAGATAAAGATAAAAAACTTCTTATTGATGGAGTGAGTTCTTACGCTTCCTCAAAAGATAAAAATTATATTGCGTATTTAAAAACCTACCCGTTTATTACTGACAAAGCGAAATCGGACGGTGATATACATATTTATAATCTTAAAACACAGCAAGAATCTAAAATTGTCGCCGGTAAGGCTGCACAACGAAATATTTCGTGGTCTCCCGACGGAAGATATGTAATTGTTGAGAGAGGAACTAGTACCACAGGATCCAATGATGTTTATTCTGTAGAAACAGGAAAAAACACAGGCTGTACTTTTTCTGGAAGTATTTTGTGGATCAGCAATACTGAATTTCTAAATCCTCTTTTTTCAAACAATTTCACCCCAAGAGGAGGACAGGTAATAAATGCCCGGGGAATAAGAAAAGTTAATATCGAAACTTGCCAATCAGAAACCTTGATATTACCAACAAATACAGCAGACTTTTCAGCAATTAAATTGATGGGTAATGACTTAGTGGTACTAAAAACCTATGTCGATAAACCTGAAGATTGGACTGATTTTTCTCAAGGATCAAAAATAAAAACTACTTATGAAAAATTCAACCTACTGACCAAACTTGGGATTCCTTACCCAGAGTACGAAAATGAAATTAAGATTGAAACAGATAGATTAAAGGCCTTAGTACCCTACACAGTAAAAGTGAAAAGGATTTACACAACTAACAAGGACATGGCCACGGGATGGGAATTGATAAATGTGTACAAGGGTGGCACTATTTACAATAACGAGGTTTACCTAATGGGTCCAGAAAAAACTGTTGTAAAAATCGGAGATAACGCTACCGGAACCTGGCTTTAAATTTCAACTACAGTAGCCTTACCTTGAATTATATTTTTCAAATATTTTTTCTACAACTTCCCAATCAACCAAATTCCACCAAGCTTCAATATACTCCGATCTTCTGTTTTGATATTTCAAATAATAAGCATGTTCCCAAAGATCAATTGGTAAAAGTGGCTTTTTTCCCATACTTAAAGGACAATCTTGATTGCTAGTCTGCAATATTTCTAAATCCCCGTGTTCATTTAAAACCAACCAAACCCAACCGCTCCCGAACAAACCCAATGCTTTATCCGTAAAATCTTTTTTAAATTTCTCAAAATCACCTATTTTACTTAAAAACTCATCCGAAGGTATTTTTTTTGTATTAGGATTCATAATAGACCAGTAAAAAGAATGGTTAAAATGACCACCTCCGTTGTTTTTTACGGCCGTTCTGATATCTTCTGGAACAATGTCCAAATCACTTAATATATTCTCAAGGGGAACTTCGCTGAGTTCGGGGTGTTTATCCAAAGCTTCTACAAGTTTATTTAAATAATTTTGGTGATGTTTTGAGTAATGTATCTCAACAGTTTTAGCATCTATAAAAGGCTCTAGAGAATCGTAATTGTAATTTAGTTTGGGTAATGTTTTATTCATATTTATATTTTACATTAATTAAACTTTTTCCGAAAACTGAAGAATATTTTCATATTTCAATGTTAAAATAAGATATTTACAAACTTCAATGTTAAAATAAGACATGACTTATAAATTATCACCTTCGGATTTTGCGTATTTATACGAGGAATGTAAACGCTGTTTTTACTTAAAAGTAAAAGAAAATATCCCGAGACCTTCTACCCCATTCCCCGGCGTTTTTACAACTCTAAATTCAATGGTTCAAACAAAATTAATAGGAAAAAATTTAATAACACTTTCGCAGGATTTACCTGACTGCACTGTGGTTAATCAGGAAGTATTTGTGGAATCAAAAACTATTCCAAACACATCTTGTTATATTAAAGGAAAATACGACCTTTTAGGCAAAAATCCTGATGGTACTTACACTGTAGTCGATCTTAAAATATCACTACCGTCAGAAGAGAAAATTGAAAAATACAAGACCCAGCTTTTTTCATATAAATTTGCACTTGAAAATCCTGTTTCGAGCACACCTATAAAGATTACAAAAATGGGGCTACTTATTTTTTATCCTGAATATGTTGATTTTATTGATGAAACTTCTAAAGTTAATTTTCCTCCTAAGTGGATGGAGATTCCTACAGATGAAAAAGCTTTTTATAATTTTATAAAAGAAGTTGATGATTTGCTGGAAGGTCCCGTCCCTGAAATGAACCCTTCGTGTAAGTTTTGCGAATATAGTAAAATACGTAATAATTACGAAGTTGAGTATTGAAGTAGGGGTAGATTAGGGTTTAATGTACAAAATTTATTTTTATATGCCAGAGTAGCTCAATGGGAAGAACCTCTCGCTTCGCTCGAGAACCTTGCGATTGAGCTTACTAATATATTTAGAATAATTGTGGTAACCAAAGTAAAATTAATTGGACTAAGGTTATTTTTATAAGCCAGAGTAGCTCAATGGTAGATCAAGTGTATCGGACGCTAAAGCTAGTATTTTTTTGCCGAAGTGGCTCAATGGTAGAGCAAGTGTATCGTAAACACTAGGTTGTGGGTTCGATTCCCACCTTCGGCTCCAACACATTTCCTCTATTATCAATAGAAATACCATCTTGTTTTCCTAAAATAAATAAACTAATATCCAAACATGCCTAATGAAAATTTATCAGGTTTGATAATTTCCCTCCAAAAAGAATTTAGAGATTTTAGAAAGGAAACCAATGAAAATTTTAATGAGGTATACTCAAAACTGGACAACCACACAGCGTCACTAATTTCTTTAGAAAATACAGTGGGATTCTATGGAGATATGTATAAGATGAACAAAGATAAAATAGATAATCACGAGAAAAGAATATCTGTTTTAGAAGCAAAGTAGCAGACCCCCGAATTTCTTTTTTAATTTTCAACTCCTTTACTATAATATTCTCACCTGATTTTTAGTGATTTGAAGAAACTCAGACTGGACAAATCATGTACTATGGGTTATAATGCTATAAACCTAAAGTAGAAAAAGGAGTACAGATGAAAATCTTCAAAGTAGGTCTAATTACGGTTTTAGTTTTGATAATTATCAAGGCATTCAAGGCATTCGAGAGCGCTGGTGAGATGGACCCCAACGCAAACGTATTTGCGTTTGCTTTTATAGTCAGTTTTTTTGTTCTAATTATTATCCTGACTTTATTTTCAGGAACTAGAACAAAAAAATCAAATGGTCCGAAACCTATGGCAACAAGAAGGAGATAAGAAATGAAAAACCAAAGGCAATCAGAGAAATCTTTGATTTCAAAATTCTGGTTGCCTTTAATTTTTGGTATAATTGATGAAAACCCCACAATATAAAGGAGAGACGATGAGTAGAGATGTTTGCGACACTGGTAAAATAGAAGAGATGGGTACTTCGAATGATCCTAAACTCAGAAAAAGAGTGAAACTGTTGATGGTGATTTTCGGGTTAGGGGCTTTAGCTTATATCTTATTTGTAGCATTTGTGTTTTATATCAAGTAGTAAGGAATAGAAACAGACAACACTCTTTATTTATAATGGGGGTAGATAATAACCAAAACTACCCCCACAATTTCTAACCTTTTCCATTTATCCCCAATTACCCAAACTCATAAATCTGATAAAATAATCCTATGAAAATTAAAAAAGCTATAATCGCAGCAGCAGGTCTAGGTACTAGATTTCTCCCAGCCACAAAAAGTGTTCCTAAAGAAATGCTGCCAATCATAGATGCTCCCATTATCCATTACTTAGTTAAAGAACTTGTCGATTCCGGAATTAAAGAAATCATAATAATCACCCGACCAGGTTTCAAAACTTTCAATGACTACTTTTCAAGAAATAGAAAACTTGAAGATACCCTAAAAAACACAGGTAAAAAAGAACTGGCAGAAACAATAAAAAGCATTTCAAAAATGGCAAAAATTAGGTTTAAACCACAAGATAAATCACTTCCCTACGGAAATGGCTCCCCAATCCTCGCAGGCAAGAAATTTCTAGACAAGGACGAAAGTTTTGTATACATGTTCGGAGATGATATGACTTTGGCAGATAAACCTGTTACCCAGCAACTTATAGACGTTTACAAAGAACAAAATCCCAAAGCTATATTGGCAGTTCAAGAGGTACCGTTATGGGAAGTCTCAAAATACGGAGTTGTAACTTATAAAACCAATGTTCCTTATAAATACGAAATAGAAAGTATTGTTGAAAAACCAGCTATGGAAAAAGCACCATCACGAATGGCACAATTTGGAAGATTTGTGCTTTCATACGATGTTGTAATAGAAGCAGAAAAAAGACAGCTTGGGAAAGGAAACGAACTGTGGCTTACAGATATTATAAACAATATTGCTCAAAGAGGAGACAAAGTTATTGCCCAACCAATCGACGGGGAGTGGTTAACTACCGGGGATCCTTTAAGATTCATTCAGACTACACTTAAATTTGCGATGAAAAGAGATGATCTTAAAAAAGACTTAACAGAATTTATTAAAAAGGAAATTATTTAAAAAATCACAATCACATTATTGTGATATTATATTTTTATGACAGCAGCAAGTTCAGGGATTCAGCAGAAAAGAATATCAGAAAAAGAACTAAGAGACAGACTTAGAAAAAGGATGTTGGGAATATGGAGTATCGTTATTATAGGAATCTTAAGTCTTTTTTTATTTGCACCACAGGTAGGTTCTTTATTTGGATACTTTTCAAAATATAGAAATGATCCAGGGTATGTCCCAACTCCTAAACCAATACCCCCGGTATTCATAGATGCACCTAAAGCTATAAATAAAGAGTCAGTAACTCTTACCGGCAGAGCATTGCCGGGATCTTTCATAAAAATATTTGTCAACGGTCCTGAAAAAGGTTCCACAACGGCCGGGAATGACGGAATATTTACCTTCAGCGATATAAACTTAAATGTTGGAACAAACACAATCTTTGCTAAATCTTACGATGATAAAGGAAATGAAAGCGAAAGTTCAGAGTTTTTAATTATTAACTATGATAAGGACGCTCCAAAAATAACAATAGAAAAACCAAAGGACGGGGATACAGTTAAAAACTTAGACAAGAGAATAGAGATAGAAGGAAAAATTGACGAAAAAGCTACAATTACAATAAACGAAAAAACTGCAATTCAAAAGTCAGACCTATCCTTCAGTTACTTTATGTCCGCATCCGAAGGAGATGTAGAAATTAAAATCGAAGTAGTCGACATTGCAGGAAATAAATCGACTAAGGAATTAAAGGTTAAGTACTTGAAGGGACAATAGTTTCTGCGCTACCCCTCCATAGATAAAACACCACAATAGAGCTCAACAAAGATAAGAAAAGCCCGGCATAAATGTAAGGGTTTAGATAGAACAGATCAACTTTATCTCTCTCCCCTACCTCACTAATCACCATAAATCCAAATTCATCTTCGCTTAGTATTACTTTATTTACGTTAAGATCCCGCCACCATCTGGAATATCGAACAGACGTTTTAATTTCATTATCAACTTTGTAATCATCAACCTTTGAAATACTTAATTTTGTCGGGTGATTATCCAATTTTTTAAAATATGGTTTTTGAAGATCACTTGTTTCAACACTGTATATATACATAAGTTCATTCCAATCATTCTTTGCCTGTAAATCTAAATAATCATATTTTTTATCTAAAATAGAATAAGATTTAAAGTTGCTAAAAATATCAGCTGTCCCTACTTCTGAGATAAGAGACACTTCTTTCTCATTTAAGGGTTTTGTACTGATAATATAATCTGACCTATTAACGATATCTTTAAACACACCCTCTTTTATTAAATTTCTTTCTGAAGATGGGCTGTAAAAATATTTAAAATTATTTAGAGTATACAGGTCTATATTTGAGATTACGTGCGGATAGAGAAATGTATCTGAACTATCTATAAACGCAAATACACCGGGCCTTAGATTTTTAATAGTATTATATGGAGGTACCTTATTTACTTCGGTTTTATCCATTTTTGCAAAATTAAAGCTATAAGTATTGTTACCAAAAGTTGATGGTCCTGTTAATATTTCAGCAAAAACCAGTAGCGAAATGCATACAATTCCAAATTTATCTAAATTCTTAAAATTTTTAAGAAATCTTCTGCTCAACACGTAATTCTTAAACATCTCTAACCCATAAACCGACAGAATATACACCGGGGTAAAAATAAAAACCATAAATGCAGGCACTATTGTGATTCTATTAAAAAAAGGAAGTGAAAATAAGATATTTGATAAAGGATTATACGTATTTATTATAAATCCGAAAATTATTGAACATATCAAAAATACAAATATTTTTTCTATTTTTCTTTTTGAAAATATTGAAAAGATAATGTACACGACACTTAAGAAGAAAAAAGCTATAGCAATAATACCCGGGGTAAATAAAGCGGAACCGAATAGCTGTCTGATGGGAGGAAAATAAGACAAAAAATCTATCATATCAATCTTATTCAATCTCCATCCAGTTACAACTCCGGATATCCTACCGGTACTGTTTCTCATTAGATCTAAGAAGGGTAATATTTTTATAGAAAATAGGAGCATCGATAATAAAGGAATTAAAATGTAGTGTCGTATATCTCTTATAAAATTTTTAGACATAAATAACAAAAACAATAACCAAAAAGCCCATATCGAGATAACAATATTTAAATTCCCTTCAAGAGTAAAGGCCAGAGAAATAGACAACAACGCCAAATCGTGTAACTTACGGTCTCTTAAGTAGATTAAAGTGAAGAACATTATCAATGGAATCCATTTATATGAATATAAATACTCAATTCCTACTCCTGGTGATAACCTCATAGTAACAAAACCATTAAATGTAAAAACTATCGCTCCAAAAAATGAGAGGTAATTATTAAATTTCAATTCTTTAAATAATAATAATGAAAAAAGCGAAGTTAAAAGTAACTGAAAATATATAAACACACCTGCACCTTCATAAACATTTTTAAAAATTAAAAATATAAAGTTGAGTGGAGCAAAATAAGCTGATATGGGATTTGAAAAAGCATCAAAACCACCTCCGAATCTACTGTTCCAAAAAGGAGGTTCAAAATAATTAACTATAGATTCCTTAAAAAAGTGAAAGAAGGGAATCTGGATGTTATTAAAATCTTGAGCTGACAGAGTCTGACTTGTAAATATAAGTTTATTTAAAAATATTAATATCAAGAGAGACATACAAAATGCAGGAATAAGCAACGACTTTAAACTTTTCTTAACTCTGGCAAGTATTAAAACAAGATAAATATTCGGTACAACAAGTATAAATAAAAGTAATAACCGGTTAAGTATTTCTATAATAATTGGTTTCATATTATATTATTAAGCTTGATAAATTATAAAACACTTAGGTACTGTAACCTATTATCAAAGATAAAAAGTATAGGAAATAGGATAAACATGATTTGAGGATAGAATAAACTATTTATAAATTGAGATTCAATTAAAAGACTTATTAAGATGCCGAGTATAACGAGCCATCCTAAATATCTTTTTTTCAATGAATCAATAATAGGAAATAAAAACGCAACAAAATAAATCAAAAAACCAAGAATCCCAGTCGTTGCAAAAACTAAAAGGAGGCTGGAATCAGACCCCGCCCCCGAGTGTATCTCATCTTGATCTGGGGTTAAAAACCCATAGTTCTCTTGTGCGTACCTATAAGTGTTAAAACCGACACCTGTCCAAATGTTATCCTTTATTATTCTAACTGTGTTGCCCCAGGATACGATTCTAAGGGAAGCAGAGTCGGCGGGGTCCGTAGTACCTGAAATCCTTGTTTGAACCCTAGGAATGGCAAAATAAGCCATAAAGGCAGTAAAAAAAGCTACTAATAACAATACTTTAGATCTAAAAACCCCGTATGCTAAGACAACAATTCCCATCATACCCCAAGCACTTCTTGAAAATGTGAGTATCAAACCAATTAAAATAACAATCAAGCAAAAATAGGTATAAAAACCAGTTTTAGAACTTTCCTTTGTACATTTATCGGGAAATATCCTTTCTAACAAAACAGCTAAGCAAATAACAAAGTAGGCTCCTACAAAATTTGGGTCAAAAAAGGTTGAGGCTAAGCGATTTTTATGGGGATCCCAACCAAGGCTCGGGTCTAAAATAGTAAAATCAGGTAAAAGTATCAGTTGAATAAACCCTGCAATGGCAATAAATATTCCGGATAAAATAAAGGCATCTTCAATCCTTTTTTTGCTTAATAATCTTTTGTCCACCATGTTGTATACAACTACACCCGACAGCAGATAAGAAAAATATCGTAATAAATAGAAAAATCCGGTCATTATTTTATCTGTAGAAAACTCTATTGAAGATAGTAAAAGGGAAATACCTGCGGGTAATATAAAAAAAACATACAAATAAGCGTATCTCGGTATTTTAAAGGACTTTTTCAATATTAGAAAATAACAAGTTCCGAATAATGAAAATAAAATAACACTAATGTCAAAAAGATATACACTCACTCCCCCGCTTTTTGATAACACCGATAACTGATTCAAACTTAACAAGAAAAGGGTTATATAAAAGCTAGCTACGAGCATATTTCAACCTCCAAGATTTTCGGGCAAAAATGATCAAAAGTATAAGAACTATAAACTCTGAAAGTACTGTAATCCAAGAAGCACCATAGAAAGAGTATTTTGGAATGAATATGAAGTTCATTATTATATTAAATGAAAAGCTAACAAAATAAATCCATGGAAGATATTTTTGGTATCCTAAGGTAACAATCAACCACGATATTGGAGATGTAAGGTAAAAAATAAACAACCCTCCTGAAAGTATATTTAAAACACCAACAGATTGAACAAATTCCTCGCCACCTAGGATTTTCATAGACAAGGATGAAAAAACAACACCTAGCAAACCTATTATCAACCCCGATCCTGTAAGAAAATACATAACCCGTGCAAATGTTTTTTTCAGTTTCTGTTCCCCCTCAACCATATGGCCAACTAAAACCGGGTAAACAGAATTCATAAAAAATGTAGGCACTACCAGCATAACCTCAAAAACCTTGTAAGGTAGGGCGTAAACAGCCACACTTTCGGTATTATTCAGACCGTAAGATTTAGGTAATTTCAAAAAAGAAAGCATCAGAGCATCTTCTTTAAAGCTCATTTGGCTGAACAAAAACATTATCCCAATGGGAAGTGCCGATAAAATGAGATATTTCCATATTTTTTTATCAAGAGAAAAATCCGGCTTTATGCCCATTTTAGCTAAATAACTCATACTTAAAATAAAGGTTAGCAGCCCGCCTATTACGTAAGAAAAGTTCGCCCACGTAACAGGAAGTTTGAAGTATGAAGAAATTAAAACTAAGACAAGGATGAGAATATAACCTCCGACATAAGCTATGGTTGAGTAATCATATCTTAATTTCACCTGAAAAAAAATATTTGTCGTAGAGAATAAAGATTGAGTGATAAGTAAAAAGAGTCCAAGTCTAATACCGTTTCTTAGATCAGATGTATACGGAAAAAAACTGATACTAAAGGAGATTATTAATATTAAAAACAGGGAAAATAAGAAACGAATTATTAAAATATTTCCTAAATATTTTGCCGCTTTAGACCAATCTTCAGTAATATCTCTTGCTGCAATGGCGTTAATACCAAAATCTACAATCACAAAAAATAGAGCCGGCCAAGATTGCATCAAACTAAATGCTCCGTACCCTTCTCTACCGTAAGACCTTGTAATAATTACCACAGCAAGCATTGTGATAGACATGCTGATTAATTTTCCAAATATCTGATATACAGTATTGCTGGCAATTTTAGTCGCTGTGTTTGATTTTAAATTAAGTTTCATTTGCTACCAGGGCAGTTATAAATATCTACATTATCCGTCATTAAAGCCGGTGGTTTTCCTTTCACTTTTTCGATTTTTTTCAAAACCTCGTATTGAAGATAAGGAACTTTGTCTTTATTAATCCAAGAGAAATGGTCGAATGGAGGGTCGTATCTGATCGTAAACGGCATGACTGCCCTCACTCTATCATCTTTCAACCATACCTCCTCAAAAGCTATTTTATAATATTCCGACACAGTCTCAACTTTCGGAAAGGAAGGGTTATAATTATCACCTTCGGCATGTGCCCACCCCGTTTCGGTTATAAAAACCGGTAGATCTTTTTTAACTCCTAAATCTTCTTTTAAATATTTCAACTCATCCTCGTAAGCTCGGATGCTCCACCTCCCCTTATCGTAAGGATTGCCTGAAAAATTTGGTTGAGGATAAGGATGTGAAGCCCAACCATCTAATTTATCAAATATTCCTGGTACTTTTTCATTCATTTTTCTCATAAACTCAAAAGCGTCAATATTTTGACCGTCGGTTGGAGAACTAATGTTTAAAGCTCCGTTTAACATATAAAAATCAGGGTTAGTTTCCTTAAAGGTTTTAATAGTAAAATCTAAAACCTCGGCGTATTCCTCCGGATCAGCATCACCTACCCAAAACTTATCATCGTTAGGTTCATTATATACACTGATGTAGCGATACTTTATAGGCCAGATAAAGGAATTTAAAAACTCTGCGGCTCTCTTGGTATTTTTTTGATAATGATCTTTATCAAAATTCCATAACTGAATTACAGGAATTAATTTCTTACTAATTAATTGATCAAAAACCCTCCCCCACTTACCTTCATCGTAATCTTTTACATTGTAGGGTATTAAAACGTAACCCCACTCCCCTCCCTTTGAGTTGATTAAATTTTGCGCAATCTCAAAAAAATCTTTTTCTTCAGCATAGATATAAAGCCCGAACTTATTATTTTCTTTCCATAGCGGATCATCTCCAGAATAATAGTAATATTCGATATTTTGTATAGCAGTACACTCTTCTTCCTGTTCCCACCAGTCTTCAGACTTAAAAACAAAATCCATTTCAATATTCTCAATGTCTTTTTCTAACTTCTTTTGCTTTGATGTAACAATGTTTTTATAAAAAAGGTAAGACAATACACCAAATAGTATTAGCGACAACAAGAAAAAAGACCAAAATTTTCGCTTAGTCTTAGATATATCCATATTTATGCAATTTTAACATTTTATTAAAGACCTTAGTGTAATTATCGTGTAAAATTAACCCGAATGAAAACAAAAAAAATTCTTATTATTTCGATATTTGTCATTTCAGCCTTGTTATTTACGGCCTCGATGTCTGTAAAAAAAACAGGTACACCAAAAAATATCAGAAGCAGTAAAGTTGTCTCTCCTTTTTCAAGTAACATAAACGTACTTTCAAGCTTTTCAAAAATATCAGAGAAGCCAAGGAAATTAATTTACGGGTACCTGCCTTACTGGAATATTACCAAAATAGAGTATCTTCAGCTAGATAAACTAACTGATATAGCTTATTTTGGTTTATATTTAAATGAATACGGAGATTTCATGACTACAACTATCGGGGAAGATGGAACAACCATAATCGAACCCGCCTACAATAATTGGAAAAACAGTGATGAGCTTAATTTACTAATAACTCACTGTAAGGAAAATAATGTCAGGTTTGCACTTACTATAATAGCTCACGACGATGCCTCTAATGACGAGTTTCTTAACTGCAGGGAGTGTTGGGATAATTTAGTAAAAAATTTAAGAATAGAGTTAGATAGAAAAGGTATAAGGGATGTTAATTTGAATTTTGAACACGCTGAAGGAACAAAGGAAGGTATTGATAAAAAGTTTTCTGAGTTTACCAAATATTTAAACGACGAACTTGATAAAATTTATGGAAATTCTTATGTTGTTGTTTCGGCTTTCGGAGATTCCGCAACACAAAACAGAGTCAGCTCTGATTTGGAAAACTTGAGCAGGGCGGCAGATGGAATTTTTATAATGGCTTACGATTACCACCAACCAACTTCAGAAGAAATAGGTCCGGTATCACCTATTGAAGGACCGGGAATTGATATAAAAGAAACAATTAATGACTTTTTGACTAAAGTACCTCCTAATAAAATAATTCTTGGAGTACCTTATTATGGATATAACTGGCTGGTAGAAGATGAATCTCAATACTCAAAAAGAAAAGACGGGTCAGATGAAAACGGGTATTCACAATCTCAATCATATGAAGACATACTTGGAACCATACTTGAGCTAAATCCTGTTTTAAAATGGAATGAGGAAGGTAAATCACCATATTTTACATATGTAAGTCCCGAAACAGGGCAACTTAGAACCACATACTATGAAAATGCAAAATCATTGAAATACAAATACGATATTGTTAATGAATACAACCTTGGAGGTGTCGGAATGTGGGCACTCGGATATGACGGGGGTTACACCGAGCTCTGGAATTTGCTCTACGATTACTTTATTAAATAATAAAAAAACCAAGCACAAACAAGGTTACCCAAATTACAAAAACGTAAATATACTGCACAGGCATTGGCCCAATCCAATCCTCGTGCCAAGAGATATGTTTTTCTTTGAACTTTTCTAATCCGAAATGTGGGTTAAAAACAAACCACAAAAAATCTTCCAGCATCGCTATTAAAGTGTAACCAGACAAAATTATTACCTCGGTTCTTAAGTCCCACTTCATAAATAAAAACGGTATATGAACCAAGAATAGAATCATTGTGAAAAGATATATATGATAACCTGTAATAGGACCACGGAAGCCGGGGAGCGCGTCTAAAAACTTGAAGCTTTTTTTCCATGTTGGTAATTTTTTAGCCCACCCGTGCTTTCCTTCAGTTTGTATTTCAAACAAGGCAAGCAGTATCGCTACCAACAAACAAAATATAAAATATTTTATATAAATCATAATAGTATTATATTCCTTAATTTCTTGGTGGGTCCGTCAGGATTCGGTCACCTGTTCGCATCTGCTGATGCGCCAGTCGACCCCGCC